>Ga0157364_1007386_pt1 | contig 11384 bp, 11 predicted proteins | sample AttsexASBM2_FD_111476 | JGI IMG/M metagenome (GOLD analysis project Ga0157364, IMG submission 111476) | Fungus gardens microbial communities from leaf cutter ant in Ribeirão Preto, State of São Paulo, Brazil - Atta sexdens ASBM2 | ecosystem: Host-associated > Fungi > Mycelium > Unclassified ...
CACGCTGTCACATCAGTCACAAATTGATGGCATAGTCACAAGACTGATCACGAGACTTGGGAGAATGGAGTAGAAGGTACTAGAATAAAGTGACGTCATACAGCATGGACAACACATGCTGGCTTCATGTAATACTCATGGTCATTTAGGGTAGGGTGCACAGTAGCTAGCACGGACCATGGGCTATGGTATATAAGGTAGACTACTTTGTCTTAGGAACTCTATCGAGTTCTCTTGTGTTACCCAATATGAGGTCACCTCTTAACCCAACTCTAAGGGCTTTGAGTTATAACAATTCTCCTAGTATAAGTATAAGTTGATCTTATAGCTAGATTCATCTTCTCTTCATATTTTTTTTTACTTTCTTTCTTTCCTCTCTCTTCCTCGTTGATTAGTTCTTTCCTCTTTTATTTCATAACTTTTTCTTGTTTCCCTTTTTATGTAGGTTTGTGTCTAATGTATGTAGTTACAAAAGTAGCTACCATGGTCTGCTACCATGCCCCGTATAATAGATTGCTGAATTAAAAAGAAAAAAAAAGATACCACTTGATGTATTAAGTAAGACAAGAGACTTTCTTAACAATTCACAATTAGTACTCTCAATTCATAAGGAACTTTACTATATCTGTTTATTTCTTTGAAGACTATTGACACATCAAAAGTTTTGTCTGTGTATGTACTGGTAGACTCTAAAGCTACAGAAACCTTTATCAACTAGAGTTTTGTAGAAAAGTATAGTATAAATACTTGAAAGCTCTCTTAGTCTGTACTAGTATACAATATTAATAGTATTCTAAACAAGGTTAGTTAGATCTCAAAAATGGTAGATGTTATACTCCACTACAAAACACACTCAGAATAGAGTTTGCTTATTATCTCTAGTTTGGGCAAGCAAAACTTAATTCTCAGTTTCATCTGGTTCAAGGCTTACAATTTAGAAATTGGCTGGGAAAAGAGAGAGATTGTTATAACCTGTTATTTTACCTACTGCTCTAGTTGTCAAAATATCTGGAGATTAGATAAACAACAGATAAAAGTATTGAACATTTGTTACTTTGGTCTATTCATTGCTCTAGTTGACAATTCTAATAATATGCCCTCTAGCTTTGCCATATCTAGTGAGCATATAGAAGAGTTAGAAGAATGAATTTACATGTCCTACCTGCTTCCTAAATTATTAAACTTGGATCTTTATACTACAGTCACTCTCTTGCAATATCTCTTAGAGATATTTTGATAAAATTAGACTATGGAGAAAAAGACCTTAGTGCTTTCTCTTATATTCAGCATTTTAAGTCAGTATTTGTAAAAGAGAACTTTAATGTACTCTCAGACTACTGCAAATGAGACTATGCTGTTGAATTGGTACCTAGAGCTGAGTCCAAATCATCTAAGATCTATCTGCTGTCACCTGCAAAACAGTCAGAGCTTGATACTATTCTAACTAAAAATCTCCACACCAGAAGAATATGCCTCTCCAAGTCCTCTATGGCTATACTAGTATTCTTTATCAAGAAAAAAATAGTTTTCTCTAGTTGGTACAAGACTATAGAACAATCAATGCTATAACAATCAAGAACAAATATCTACTTATTTTGCAACTTTAAGATGCTAAGTATTTTACCAAACTGGATATTTGCTGAAATTTTAACAATATCCACATCAAGCCTAGAGTAAAAGGCTACTTCACTAATCATGAATTTTTTGAGCTCTTGGTAATATTTTTTGGCATAACCGATAACCCAATGACATTCCAAACAATGATGAATGACATTTTCTATGATTTTATAGTAGAGAACATCATAATTGTTTATTTGGACAATATCTTGATCTTCACTCAGAATTTGGAAGAACATTACAGAGTGGTCTTTAGAGTCTTAGTAGAGCACAAGCTGTATTTCTAGTCCAAAAAATATGAATTTGACAGGCAATAGATAGCATACTGATCTACAAGCATTTCTTAGTTTCACTAATTTTTTACTAAGAGTTTATCCATAAATTTTTAGATATAGCATACATCCTTTTTGACTTTACTAAAAGCAATAGCATTTGAACATGAATTATTAGCTAACAAGATATTTTCAATTCACTAAAAACAGCAATCAATTCTGCACTTATCTTGACTTTCTGTAACATTTCTATACCATTTCAAATAAAGACAGATAGTTCAGACTTTGTAACTGGAGTTAGACTATCTCAAAAGTCTAAGGTAGATAGTAAGTGGCATCTAGTATTATTCTTTAGCAAGTCCCTTTTGCCAGTTGAACACAATTATAGAATTCATAACAAGGATATATTAGCAATTATCTATGCTTTTGAAGAATAGTAGTATTTTCTTGAAGAAGCAGCAAAATCCATGGAAATTTGAATAGATTACCAGAATTTAGAGTACTTTATAATAGCCAAAAAGTTCAGCTAAAGGTAAGTCCACTAGTCTCTATATTTGGTAAGGTTTAATTTTATACTACATTATTATCTAGATAAGTTTATAGGCAAACCAAATATACTTTTTCATCAATTAAATCACAGAAATAGATTACATGACAATGAAAATGTAGTCTTTCTCAAGCTAGAGTTTCTAGTAGTTCAAGTAATAGAAGAGATAATATTTAAAGATGAAAAGCAAGGTTTCTTGATAAATATCTGGTATGGCAATTGACTTGGTCACTAAAAGAAACCTGTAGCTAGAGCAGCAAGGAAACTCAGATAGGCTTATGCAAGATATGTAAACTCTTCAGAGTAGTTAGAAGTTAATAGTTTGCTCTTATTTTGTAATAAGATCTATGTTCATAATCTCTACCATCATATAGTCTCTACAGTAAGATTATTTCTATATATTATATTTTTTGTGGAAACTCCATAGTATTTCTTCTCATATTTTTTTGGATATAAGCCTACTATCAGAGTTTAAGATAATAGACTCTATTTATTTTCATTCTTTTCTCATTTCTATTTTTCCTTATTTTCTTATTTTTAGACTTAGGATTGGGGGTTAGTGTGATATTACACAAGACTATCACACAATTACATGTCACAGAATAATATAGAAGGTTCTAGAACAATAATTTTATATTATATATCTTTTAGGATAGGCTAGGTTTAGTATAGTATAGACTATTAGCCAAGTGTATATAAGATAAACAGTTTGTAACTGGAACTCCATTGAGTTAAATCTAATACAAGGTTTCTTTTTTGACTTCACTTTATAAGTCTTAAGTTGTAACACTTACAGTTTGTTGCTTTCTTTACTAAAAAGCTTTACCGTTTATGTAGAGTTGAGATTACATCTTTTATAGTATGGAACACTTAGTCAGATGGTTAGACAGAGTGAATAAATTAAAAACCTGACCAGTATCTCTGAATTTTTGTTAATAAGAAGTGAAGTAATTGATATAATCTCTTTCTATTAGCAGAGTTCCAACATAGTAGCTATATATACTCTTCAATATAGTAACTACCATTTTTCCTCAATACTGAGCATCTCCCACAGATGGTGTTTGGACCTTATCAACAAGAGTCTAAGCTGGAAAGTATCTTGAAATTCATTAAGCAAATATACTTTGTACTTGAAGAAATAAAGTTTACTATCTACAAATCCAAAGATAATATAGCTAGGTACTATAATTAATGATGTACCTCTATTCTAGTATGTCAGACATATAAAGCTTAGATGCTAGTTTTTTCATTTTTTTTTATATCAACAATTTATTACATAGAGCATATAGACAGGCCGTGATAGCTACTTTTGTAACTACATATGAAAAGACAAAACTACATGAAGTGAAAGGAAAGAAGAGAGAAAAGAAAGAAAAACAAAAAGGAAAACAAAAAGATCCAGAATACAAACAAGAAGAAGAATAATTAAACTACCAAATCACAAAAAGAGAATGTGCTTGGATTGGTTTCCAAGAACATGACAAAGTGGCTTAGAGAGTCCCTTCTCGGATTCCAGTAACTATTGAATCTACCACACTCATGAAGAATATGACATCTTGATTCAATAGGATATTGACTACAAGGACATTTAAATTCTTCCTTGGAGAAGAACCTAAGTCTGTACTCACCAGTAGGAGCATGATTTGTATTTGTAATTGCTCTTGTAGCATGAGTGCATAACGAATTAGAGTGGCCAAACATTTTGAGCCATGGACCCCCTTTGACATAAGATGGTTTGATGATGTTGTTATTGTCATCTAGTAAGTCCAGGAATTGATTTCCTTTGAGATCTGAGGCTTGGAGTGTCATTTTCCAAACATTAACAATGTCATCACATTTGCTTTTCTTGCTAAATTCCCAAGATTTTTTGTATGAGAGGAGTGATAGCAAGTTGAAAGTCTTGGTTTCTCTATCTACTTCATTATGGAGACACCATTTGAGATGGCTAGGACAATCCCAGAATTCAATGGAATTGTTCTTGTGATTGGTAAAGAACCGACAAAGATTTGAAAGGATGACTGCTGACTAAAGCTAATAGGAATGAACTGATGGGTCAAACATCTTTTTGACAGCGTAGATAGCATCAGTGATAATGATAATCTTGGAGACATTGTTGAGGCTTAAAGATTGGTTGATGCCACACCTAATGGTGAATAGTTCTGCTTCAGTACTCATGATGTGAACCATGTGATAGATTGTCTTAATAAGGGGTTTGTTAAAAGTGTGAATATGCATGATGGAGGTAGCAATGTTGTTCTTAATACTCACATCAGATGCTACAATGGTGACCAAGGGAGATAGGGAAGACTCCAAGACCATATCATCAAGTACTTGGGCATGCAATTTAGTGTCTTTTTCTCTATCACAGACATTAAAAGAGATATGATCTGAGAAATTGTCAATAATTCTAAGACCAGGAGAAAATTCCAAATTAAGAGAAGAAAAAGAAGGAAAACACTCATAAGATCTATTAGCCATATCAACTAAATGGCCTTTGACTAGAAAATGCTGTCAATTGGTAAGAGAGTCAATGGTGACAGGAGAGAAATGAGAAGAAGAATGACTGAGTGAAGTAGGTGGTTAGGGGGTAATTTGCTCGCTCTCAGTTAGGATCTACCATCAAGTTTTTGAAGGTGGAGTTTGATAGAGATAAGACCAGCAATGGCTTTGATACCATAAGAAGAGGAGGTTTTAAAGGCTCCCAATATCCATATTGCAGCTCTTCTTTGCATTTTATCTAAAACCTTCAAGTGATATGCCATCAGGCTGCATTTGTAACACTACAGCTGAAAGCCATAGAGAGTGATGGGGAGAATGCAGGACCTATAGAGGAGACACTTCTGAAGGAGATTGATACCGCAATTCAAGTTACCAAGAATTTTCATGTATTTAACAGTAGAGATGGATTTATTCACATAAAAGTCAACATGTTGGTGAAAAGTTCACTTTCTGTCAAAGATGAATCCCAGATACTTCCATGTGTTGTTGGGACAAAGAAGATTTCCTCCTAATGGAGAGAGGTCAAGAGGAGGCAGATTGAAAGTACCATGGGATCTGTTGAAATAAAAAATTTCAGTTTTGGAATGTTCAACTACAAGACCAAACTTTTCAAGAAGATTAGAAAGAATATTGTAGCTACAAAAAAGATGACTATTAGAAATATCAAGTGAATTGCTTTGAGAAAGGAAAAGACCATCGTCAACAAAAGAAATGAAGGAGATGGGAATTTTTAGATTTTTTAAGCGATTTTCTAGAATATAGATAAAAGGTGAAAGATATAAAACAGATAAAATAGGTGAGAGCACAAAGCTCTGACCTACACTGATATTAACATTAAAAGTAGGAGACATAAAATTGTTCCAAAAGTAGTTCGTTTTCCTATTGACCAAGTAGTTGGCAAAAAATGATACAATACGATTGTCGAAGCCTGCCTTCTTTATAATGAGAGAAAGGAGCTGGTGGTTAAGTAATGGAAAAAATTGAGCAATATTGAAAGTGAGGGTACTTGTGGACAAATTTTTTACCTAGCCTGTTTGAATGATATGGATAAGAGCGACACCTGCATCAATAGTCAATTTGAATTTGAAACTGCCGAGTTGACTAGGGTGGATGAAGTCATTTGCTGCTATATTGAATTGAAGTCTTTCTCCAATAACTTTCTCAATGAGTTTGCCCATAGTGTTGAGAAGGACAATTGGTCTAAATGATTTAGGAGAATCATATGACTTCTTGTTGGATTTGGGTATGACGATCATGGTGGATTTCTTGAAATGCAAAGGCCAATACCCTAGTTTGATACAAGCATTAGCGATATTGATAATGACATTAAGACATTCATCATCCTTGAGGATAACCTTGAGATGACTCCATGACAGCTTGTCGGGACTGGGAGCAGACAAATTATTACAGCTGGATATGGCAAATCTGAATTCCTCCTTGGAAAAAGCCAGAATGGTAAGATGGGTTTGTCATAAATTTCTTCAAGAATATCAATATTGACTTGATGATTGAAAGCTATATTGAAAGTGGAATGAAGGGTATTCCACAAATCCCCAATATCAAGACATTGTTGATTATTGTATTAGATAGCTTCGATAATGGGAAGTTTCTTCTTGTTGACCCAGTTCATGAGTTCCCAGTGACCTCGTCTTTTGTAGCAATCTCTTGAATTTTGATATCAAAGAAGATTCACTTTGTAGACTTGACTTTACTCTTGAAGGCTTTCCAATTTTTCAGACTTCTAGTTATTTTGTAATTGTCTAAGGTGTGTTTACACTTCTCATTCCACCAGCTCTTGGAATGCTTTGTGATTTTGACTTGTTTCAAATTTACTTTCCATGTGAGTTCAATTCTTGATGCAAGCGAATTAGTGACTTCTTCAAGTTTACAAGAGTCAGAGAGGTCCAAGACATTGATACTTTTGATAGCATGTGAGACGTCCTTGATAAAACTAATTTCCTCATTGTTATTTTTTGCAATAGAGAACTTGAAAGATTCGATATTTTCCTCAGAGACTGAAAGAGGGGCATGATCTGAGAAAAGGCACCAGTCTGGATGGATAGAGTGAGTGTTGAGTTCAGTCGATCCGCTTTGTAAAAATATAAGGTCAATGACCAAATTTGACCTGCTATCTAAGTCTAAATACCTAGTAGGAATGTTGTGAGTAGAAAACAACAGTTCTAAATTGAAAGAATCTGCTATAGTCATAAGGTTATCACTAAAAGTTGAATGATGAGGAAAAGATGAATCCCAAATATTATCCCTAATATTGAAATCCCCAGTCATGATTAATAAGTTTGAGATGTTCACCTCAATATCCTTGAGATACTTTAAGGCAAAATGAGAAGAATTGGAATAAACATTCATGATCCAAAAGATGGTATTGTTATTGAAAAATAAAGCAAGAAGAATGTCATGATGATTAATAATGTCTTTTCTAAGTGAAAAACAAAGAGAATAAAGTCTGACATTGATGTAAGTAATGACTCTTAGAGAATCATAGGTCAAACAGGGCTCCCTAGCAAAGGTAAGCCAGTTGGGATGATTGGGGACTCCTAGTACAAGAAACACCTTCAGAATTTGTCGAACTGGGAATGGTTCTAAGTATTGTCCACAATGGCTCTTAGATGAATATGATATCGAAATCTTGGTTGACTTCAAGGACAGTATTGATTAAGAAATTATTTTTTTGGATGTTTTGTGAAAATACTTTCAAGTTTTTCAAAATCATAGTTCAGCTTTGTTCATGCTTGAACAGATCAAGGTTCTCCTGGCTTCCCAGAGTTTAGCGTATTCTTTGGAGTGCCACTCCTTGTTGAAACAATGTTTCCAAAAGGGACACTCAATGGAGTCAGCAACATGAGGTCCCTTGTAGTTGAGACACTTGAACAAGTGAGGGCAGGGATCATCCTTCTTGGTTTCAGTCCTGGGTGAATACAACTTGTTATTAGCCTTACAACACTATGCAAATTCTCAATGGTTATCAGTTAAATAAGGACCATTGCACTTAGCACATTTAAATCCTTGGATGTAACAAACTCCTGTAGAGTGCCCCCACTTTCAGCAATTCTTGCACTGAGGGATGCCTGGATTCATGTTGGCACCCCTCACCGTAATGACAATATTCCCAACATTGAAATATCTATTGATAACTTTTTTAGCATCATTACTGTTTTGGGTGTCCCAAATATCTATCCAGACAATTGCCATGTCTGATTTGGAAGAGATCTTGATGATGCATGGTTTAGATACAAGAACAATGTCGTTGAAAATATGGTTGTTTTTGAGAATACATTCAATATTCTCAAAAGTGACATGTGTGTTTGATTTGTCAACAAAGTATGAAATGCCTACTATTTTGAGGCAGGACTTGGATTGGGAAAGCTTGGGGGAAGCAATGCTATCATCATTAGCTGAGAGCGAGTTTTTCACATATTTTTCAATCTCTTGAAGATCAGAGTTTGAGGTGATGTTGTTGGTGGAGATAATAATTCCTTTGTTATCTGCGTAAATAAAATCAGCACAAGTGTTAGATTTGATGCTCTTAAGAGCACGGTTGATGTTGATGATGTGGGAGGATGAATCCTTGGTGAATCTTTTGCCAAGGTTGTTGGACATAGGAACAATGACCTGTTTGTGGGAAGGACCCTTGGTAGTCATATTGATCCTGGGTTTTAGTTTATCATTTGAGCTAGTAATGACTTTCTAGATGAAATCGATTTTCTTGTTAGAGAGACTAGAGCATGTCTCCTTGATTTTCAAAGTGTTCATTATGATATTTGAGGAATCGACTCTAGAATCCAGATTTGCTGTTGAGGCCTAAGTATAGGACTTTTTCAGGCCAGGTTTCTCAATTTTCTTGAAAAATTTGGAAATTTCTTTAACTTCCTTCGGTATTTTGGCCAGAATTGGGAGAGGAATAGAAGAAACAAAAGTAGGTTTAGCAATGTCTTTACCTTTGTTTGGAACTGGGTTGTTCATGACTTGAGGACTGAATTGTGACTTGACTTTATTCCTCAGAGTCATGTTGTTGTTGTCCATATAAAGAGCATCCCAGTGTAATTCATAAACCATAGAAATAAATTTCCAAAGGGCTTTACCCATGCCCATAAGATTCTTGAAATTGTTAGCTTTACTATTGTCAATAGATTTACCAGCAATGAATTTTCACATCCTAAAGAGTAATTCTTTGATATTAAGAGCATCAGAGGCTAGATATTCCATGGACCCATGTAATGAGACAGCATGAAAATTACCATCCTATGATTTAGGGTCCAAAGCCTGATTGGGATTGTAGTTAAGTTGAATATTTATCATATTTTCACTGGGAGGATGGTTGAGGGCAAGACCCACAGCTGGAACATGTTGCTTCCTCATGTTGGGAGTAGTGTCAGCTGCCTTACTAACCTGATTGTTCTGACCCTCCTAGGTCGCATATTCAAGGCTGAAGCTACCTAAAGAATTGACAGGCTTATCTTCAACCATCCTGTCACTCTCTTGTTTGATGTGAATGTGATATTCCTTATTGCATTTGCTCAATGACATTGAGGGGGACCTAGGCCTATATATGCTTAGATTCAGAGAGCTGTTATGATTCAATGCTCAAAGTGTTAAGCAAAGAACTAACTCTTGTATTAAGTGACACAAGAGAACTCGATAGAGTTCCTAGTACAAAGTAGTCTATCTTATATACTAGTACCCATGGTCCATGCTAATTACTGTGCACCCTACCCTAAATAACCATGAGTATTACATGAGGCCAGCATGTGTTGTCCATGCTGTATGATGTCACTTTATTCTAGTATCTTCTACTCCATTCTCCCAAGTCCCGTGATCAGTCTTGTGACTATGCCATCAATTTGTGACTGATGTGACAGCATGACTGATAAACCCTAACCCAGATTGTTCTAAAAATAGAAAATAGAAAATAAAAGAAAAAGAAAAGTAAAATGAAAGAGGAAAAATAAAAATAAATGAAGTCTATTGTCAACGATCTTGACAAGAGCGACCTCTCACCTCATTATAATTGTTGTCCAAATCAAATAAAGTGCCAATGGGATTGATGACCATATTGATATCTTGACTAGAAGCTGAATTCAAAGAGATATTACTCATAATAGCAGAAGATTGTGTTATATTTCCTAAGTCTCTAATAGGTGCTACCATGCAATATGGTGGTAAGAGAGAAAGAAGGAACTTGTAGTTTTTTCATTTAATATTTCATTTTCATTTTCTTTTCAATTTATTTTTTCTTTTAAAACTTAGGGTTAGGGTTAGAGTGATGTTATGATCACACTGTCACACATCAGTCACATTAGGTGACACAGCCACAGCAATAGTCACAAGTCATAAAGTCACAGAGAAGAATGTAAAAGGTTCTAGAAGAATAATATCATAACAATATATCTTATACATGTTGACCTTGAGGCAAACACATAGTCTTTAGGGTAGACTAGAAAAGTAGTAGCACAGACCATCATAGTTTAGTATAAAAGGTAGATGACTCTGCACAGAGTTCTCTATCAAGTTCTCTTGTGTTAACCCTAATACAAGGTTTTTCCTTCTAAATGACTCTAAGTTCTTAAGTTTGTAACATAGTATTTAATCCTGGTGATAAGGTGTTTTTGAACTCTTCAGACATTCATACTACCTATCCTTCTGCTAAACTTTTGTATTACTACCTTAGATCTTACACAGTAGAAAAACAAGTAGAACTCATATTATATTACTTATAGCTTTCTTCTACACTCTGAAGACTATATCTGGTGTTTCACATAATCAAGCTTATCCTAGCCTCTAATGACCCAATCTTTGGTAGATATTTAAGCCCACCTCTAAACTTTATCATCATTAAGAGAAATAAGAAATGAGAGGTTGAAAAGATCTTGAATAGCTGCTAGCATTACTAGAAATACCAATATCTGATCAAGTGAAAGAGATTTGGCCTAGAAGCAAAGATGTAAATTGGTTTTTTGATGCTAATGTATCTGTTATTATTCTAATTTTAAAGGAACCAAAAAATAAAACTAGTTGAACATTTAAAACAAGATTTTTAACTAGTCTTTAATAAATTAAATTAAATTTAGTCTAAAATATATATAAACAAGTTTATAGAATTATTGTATTGTAATCCTATTTTTGTTTTCTTATAAGTATTATTAACCAGAAATTTAGAAAAGAAGTTATAAATAGTAAAGAGAGTATTAGTATAAAAGAGACTAATTTTAATATAGTTTACTATCTTTAATAGAAAAGCAAAGTACAACCAAATATTTTTTAATTTAATAATTTAATTTTTTTGCCTTTGGCTTATTAGTAAAGCTAACTGTAACGACCTTAAGCTTGAGCTCAGGTTGCACTTAGGCAAAGACTTGAGGAAGTAAAAGGGATGAATATAAGTGGTAAAGCGTACAGATACATGTATCTAACTACGCTATATATACGAGTAA
>Ga0157364_1007387_pt1 | contig 11383 bp, 4 predicted proteins | sample AttsexASBM2_FD_111476 | JGI IMG/M metagenome (GOLD analysis project Ga0157364, IMG submission 111476) | Fungus gardens microbial communities from leaf cutter ant in Ribeirão Preto, State of São Paulo, Brazil - Atta sexdens ASBM2 | ecosystem: Host-associated > Fungi > Mycelium > Unclassified ...
ATCTTGAGAATGTGTTGCATTTATTCGATTGAATGAACTTCGTAATTACAATGCAATTCAATCTTAATTAACCGTAGAATAAATATTTCTCTCTCTCTCTCTCTCTCTCTCTCTCTCTCTCTCACTCCCCCCCTCTCTCTCTCTCTCTCTCTTTCTCTCTATCAGGCGCGATCCACCAATCGCGAATTAAATTCACCGCGAGACGAGAGACGAGTACTTCCGATCAATTCTGTCACCACGCCTGTCGCCGCGATTTACGTAATATTTGCTTTGGAAATTGCAGTACGCGCGTGTACGTGATCGTTTAATTCTCTCTTCTCTCTTCTCTCGCGTGAACTATTCTACGAGATTTTAAGCGCCGTTATCGCACTCGTTATGTATATGACGTGCACGTGACGATTTTGAAAATTCAGTGAATAATGTTTTAAAAACTTCGAGAATATTCTTCTTGTTATATCATTCCTTAAACAGTTGTGTCATAATATTCCCAACAAACTGAAACTACTTTATAGAAATAAAAGAAAAATGACACATTGTTTAGAAGCTGTCTCTGTTATAAGTGATTTGCTATCTGCATTACAATCGCTATAAGTATCCGTAGTATTGCTATTATTTGATATAAAAAGAAGAATTTTTTTTATTCGTTTATTGTGCTATATTGAATTATAAATAAAAGAAATTATGTAATTGCTCCATTATTGATTTGATTTAAAAAATTTTATTTCAAAAGTAATTCATTTATATCTTATACACATACATTAAACTATCTATATATTTTGACTTAATTTCTGTTTCTAAATAAAAAAAAAGTTTTTTTCGAAAAGTGCAATATCGAAAATCGCCAAAATAAGATTAAATTTCTACAGGAAGGAAAGTTTCGAAAAACAAATCGATCGAGTCCAGGAGATTTCATGAAAGCCAAAATGACAATAGAATATGGAGAACATAAATGAGAGAGGAAGACAAAGAGAGAGAAATCCGAGCGTAAACAGAGTCCAAGATATTAAAGGAAGAATGAACAATGGACATCAAGTTAGTTAACAATTAGTTCCGTTTTGTGGTCGCATCCTATATTTAATGTCCGCGCGCAAATCGGCGTAAAACAAAAGGACCGAAAACTCATAAATAATATTACATTCCATAACGTTTCCCGCAAAGGCACACGATATACAAAACCGTATTATGCAATGGAACCTTAGTGCATCATGATAAACGCTGCTTAATCTCGCTGATATTTTTTGAAATAAATTTTATATAAGGCATTATCTGAATATAAAATTAATATAAATCATTTGAATTATTTAAATATAAAATGTGTATTATTATTCTTAATTTAAAATAAATTAAGTAGAATATTAAATTATTTTCAAAATAATTTACTACTTATTAAAAAAATAACGATACACAAAAATTATTTCTTAGCACGAACAATATTTCGCAGCGCGAAATAACCAAGAATAACATACCATATTTTTCTCAATGATAGAAACTGTTCGCTACTCTTTAAATCCATTAGACTTTAGAGCATCAACGAAAAGCTTATTTTTCTATGGTACATATCCTCTAAATCATCCAATCTAAAGAGAATGTTTTAATCCTTTAATTATTAAGTTCCGGATAATTCAAGTACTTGCTTTTATTCGTGATAAGCTCATTTCCGTTAGTTGATTAAATAATACATTTGTCTTTTTTGCATTGCATTAACGTAATAAAAGAATTACAATCGATTCTTAATTGATAATCTAATAAAAAATTTAACTAAATATTGAAAATAAAACAAATGCAATTGACTTTGTAAGCTGTGCGAAAATAGCGCAAGCTGGAAGTAAAATTGTTAAACTTAGTGTCACTTACCCGGTTTCTCAGCTCTCCTTGCCGCTTCTATTACCTCATGGTGCCCGATGCACTCGTCGGAACTCGGATTTTCCGGGAAAAGTTCGCACTCCAAATAATCCGGAAGAGACAAGCCGAAAACTTTGAGAAAGAAACCGCAACGCCTCTTGGTTTCTGAAATTGATTCAGAAAAAATTCTTCACTCGCAGTTAAGATCGAAATATCACGTGTTATTCAAAATTTAAAAAAATTGACGATTTAGCGACGCAAAATTTGGTACAATAATTTGACCATACATTCACATGTCGAATAGTGAAATCGAATGCTATTAAGGCTCACGGGTATTAACCAGTATTACTGTTAATGCATCTACGTGGCTTAATGCTTGCAATTTATGGTTTGTCGAGCATTAATAATACATCATATCGATCCATATATTGATAACAAGTAATTTAACAATATTAAATCTCAAATAATTTATATTACATAAAAATGCGAAAAACATTTGGATGTTGCATTAATGTTAAATTAATTAAAGTAATTGTAAAATGAAAAATAACTTCAAAATAACTAAATAAAAATAAAATAAAATTTAAATTAAATAATGAGGTAGAGTAACAAATAATTTATACTTACGAAAGCAGAGACTACGACAAGGACGTACAACGCGACCACGAGAACCGCATTTCGGTACGAAAACACTACAAAGGAATAGAGCAGCTAGTTCATAACATCTGACGTCAACGACAGCATCGTAAAGCTCCAATTCATGCTGGGCCTCCCGCTGTCCAAAATTGCCCATATAATTTGGAAACACAGTATAGTTGTACGGAACCTATGATAGAAATTGTGATTACGCATCAAAATTCATGCCTCAACATTATGACGTCAGTGTTTACACTTTGTGCAATTTATATACATCAAACAAGATATTTTTTATTCAAGAAACAAGCAAGAATATTTATGATGAAGAAAGTAATTCACATCTATAATCTGAGATTATAGTACAAATAGGATAATGAAAATTGATATACTTAAAATTTCATTGTTACGAGCAACTTATTAGAATCAATATAAGAAAATCTAGACTAATATTTTTGTTATCAAATTCTAATACTAAAATTTCAGTTTGATATCAAACTTTTAATGATTAACAAAATTCGATCACGTAAATCCCAGTTGTTACTGCGTTCAAAATTTTCCGTCTTAAATTTTTTAATAACAACACTCTCGCGATTTTTATCGCTGCTCAATCTCGTTCTTACAATCAGCCACGTACATTCTCAGAAAAATTCAAAATGCGCGACTGCACAGTGAGTGCCTTATGAATTTTAAAACACACACTGTTCAAGCACGAGCCATTGAAATAAAGGGGAAGAAATAAGTAGAAAATGTATTCAGGAGCGCGGACTCATCGAAATTACGACCGTCAACGGGTGCTTGTAATGTCCGTAAGGACATTTCGCCACAGAAGGAAGAAAGTAACGTTGTCACTCTTATTCGTCGGTATTCCAGCTCAGAGCGGCAAGTGGCATGGTTACAATGCTGCATACCGGAGCGAATTCCCTTGTGTCGCCTATGCGCACATTCCGCGTATAAAATTATTTTAAATTCTTTAAAGGCGGCCAAGCCTCTTTTGAGGAAAACGTAATACGTATCATCGTGAACAAGCAGCTTTCTGCCGCTACAAGCCGCTAAAATGCGTTGAATATTCCGAGAACATACATTCGCATGAATTCTAGAGTTTAACAAGTCTTCTCTTTTTTTTTGATGACCCTAACATTTCAGCACCACTTTACATAAAATAATCAAATATTTAATCGTAAAAATGTAATTGATTTAGAGAATTAAAATTTAGAGAATTAAAATTCGACACAACTTCGATTTTAGTGTCGATTTGAGTGACAATATACCTTTATAACAGAATTTTTATAATTGTTACCTTGTGCTGTTGGCAGAAAGTTACGATGATAGGTAGACACACTCCCGGAGCCGGATTCTTGTCTTCGATTACGAAACGCGTACTTTCAGGTATTGGGATCACAGCCGTGTATATGGTTGTATTTTCCAATTTGAAGTCGTTTTCAGGATAAGCTAATTTAGGAAAAAATATAAACATCGACGAAGAAAACTTATTCATGAACAATAATGCCGCATATCTACCATCATCGTATTTTATTTTAATGTTGTCGATTAAAAAACATAATCATACTGAGCATATAAATTAAATTTTTGTCATATTAGCTCGAATATCACATTCAAAAAGTATCAATATATCATCGTGTTGAAAACAGTCATGTTCTGGGTGTCTAGCAAATGCAGAAGGGATATGTACGTTGCAAACTTTTGTAATTATTAACGTGTCAACTGCAGACACGCGGCACTCGACACTACAATAATTATCATCCGGTTTGTATTTAATTTCAAATTAAGAATTGAAAATATAAAAAATGCCTATTGCATACTTTTCCATTTTATATAATAATTAAAATAAAATTCGATTAGTAAACACACATCGATGTGATGTATTCAGTCTACATAATCTTTTGGTACATTATATAACAGAGTTATTACCGTTATAATTTGTTATTACTGATATGTTATATTACTGAAATCATATTAATATATAAAATTGAACCTTTTATTAATATGATTGCAATTTAAATTTTAAAAGAGAAATTATAGGGAGTAAAGTATATATATAAATGTGAAACTTGAATCAATTACTTTAATTAATCACACACACATACACACACATTATTATCTGCATCAATTTATATGTTATTTCTTTCTTATAATTTCTCTCATAAAATGTATATCAAGAATGCTAACTGAAAGAATCTAACTGATTTATTAATACTGGCATTCAGTAATATAATGACAGTAATACCGAAATAATATCAGTATTATTGAAAAATTATGTACGCATGTTATGAAAATTCCAGTTATACACGAGTATTTCCCACAATATCGATATTATTAAAGGTTTTCAATTAACAATTTTATAAAAATTTATAAAAATAAAAATACGATATGTAATTGTTATTATTTCGATATTCAATGTTTTAAATAATGATGTAATTATTTTGTTAACACTGAAATTGACATAACTTGTCGAGTGCAAATTCATTGTGCACGAAATATTCATTTAACAGAAAAATAAAAAGATATAAGATTTTAAAAACATGAAAAAAGTTCTGTCAGTCTTTCATTTCATGTTATCAAAATAATGTTGGCATTTGAAATCAAGTGGATTACAAGAACTCATGGTGCTATTGATCTTTCGGTCTCGCTGGTCTCGCAGAGCTTGTTGTTGCATATGCACGCATATTAAAACGTTCGGAGGGTTTAACAAGCAGTTTATTCCGGTTTAAATACCAGGCGTGGTTATTTGCGTCGCGATGTTTTTCAACTTTACTTGCACCATTTTCCTTGCCGGAAAAACAACCGCATTTTTAACGCTATACGTATTTCGATGTTATTGAAATTTTCGATTCTTTTAAATTTTAATATTGCAAATTTAAAACCGCTCGATATTGTGTTAAAAACATTTTAATTACATTTAAATTAAGAGAAATGCTTCACTTACTTTTGAAATATGCGGCTAAACCGCCGGCGATAGCCAAGAGAGCAACAGCATTAAGCAAAACTTGCACAAATCTGAAACGTAGTCTTCCCGTTGTCACGTAGTGGCTGCCAGTCATATCTCTGATTATCTAACCGAACATAAAAAATTTGTGCTTTTGTAAAATGCACGCCACAACAAATAAAAAATAGCAGGGTATGCGAATTTGAAGCTCTAAATCTGTTATTTTATATTTAATATTAAATATCTAATTTAATGATGTAAGTATCTATATATATATAACGAGTGCCTCATATTTTTATCTCTTCGTTTGTGTTGATGAAAGTGACGCTTACTTTATGATGCAAGGAACTATTGTTCCCGGCATGCATCCTGACGATGGTCTGCAAACTGGCTGGCGTGCTCGTAGACTTTGTTATCGGCCTGCCAGATGAGTTATCAGGTTCCGATACCAAGGCTCTGTCTAGAAGGTGTTATAAAACAATCTAAGATAGAAATCCAGGAGGCTGATTTCTTTTATTGTCAATTTATCAATAAGTTGCGACTCTTTTAGATACAAATTTTAAGATACAAATCAAGAAGAAAAACGGAGAGTACACGAAATGAAGCTTTCTACGGATGAATTTTGCGATGAGAAAATTTTTACTTTTTTATTCCTCTCGGATAAACTGTTTTAATGGTAACATAGCGACGAGAAAGAAAAAAGAAAATAAGACGACGCGATAGAACAGAAAAAGCTTTCCTTCTCGTCTCAGCTGTCGCGCTTTACCTCTACGTTTATTTGTCGTTCTCAAGAAAATGCCTTGAGCTTCGCTACAGAGATGGAATATAAAGAAGAAATTTTACTTTGTGAGATGTATCCCCGTTATCGTTAGCAACGTCATGAAACACATCTTCTTTATATTTTAGTCCTTTATAATCGGATTTAATTTTCATGGATAAACTGATAAGTATTATAAATATTACGTTCCCATTTTAATATTACCACAATTTATATTATAGAATTTTATTGAAATTCCCCAAAGATATAGTTTGCTAACTGTAATCGTTTGCAAACTGCGTTGAATATTGCGAAGAACTATGCGAAGTATTATCGCAAAGTAAGAGAAAAGGAGCTTTATATTATATCTATCTTGAAAAGCGAAGATTTAAAGAACAACTCCTAAAACTCCTCGTCGCAGAAAAGGTGACGATCATTGTAAGCAAAAAATTCTATCAAAAAGATCTTTTGTGAACAAATAATTCTTGAAAAATAGAATCGGTTAAATTATAAAGTTTTTTCAAAAATTACAAAAAGATTGATTTATGGAACTCACAAATTGTTTATTAAATCAAGTAAGATTGGAAATTTATGCTTTAGAATTCTAAGATCGAAAATAGGATCTTATTTTTCATTCGTGAAAATTGTCTTTATTATCTTTATTATATACAATCGTAAAAATCGACGTAACTTTATCATATCTAAAATATTTAAATCCTTTTTTGTATGTAAAGTGAAAATCGTATTCAACGATTTTTTTTCTAGTGCTTCTATTAGTTCTTCGCTAACAATAATACAACCATGCGGTAAGCTTTGGCGAAGTTTGAACATACCTGGGACTTTTCCGTGCTTGTGAGGCAGAAGGGGCGCTTCCATTGTCTTGCTAGTGTAGCTAGGTGAACTGGTTTGACTGAAACTGTCTGAGGAAACATTACTGTCCTGCCGGACGCTGATAGGTTTCGGTACTGGACTCTGACAAATGGCGCTCAGGGGTGGTGGTAGATTCGTCTGCGTTGCTTTTGGCAATTTCTCGAGTTTCTCGTTACCAGTTCGCTCCTTTCTCAGATTATGCTGAAGAATATTTCTAGCTCTTTCCATGTCGCTCTCGTATTTGCTTCGCATTATTGGATGCTGTTGTTGCTGTTCTAAAGTCCTCTGTTCACCGTGATAACGTTTGTCGAGGTCGTGTGGGATTCCTTCCAAGTCCTCGTATCTAAACACAACGAATCGCACGTTTACACTTACTGCGGGTTAATTAACTCATTACTGCGGGTCAATTAATTCATTACTACGTTATTACTGCGCCGTACAAACGTTTACAAGCATTTTCAAACGAGAATTGTGAAATTATATTTATTCAACGTACAAGGAAGTACGTAAGAAGGAAGTTACATAAAAGTATGTTGTACCTGGGTGGCTTGTCTTTGTTTATCCGTCTGTCCATCTCCTGACGTCGGCGATAATCGTCGTCTTCGTGCAAACGCCTCTCTAGATTCTTCGAGGCGGTCTGTAACTCCTCGAACTTCGATCGTCGCTCGCGGCCGGAAGTCAAAATCGTTGCGTACTTTAATTCATCTTTTTGAAAAATCTCCCTTCGCGGTAACGCTATTTCTTCTCTAGGCTTACTTTCGGATGTTTCTTTCTGTTCGCAGCTGCCAGATTCGTTCTCTTTCGTAAATTTTGACAATTGCTGTCTATATGAAAAGGAGAGAACTCCTGGTGAGCATCCAAGTTAAAATCATGTTATTTCTTGTATCACATAATGATTGCGTTACTACAATCATTATCAGAAACGTTAGATTTGTAATTCATAAATCTTATATCAATATCACTTATTTTGTAAATACTAAAAAATATTAAAGAACGTTGTTTCTCAACTAAAAGAGTCGAGTAAGTAATTTTTCGTATCAAAAACGTCACTTATATAAAAAATAATCGCTGAGAATAAAAAGATAATTCGTAATACTTCATTGTAAATAAGTATCTATGTATACAAATACGTAATAATAAATAAACGTTCCTAAAAAATATTGCCCTGTTACTCTCTCCATGACATGCGATTTATATTCTAAATTAAAAACAAGAGAAAACTGTCCGAGTATTCTCGGTCATTTCAGATTCACCGGAAATGAAATCTGAACTTCGTTTAATGAACCTATCGTGAGTGTAATCGTCTGTAACATCTCGCTGCAGGTCAGTTCGAAATAACATATTACTAACTTGTATCCGAATACAGCAATGCATGGCAAAATTCTGCATTCGAGTACTTTTAACGGATTATTGAAAATAAGTACTCGGCACTGAGCGGCAGATTATTTGCATAAAAATACGCAGTATACTCAATCATTTCCTCGAAAAAGATTTAAAAAATATAGAATCGCATATAAATGATATGTTTATTACCTATTGTGTCGTGACATCGTGCCCAACTGTCGTTGACGGCCATTCGGATCCTCGAACTTCGCCTCGGCGCTCTTAATAATTCTCTCATGAAGTCGTTTTTCAAGATCCAAGGAGACCTTTTGCAACTCCTCGAAGCTCGAATTTTGAGTAAGCTTATGTCCTTCCTGGAAATTCGCTTGTTCGAAATCAGCCACAAAATCGTTATGCTCTTTCGTTTCCCGTGAGTCCTTCCCGCTATAATTCACCAAGTAATCCTGCAACTCATCGAAAATTCATATAAATGAACTACATTCTGAATAAAATAATAATTTTTTTAATGTGTTTTGAATAGATTAATTCGTGTTTAAGGCAACAAATCAACAGACATTAACTTTAGTATCACTCAAGAAAAAGAAAGATAGATACAAGACATTTACTTACTCATTTCATTTAATTCTTTTATTAATAAGTGAATTACTTTTAGAATGTAGATAATATCTAATCTTTTTCGATCTAGTATTCATATTATTAGAAAAATATGTTTTTAATAATGGCATAATTGTATAAAGATGCCATTTTATATTTCATAACTTGATTTAAACTTAATCATAGGAAGATATTAATAATTATATTATTTCGAGTTTATTAGTTTTAAAAGGATTTCGCTAAGAATGATATAAGATAGTTACTATACCTGTGACGCCTGATTATGATTTCTGAAAGAACCTAAATCTATAAGTTTTTGATTCGACGAGTCAACGCTGTTCCACGCAGCCGACATTCCTGATGAAGATGTGGACGAAGAATCATTCGTCTTGCAAGGAGTCACTTGATTACTCTGCCTGGATGTGAGTTGCAACGGTATAGGTTTTTCGTTCTTGCTTCTCTTTGGAATCGCCGGCGGCCTCAGTGGAATCGGGGGTGGTGCTACCTACGCCAAGAGTAAAGCATGATTTTTATCTGTATGCTTTTATTCTAATTGTAAGCTGCATAAAAAGAATTTTTAAGGTCTCGTTATTCGATAGAAAGTTAAATACCGAGAATTATATCAGTCTCACTTATTACACCATCAAGTAGTATAAATTATCAAGTAGTATAAATTAGAAAATTTAATAAAATATGTATATTTGAAAATGAATGGTTAAACTATTGTTCTGTCAAATTTAAAACTGCAACTTCCTGCAACTGGTTTACTCTTATTCTAATTTTTGTATTATTTTCAGTATAATTTTTGAATAACTTTTACTTTTGAAAAAAAGTTTTATATTTTCTTCAACTAGACAGAAATTAATTTAAGGTGGAAACATCATTTCCAAACGAGAATTTTCACTGGCAACCGGCTACGTGATTTGCGTAAATTGACGTGAAAGTTACGTGCAAAGTTACAACGCTTATCATCGTTCGAAGACAAGCATCAAGTTTAACTGCCTTGTTGACAAACGTAAAGCAACACGCAAGTTCATTAGCTTCAAGCATTTATCATCGATAAATTCTCTTCGCGTGAATCACGCTTTAATACCTCGAGTACTTTTAATGACTTTAGCAAAATCCTTTCAACAGCTCGACATTTTGAGTATCATTATAATTCCCGAATTTATTTCGATAAATTACTGGTATTAACTAACGCTAAATTCTATATATTAAATAAATTTTAATTTTCAATAATAATCTCAGTAATTACGTAATTATATATTGTACATCTAATATACAAATACTTAAAAATATTTCTTACATTACAAATTTCCATGCAAAGCAGCCATTTATACAGCAACATTTATTATTTATTTAATTAGATTATTAAGATGTATGATTACGAAGAAGATTTAAATTAAAACGCAAATCTAAGAATATAAATAATGAATAAATTTATGCCCGCGTATGATAATTTATATAACAGATTTTATAAAATGAAATTGTTTATTTCTGTTAAATTACATTAAAATCAAACAGCAAAAATACTTAAAATTTACGAAAATACTAATTAATACTTGCAACGTTAAATACCATGTTGTGTGTGTCCAACGTGTGTCCAGTGTGTTTTGAAGATGTTATGTATCTATTCGCAACGCCAAATTGCAATTTGTAGATTTTTCTTTTCTGCCAAATCAGGAATCATTATTTAAATTTAGCTTAAATAGCAAGTTTTAGATAAATTTAAATTATAGTTTTCCATATATACTATCCTATATAAATCTAAAATTTTTATAAAGTTTATACAATGAAATTTAAAAAAGAAATATATATGTTTATACACACACAAATAGTCTGTATATTATTTATACTTATATTTGATATTGGGCAATAATATGCATATTTTTTTTGCAGACTAGTGATGAATGTATTATTATAGCATAATTAATTGTTGCAAAAAATTTTACGTGTTTGTTCAATCATCTTTCTCTTCATAAAAGCCTTTTTGGCACAGGATTCCAATTTTGTCGGACAGTTTTCTCATCCGCTGATATTAATTCGCAAAGTAGTGGCGTACCACTAACTACCAGGCTTTAGTCGCGTGATTTAAGGTGTTGAGATTATGTGGTACGCTGGGATACCGACCATGCGGTAACTTTCCAAACTTATACCTGCGTAGGAGGAGATACAAAGTTCGAAAATCCTTTTAGTATCTCCCACCTCGCCAACTCTACTTTTCCCCCTAAATCATTCTAGTAACTTTCTCTTTAATGTCTCTCAATTGTCCAATAAATATACAATATTGCAACTAGCAGACAAACTATGTATGTATATATAATGATATGAATATATATATATATATATATATATATATATATATATATATATATATTTATATATATTTATATATA
>Ga0157364_1007388_pt1 | contig 11382 bp, 8 predicted proteins | sample AttsexASBM2_FD_111476 | JGI IMG/M metagenome (GOLD analysis project Ga0157364, IMG submission 111476) | Fungus gardens microbial communities from leaf cutter ant in Ribeirão Preto, State of São Paulo, Brazil - Atta sexdens ASBM2 | ecosystem: Host-associated > Fungi > Mycelium > Unclassified ...
CAATCGCTCAAAACAACTCGCAATCGCTTATGTTTGCTTTGCAGATAAGTTAATAGTAAGTTAATTTTTGACTCTCGAGAATGCATACATGATGGACAGGTAACTTCGAGCGTACGCGACATAATTTTCGTTCGTAGATAATTTAACTACGGCGGCCTACATAGTCTCATGGGGTTAATTAGTGTCAGTTTTCAAGTACGATAAGTCTCTGAGGGTTGTTCTCTCTAGCCCAGTACACAACTGCAGTTTGAATAGAGTTACGACTATGCTTACCGCAAAACTGTTACGGTTAAATTCTATAGTCTTGGCAATGTATATAGTCGCATTCCTTTTAACTTAGAAATTCATTTAAAAGTATTCATAAATTAAATGCATCAGTCACGAATTTCAAGTGACAGGAACAATTGTAATAAATCAAATATTTAACACGAAAATCTTAGAACAGACCAGGGAAGTTCGTTGGCACAAGAGGCAAGTTGTTATTTCGTTCCATTTAAGTATTTATGGCGAAAGAAACATGGAAAGTTACTGCAAAATATCTATTTTATAACAAAGATACTTTTCCCTAAGTTTTATTTAAATTAAACAAGTAGATACTACAATAAAAAAAGGAAAATCTGATTAAAAAAAGAACAAGTAAATTATTTCATAAAGAGATTCTTTCTATTCACAGTACATTTTAATTATAATAATTGTTTGAAAAGTTCAATGTCGAAATTGTGAAAACTGTGCCTGATCTTCTCTATTGACGCGGTAAGATTAAATAGAGAAACACGACAGAACAAAATATATATTTGATTTTATGCGAATAGTAAAAAAAGAAACTTATCATCATCTAGTCGAGAATAGAATTCATTAATTACGCATTCAGCTCCGTTAAACCCTTTTCGTATGCGACATAGTAATTAATATAGCAGTAATCGTTTATATACCGGACATAATGCAAGTCGAATGTTACGCGTGCTGAAATTAATACAGGTCGTTCGGCGTTATTACGCCAGCTCCAAGAAAACAGTACCGACTAGGCGACGCAAATTGTGCTAGGAGGAAAAAGAAATACTGTTTGGAGATATAAAAAGTCTAGTCGGGACAAAATTCTCTCCGGAAAAGAATGGCAACGACATCGTACGCCGCCGGGTGTTAACGAAACATTCCGTTGCCTCATAATAAATTCCGGGACCGAATTAAATGCCACGCCAATTTTACTTGGTTCTCGCACTATTTTCTCTCTCTCTCTCTCTCTCCTCTCCCCTCTTTCTCCTCCATATCCGCGGCAACTTGAGAATTCCGTGGTGGCCAGAAGAGGTAAGGGAAAGAGGTGGAAGAGATGAAGGTTATACCTTTAATTAGCGGCTCAGCTGAACTTTTTGGCGGATAGATAAGAATATATTTATTACATTCACTCGCGCTTCGCGAAGTAACTGAGCGAGGTTAACCACTGCTCTTCGGCTTCGGCCCACAGTAGTATCTTATCCCAGTGGTACCACGAGCCGCGGTGCTGCGCGAGATACCGTCGGAGAGCGAACCGGCCTAGCGATGTACACGAGTCGCTATCGAGATCAGAGTACATTACCGGATTCATTCGTATACGTAACGACTTCCTGAGCCCTCTTTCCCCTGCATCCCTCACTCTCGCATGAATACGCAACGTTGAATCACATCTTGATAAAACTTACAGCGCACCTATGTTGAGTCAGTTCAAATTTGATTATTACAAGCCCCTGCATGAACAAGCGAAAATCACGAGTGCTGCGATTTAAGTATGCTGCTCGATCAGTATGAAAATTTATTTCCAATAAGTTCATACACATTCCTATTCAAATACATCAATGCGAGACGAAGAGATAAGATCAGAGCATGATAATAATTTAATAACTGAATTTTAATTCGACAATATACGAACTTTAAGTCAAACAAATATATCTATATAAAAAAAAAAGAAATTTTAGTTATTTTCTATTATATAATAGTAGGATGCTTTTGAGATTATTAAGAAAAAAACAGATGTAAAATTCGTTTAGTCACTCCAAGCCTTTCGTAAAAGATCCGCGAGCAACTTTCGATGGTTAAAAATACGATAAATACCCGCTCGAGGCCTCCAGCACGTTATCTGCGACGCGGCTAATTGATAACGCCGTCGAGATTAGCTTTGCTCAAGCCAATTTAAGTAGTCAGATGTGCAGATTAAAGGTGAGGTGCAGAAGAAATCGGCCGCTTCTACGTCGCGACCGCGCAAATTTACTGCGGCTTGGCATGAAAGCCGATCCCTCCTTCTCTCTTTCCTGTGCTTCTTCTTCCTTTTAGCATTTCTCCATTCACGTTCTTCCTTTACCTGACTCCTGTTCCTGCTCACTCATTCTCCTGTCTTTTTTTTTTAATCTTTCTACCCACCCGTAAAATAAAGCAGAAACATAGGCCAAAGATATGAGGATGAAACCGTTGCGTTCGCACTTATTCTCTTCCGTTTTCCTCTTTTTCTTTTCTTTGTTCATATATATCGATAGTAAGAGGATCAGTAAAACGATAAAATAATCAATCGATATTTTCTCACTACGGTCTCGTGAATATAAGAAACTCGATAGTAAGAAAGGAAATGACAAAAAGAAGAATAAACATGAGAGATAAAGATGGACTTACTTATTAGCGATTGTCAAGTGTCCCTCGGCATTATCGATGAAGAAGACAATAATGACACTCAGACCGAAGAAAAAAAAATTCCAATTTTCGGTTCTTAACGAGAACGAATAGCCCCTGTACAAAATTTGTCGAGGGCTCTTCTATCTTCGCAGGAAAAGCAAAGTACTCTTCTTAAAACGTTAACGTTCCTTTCTCCTAATACTTGATAGTACTTATGTATAAAGATTTTGAAATCAATTAAATATTAAATATAACAAAAGAAGAAAATTATTTAAACGTATTAACGAAAATATGAACTGTAAACTTCATTGTGTATTATAATTCGTGGTATCGTAACTTTCCCTTATTTCAAAACGTGACACAACTAAAAAAATTATATTTTTAAAAAAGAGAAAAATTATTTATCAACTTAATAAAAAATTATGAACTAATCCAATTATATTGGCAAAAAGAATATATTTTTAAAAACATCATCAAATATCAATTTTATTTCACTAAAATAAAATCCACATTTTTTTAATTATAACGATTTTGATATAAAATTATAAAAATATGAAAAAAGTGATAAAAGTCAAAATATCAACAATTTATATTTACCTTGATCAGTTAAAATGACAAAATTGAAAATAAAACAATTTTTTCTTCAAACTTGATCACCAAAATTGTATTAATTTTAAATGTTCTCTATACAAGATACTCCTTTTAATTTATAAAATAACACAAAATGTGTCAGTCTTATAAAAGATATTATAAAAGATATTACGATCTCTTTGAAAATCTTAAAAATATTACAAATTTGAAGGATTGACTAAAATTAATTTAATTTGATGATTGATAGAATAATCTTTAACTTATTTATTCATGATCAATAAACGAAACATTCTCTTACATTTTTTGAGTTGTATCATTTTTGAAGTAAGAAAATGATATCATGTTCTATTGAACGAATCGAATGCATGGTATCAAACTTGTATAGACTACTCGAAGATATACTCAAAAAAGAATCTCGAGACACACAACGAACTTGAATATCTCTTGTATTTTCGCCTATATACTTTCTCATCAATAACGACGAAATGGCTTTCGAATGGTAAATCGCATACGCGGGCGTGGATAACACGCGCTGTTTCAAGAACCAGTTCCTCGATCGTCGTTCTTTCTGATCATCGATGCCTGACGTACGCACAAACTGTCGAGAAATAAGGCTTCGAGTGAGAATGTAAATACGTGCATCTGCTGCACCACCTTTTCGTCTCGAAGCGAGTTAAGTAACCGATATAAAAACTTATCGATTTTATGTCTTAATATGTGAGAAAGGCGGAGAGGAAGGTAACAGCGATCGTCGTTTCTCGAGCAAGAGAAAAAGAGACGGATCGAGATGCGTGAAAACGGAACGCCGCAGGCTGGCGAAGAGGAAATAAACGCCGGTAAAAAGTTAGCCCGGCGAGAAGGGCGAGCCTGAATTCAGGAGAAAGAAACGGGATCTACGGGCTATTATTAAAGTTTTTTCGCGTTAGCACCGTGTAACGTAACTAATTGATAATTAAATCGTGACCATTCGATTAGTTTAGCGCGTGCATAATCTTAGGAAAAATCCGCGAGTAAAGTTTAGGTGACATCGATCGGAGAATTTTACGAGCGGTGTGACTTAATTGTGTCTGCGTTCGCATTTGCATCTTTTAACCAATCTGACCTGTTGGTCAGCAGCTTCTTTCTGATTGATCAAGAAACGCAAACGCAAATGCAGACAAATCTCCAATCACTAGTGTGATACGGACGTAACTCCTATCCGGACGAGTTTGCATTTCGATACATGGAACATTGATACATGGAAGAGACGAAAACGACGTCGACGCGATGTCAAAGTTCACGCCAAGGTGCAAGTAAAGGTGATAGTTCTGTATCCTAAGGGGAAAACGGGTCGAAACTTTCTGATTCGATTTAACGTCACTTGCGGAACGGCAGTTACGCGAATTCTAGCTTAAGCTAAGGAATGCAGATCGATTCGTTTCTTCGTGACGGTCATGAGTGTAGATTCTGCATAATTGGAAGATTTTATTGAGAAAGTTTCAAGCACTTCTGTTAAATCTGTTTCGACAATTACAAAGACTGAATACAAAAATTAATACGACAGAAGAGTGTATTTTTATAAATGCAGATTATTGTGAATAATTTTTCGAACGCTACGGACGTTTTAGTAATGTATATATTCTTTTTATAAATTAATTTAACCTTGCTAATATATTTCATGAGCGATAATATAGTATATAAAAAAAACCTAATTGTAATATTGATATTTTTGAAATGCGATGATAAATTGTTTACTGACATTAAATTCAGAGATCGTCTCCATAATAATTCAGCAAGCATCATAATATATGTACGTGCCATCGAAGAAACGTACACTTGGAAGCAATACACGTCGCGACTGTGCGGGATCACGGAATGTACTTCTTCAGCCAAAACCAACCAGCCAACCCACACCTACGCACAACACTCTTCATCATGCGAAAGCACTCAGCTCGTACATCCAAAAACTCGGGGCTCTTAATCAATATCACCGTTGTGCATTACAGAACGCACGTCGCCGCTGCCCATATACGCACTTTTAGCAGCACCCTCCTGAGTGCATCTACGAACTCGTCTCCTCGTGACCTCGGAACAGCATGACCGATTTCAGCTACATCGTAATCCTCTTCTTCTTTCTCAAACGCCCGATATACTCCCCGACGTAATGTTCTAGTAATAACCATTAATTTATATGATTGGTTTACAAGCCACCGCGTACTAAGTGCAATCCGGCACGCCAGACTCAGAGAAGATAATTTCTCAGCACCTCTCCACCGCGAAATTCTTCGTTTCTACAAGGATGATACTTTCTCTTGCGAGAAAACGATCGTTTCGAGCCGCCAAATTTGGTTCGCTCGCGGAATCACTGATACGAACCGGTCGTCATTCGACCATTATGAAACAGCGAGCAAAACAACGGCTGGGCTATGCAAATGCGGTGTTTGGTTCTGTTACGAATCAACGTGATCGCTTAATTAGCAAAGAGCCCGACTCCTCCTCCGCGTTTCTTCCTCATCCGCTCATCCTCGCTTCTTGAAACCTGCTTGATATTTTCTATCTTCCTCTGTATCAATATTTTTCTCTCTTTCTTATCTTCTATCCTTCAACTCTTTCCGATAGATTCATATCGCCGAGTGCACTCTCTAGAAAAGCAAGCCGTTTTGATGCTCTTAACCGTCCATTTCACTGGCAATCCGGATATTATGAAACGTTTCAAAAGGTCTTTAAAAAGATGTCGTCAAGATCACCGTATAGATGAGCTTCTGTACTATCATAGCGACAATGTCATCTGAATGTAATGTAGAAATACGTAATGTCTGTCTCCAATAACAATTAGCATATTATAATTATATATACATTTTTTCTTATTGCAATTATGTAATTGAATTTTCTCGTCTAACAACGACGTTTAGATCAAAAATTGTATGGTTTTGTGTACGGTACAATAAAATCAGCAGCAAATATTAAATATTATAAAGTAAATAATGACAAGCACGCAGGGTAAAAAGTCCATTCAATCGCAATATTAAATCTTTAGCAGTATGCAATATAACGTAGTTCAACACGGTATAATAAAATCTCTAGAAATATTTGATATTTAAAAACAAATAGAGTAACATGCTGGAAAAGAATCCCATTGAGCGACAATTTTATGCGCTCTCGTTTGACGCGGTCACATCTCGTAGTTTAATATAATATAATAAAATCAGTAAAAAATATTTAATATATTCGAAAGAGAGAAACGAAAAATACTGGACAAATTGACGTGTCCGATGTGGTATGTGATATGTATTAAAATCTCATACATGCAACAGTCTAGGCATCAGAGAATTGTACAACGCGTTGTAGCTACGTAGTAAATTCTATAGAATGTATTAATATTTAATAACAAAGATCACACACACAAAATGAGCGCGCTTGACGAAAATTAATGTGAATGGAAGCACGAGTAAATACTTTTACACGGTGCAAAGTTCATTATTCTTGTCGACATTATAGAATAAATATACTCTTGTTCGCTAACAAGGAAGTTGTCGAAACTCTCTAAAAAATAAAACACGTCTATCTATAAAACACGTCGACGTGATTGAAATAGGCTTAATTTAAAAATGTAGAATAAAAAAATATTAATTATAATATTAATTATAATAATATTAAAAATATTAATATATTTATTAATATATTTTTATATACATATCTCAAGGTTTAGGGAATAAAACAATCTCTTGAAAATAACGAATATTTTTATTTTTAACGAATATCTTCAATATAAGGTAATAAAAAAAATGTTTTATACAAAAGTTTTATGATATTTTATACTTTTTATAACGGTGTATTTGTATTCATATTTCCCGAAAATGTCAAATTTTTAAATTTATCCCAAAGAATATTTCAACTTCTGAATCTTAAGATAAGCACATAAAAAAACAAAAAAACGGGTCTAATACTTTTTATGATAATGCATTCTAATGACAGGCATTTTAATAGTAGATTTGAACACAGAGATAATCGACGAAACGCATAGTCAGTATTTTTTTATAATCTATAATATATCCAAATGTCCACATATTAAAATCGGTATGAAACAGTTTCCTTATAAGTTAGGAAAACATTTTCACTTTCACAGATTTTTTCCGTTCGACACGCAAATCCGACTACCTGCGATTCTGCATCATCGCTTCGCTCTCAAGTCATCCTTCCAGCTATATCAATCTCTTTCTCAATCCTTTCCATAACCAGTTATATATCTGCTCCTTTCGACAGGGTGAGACACTTTATTACCGCATCTGCCGGATGCGTATTACGGAAACTTATTCAAAGGTATCGAAGATATTGCCAATGTGCGATATACATGGCGCTTCCGTGAAAGCGGCCGTCTTCGGGGTTCACTTTGAGATGCGTATCGTTGGATCAAGAGGGAGGATGAAATAAGCGGGGACAGGAGGTTAGAGCGAGAGAACCCCCGACTGGGCAGTTTGCGAGGTACGCGAGGATAAGTCGCGGATCGGAGTGATAAACGACTCCGGCGTTATTAATTGCGGCCTCCATTAACTGATGAGTCCCCCTACCTGCACTTATCCTACTCGCTCGGAGTCGTTTTGTTTGCCCTCACGAGGCGTTCCTTCTTCCTCCGTCGCGTATTCACGATGATGCGGGAGACGCGTAAGACGAAGTCAAAGCGAGAAATCCTTCGCGCGGGAGAGGCAAATGATCCGCGAGGAGGACGGCTGTGCGCCCGCTGCGGGGAAAGCCGTGATGCTTTGCAAATGAGCCGAGGGTAGCTTCCTGATTTTTACAAGGTCCGTTAATGAATCGCTCGTGCGTCCTTCGGCGCGAACGCACGGGCTCGATTTATCGTCTCGCGTTCGTTGTAAGCGCGAGTCGGCTCAGCTCGATGCGGCGCGGCGCGGCGCAGTGCGTTGGCTCGATGGTGAATGAGAAATCGGTATCGCGTGATAACCGTGTCCAACGCTCCGATAATGCATATATTATTGTCGGTGAGTTCTTATACTTGGAGGGAAGAAGCGTGCGAAAGCCTCGCCGATGCACAAAGACGACGACGGAATTTAATAACATACAATGAATATATCCATTACGTCCATGTTATATCCTTCATTCATTAACCTTACAGCATAACGAATCTCTGGCGGATCTCGGAGGAATTTCACAATCACATACTCCCTCTCTCCCTCTCCCTCTCTCTTTCTCTCTATCTTTGTGACGCGAGTTTTATTTTTCTCTTGCAATAAGTACGTTTTTTCAATTAGAACGCAACAAAGGAAGGAAAAAGTAATCATAGCCACTATATTACGTGTCGCAAACTCAATGAGCGCATCCTGCTCGATAATCGCAAGTCATATCATCGGTTTTTTTTTTCCGAAAGATGGGTTAGTTATGATTTTTTTGCAAGAATATCATAAATAATTCTGCGAGCTCCTCATATTCGTACTTACTTTGTTGCGAATGAAAACGGATGGATTTTTACGCTGTTCTTCTAATTAATTACAGCGTGACCAATGTAAAAGTACCTATCACTGTTGATGGCAGCATGGCGACTAAGGAGAATCGTAAACCGCGGAGGAGGATTATTATTACTATTGGCGAAAGTACGACCGCGGTTTTAACTCGAGAAGAACTCATTATTACTATTACGAGTACTTGAATAATTCCTACTAATTTTTACATCTATACGTAGCGGCATTTTATTACGGCAGTCAGCCACCGGACAATCGTCTATACCTAAAAACACATGCCTGTCTGTTTCAAAGCTGCATTTCTTAGTGGCCAATGCCATCTATTATGAACGAGTAATTTCCTCTTGAAAAAATACCAGTGATGGAGAATTGTTCTGTTTATATTTTCAGTCAAGCCGCTTTACGTCATAATTGCCTCTTAAAAATGCACACAGCAGCATGTCAAACAATTTAAAGCAAGGAACAAACTTTTTTCGAACGTATATGAATAATCTACAATTCAATACTCCTACTTCCGTTAATTGTCAAATCTCTGAAACTCTGAATAGCTTAAAGAAATTTTTATTTGTTTCAGAAATTTTATTTTGAAAATAAATTATTCTTTTATTCTTTCGTTATATGTTTATCCATAATACTTCCTTCAGTGAAAAAAGAACAAAAAATTGATGAAAATAAATAAAGAATGCAAACTGAAGGGATGAATTGCAGCGAGTTTTACTTAAAGATTTAGTCCATAACGTCCATAAACATGTTTTACAAAACGATTCGTCCTGAATGACAATACCGATTATTGAATAGCAAGCATTTTATTTATTCGTTCCCATTCAGCGATTCAATCTGAGCTATATCCGACGATGCTGCATTCACCGTGTCGTATTTCATATATCCGACGCAATTAATCCAAGTGCATCACAAATACACGGCAAGACGAAATGCTCGCCCGAATAATGTCGTGTGTAAAGGATTAAGCCGGACATTTAGAACGCATTAAAGCTGCACCGGGCGAAATACGATGTGCAACTTCGATGTACCGCTATTTTATCAATCGAAAGCCGGATCGTCCGAGTCAATTACGGTCATGGTCTTTTCGATCGAACATCATCGTCGATTATGCCTCTGAAAATTGGAGCGCGAAAAATCGCGAGAAATTACCAAAACAATTTCTCCATGCGAATCCAGAACTGTGAAGCTGAAAGAACGCACAAAGACAAAAGGAAGAAGTATAAAAGAAGAGCGTAGGAGGCACGAGAGGTACGAAAATAAAGAGCAATCGTAATGATGGTAATCTCTGCGGTTGACGTATAATTACCGTTGTTAGAGCGCCTAGGAAAATAACCAATTTCAGAAGTGTTTATTGCAGCGTGCTTCATTATTCGCGCCGTTAATGAGGAGGAAACGAAGGCGAGATCTCGCGAAAAACTCCCTTGTTTTTTAATTTTAATTGTAGCAACTTGTCGTTGCATTCCGGCTCGAAATATCATCAAGAACGACCACGAGAAACTATCACGTTGAGATGATACAATAAAGTACACTATATATCGTACGAGAGAAGAATAAATTAATCAAAATATTTATATGACATATTCTCGAATTGTTGTATATAAGAAATATCAAATATCGCGCTTATCAATAATCTCGTTTGATATTCCATTCGTGTTCATTCTCTCAATTCAATGCGGCCCAATCTGATTTCGAAAGAAAGTTGGCTCGCGAATAAACTCATTCCTAGATAAAAGTCATAGACTGCGGCATTTGCTGGTCCGCGAATGAATAAAGTTTTCATAAAGTTATGAACTAAATGCTTTTTCAATTATCCAATTTGTTTCCGTGCCTTCGTATTTCTCAAGGTTGTGGCTTAAAGCATACTATCTTATTATCAAAGGCCAGTAACCGTCTATTATCTTCTTCTCCGAAGTGACTTTGTTTCTTACTAATCCACAGAAGTCAAACCGCAGGAAATTCCGCAGATGTCGTTCGTGACACGTTACTCTTTGAGCGTTTACACTTCTCCCACCTTCCCCCCCCCGATTCAACGACACCTGGAACTTTCAAGCAAGATTCGTTCTTCGCTGTTGTACTTCTCCGCCGCGATCACGTTTGAGCGATTTAAAACTTTTTGTTTGCACTCCTCGCACGCTGAGACCGAAAACTTTCACACGCGAGCGTGATTTAATTCCTATTGGTACTATCGAATTTTACCATTAAAAAAAGTAGTGACCAAGTCCACAATCGTACTCTTTTAACGAAAGTTTATAATTAATTATACAATACATGTATAATTAAACAAATTTCAAAAATACACAATTATCCCGAGTCGAAACTTTTTCTTCAATTGAATTTTTAGTTTTTTTGAATCTTAATTTTAGGACATATATAAACTCTAAAGATGATGTATGTAGATTTATAATAGGTTCTAATCTAATGAATTGTGCTTTTACATTGAGCCTGTAAATGGTTATTGCAAGATTTCCTATTTTTCAGGTTCAAAAGAAGTTTTCTAAATAGAAGATTAGGTAATATTAAAAGAAGCCCAATTTGACTGTACAAATTTTAAAACAGGTTTGTAAGGTATAATTGAGATTGAAAGAGGTTCAAAATAGAACTAAAATTTCGACAATAGATGCTACATTAGAAATATGCATAAACATTAAATTTGTAAGGTATCTTTTTGCAATCTTTCGTCATCAAGTCACGTTTTTGC
>Ga0157364_1007389_pt1 | contig 11381 bp, 6 predicted proteins | sample AttsexASBM2_FD_111476 | JGI IMG/M metagenome (GOLD analysis project Ga0157364, IMG submission 111476) | Fungus gardens microbial communities from leaf cutter ant in Ribeirão Preto, State of São Paulo, Brazil - Atta sexdens ASBM2 | ecosystem: Host-associated > Fungi > Mycelium > Unclassified ...
TCCAGTGCTCCATCGGCGGCGGCGCATCAGGAGAAAAGCACATCCGTTCTCCAAAAGCCATCCCCGAGGGCCGTCTGTCCGACGGTCCTCTGCCGACCATTCGAGATTATCGCGCTCTCTCATCGGTTGTCGCGCACCTCGCGACCGCGAGGAAGGCCTCGCGGGACATTGGCCTCGGCGGGAGCCAATAAAATCCCTCTCTGTATTGGGTAAGCGACACTCTCCCGCTCTTTCCGCTTTCGCTTACCCCCTCTTGTGCACCTCGCGCCTCCCCTACTCTACCCCGCGAGGAAAACCCTCGAGGAGGCACCGGTGATGCGACGAACGGACGGATCTCCCGTCCGTGATACCGCCTGAACACACGAATGCGAACTCGAACTCAAACTCGAGCGAGCGAATGAGCGAGCGTAGCGCGTCACCACGAACAAGGTAGCTGCTCCACGCTGCTCCGTTCCGCTCGTAAACGAGACGGCGAAAAGCCGGCGCGAAGGCAACGCAACGCAACGCAACGCAATGCAACGCGCCGCGTCGCGACAGTTTTGCCAGTTTCTCCATTCCCCTCGATCGTCGCGTTCCTCCCATCCATCGAGGTGCAGCGCAGCGGCGGCGTCTGTCCGTCCGTTCGTCTGTCCGTCCGTTCGTTCGCGAGTACGATGGTGCCCGGGCACACAGTCCGTCGCTGTCACCGCTGAAAGTTGGTGCTCCCTCTCTCTCTCTCTCTCTCTCTCTCTTCCTCTCTCTTTCTGTCTCCTCCTTTAACTCTTTCTCTCTCTCTTTCTCTCTCTCTCTCCATTTTTCCGCCCTGTGAAATTGCATCGTTTCACTCGGAGAGATGCAGAGATTCACGGCGCAAAGTGTGTCGACGTTGTCCGCCCAATCGATGCTCCACCGCGCGGCGCGCATTCCCCCGGTGTGTGTACCGTGCGACGACCGAGCGACATATGCGTTTCGCGACATCGCGAGAGTGTGAGTCTGGCACCGCCAGTGCTGAATGGCTGATGACATCGCGCGTGCATACGACGCACTGGACGTCTACGCGTCGCACTATGTCGCCGTCTTTCTTTCTCTCTCTCTGTCTCTCGAGCTGACGTGAGTTCTTCCTCTCGGAGTGCGAGTGCGCGAGTGCCTACCTTCTCCCAGACAGAGAGATTCTCCGTTTCCGCGAGTGTCCGAGTAAGACAGTGAGGATAATGTGCGCACTTTGGGAATACACGTCAATACGTGAGATCGTCAACGGAATTGTGAAACCCGACTCGATGAGAGGAACGAAAATGCGAGTGGAGCGAAGAGAGGAGGGTGAGAGAGAGAGAGAGAGAGAGAGAGAGAGAGAAGTCTAGGTGACCGCGCGCTGCATTATCGATGATGCTTGCGCTTTTCTCTCTCTCTCTCTCTCTCTCTCTCTTTCTCTCTCTCTCTCTCTCTCTCTCTAGCCTGTCTGGCTAACTCTATCCTTCGCGATCGAACCCACCCCCGCCTTCCTTTTCGACGGCTATCGCATATGGCTGGCGCGCGTTTTCTGCGATCAACTATGCCGATGTTTCGCGAAAATTTTTTTTCGCATATTCCGCGATCCCACCCGACTGCAAATTCTCTCATTCTCTCATTCTCTCCCTTTCCTCTCGCTTCCTTCACCCCGTCTCTTTTTCTTCTGTCTCCTCCTCCCGGTGATCGACGATTGCAATTTAATTTGGCCAGTCGGTGAAAATTAGATTAGTGCCTCGCGCGTCTATTCTCAGATCTCCACGACTCACGTGGTGATTTGGCGTAGAGTTTCAACGTGAAAAGAATAACCGCGAGTATGATTTGCAAGAAGAGGACGATAGGAAGAAAGACGTTCACACTTGGACGCGTCTTTCCTGTAAAACACATCGAATGTATCGTGTTGCTCCACGGTCGATCGAGTTCCGCCAAGAAGACATCGTTACGTGGTGCTTATAAACTTGGAGAATCTTTCTACGATCCTTGCCAAATTTGATACAGTGTGATGGCGAAATATTGAGTGTCGCGAAAAGAGGAGATTGTCTAGACTAGAGACCCTAGTGGAATCTGATCACGAACGATTTCGTCAAATCCTACGAAAAGAAGGGTGTATACCAGTCTCTTCCTCTCTGCATACATTATTTCACTTTATAGAGACAATATAAGTTAAAATGAGATATATAGAGATAGACAGTATATATATATATATATATATACATACTAAGAGATCTTCTATTAAGAGTCTGAACTTTCGCCGCGTTTTATATGCAGGGTCTCTAGTTTTAGCAAAATCACGCGAGAGATAAGAACATACATTCACTATTTCTCTCTCTTTTTATTCTATCTCTTTCTTATCTCTTTTTCTCTTCACTCTTTGGAAGTTGTTAAAACATGGCGGATCAGTCAAAAGTGGTTGTTTCGTGTCCAAACTATTAGAGGGTTTCTAGTATACCTTTCTTTCCCATAGAATTTCGACAAAATCGCGATTGAACTCTGTTATGGAATCTCTGAAGTCGAGACAAGAACGAATCTTCTCATTCTACGTTCCGTCATTATCGTTCGAGGCGAAGTGTCGCTCTCTGTGGAAGCCTCTCGTTGTCAGCGACTTCGAAGATAGGCAATACGTCTGAACGTTGGAACGTGCGTCGGATTTATGATTCACGCAGTCGCGGTTCACACTGCTCGTATCGGAGCAGTTCGTGAAAAAATATCGAGATAATTTTTTTTTATTTTTCACCTCGGGCATAGTCGCGCAATTTGGAACTCATTCGATCCGCCGTGGTATCACGTTATTTTCGCATCATGCTCGATCCCATTCAAATTAAATTAACGAGCGGCACATATGTCGCTTCATCCGTCCTTTCTGCCTTTTTGTAATTCATTTCTGAGGTATCTGAAAATTTAGCTGGATACAGATTTGAAAATAATTTTATTTGAACCATCGAAGTAATTACATAGGACACTCAAATTGGTTGCTAGAACGTCAAAATTATTATGTACACATTCTCATTAAGCTTGAACATCCCGTACGTCATCATTCTGTTAGCTAAACAATTATTTTGGTAGTCCAATTAATTATTTATTATGCAAGTTATTTTCAGATCATCGCAGCAACGTTGTAATGTTACTGCAACATTGCCAGAATATTCTATTGCTGTTATGAATATATTGAATATTTAGTTAAATTTTTAGATACTTTTTTACAAAATCGTTCTTTCCATATGTCAGCTGTATTAAACGCATTCGTTCCAGCACAAAATTCGCGCTACCTTTGAAGAGATTTCGGAAGATGTCTGTTCCGAGAGATGTCGACTTTGGCTAGGAACGCGAAACGATACGATATTTTGCAATTTCTGGAATGACAAGAATTCGGCGGAACGCTCGACGACACGATTGAGTCATGATTCCGTCGTCGCGAGTTTAATCGGCCTTTGTCTCAAAGTGCACGGAAGGAAGGAAGCGTTTTTCGCTACGAAGAGAGAGACGATAAAATTACCCTTAACCTCGGTGAATACATACGTCCGGGGTCAATGACACCCTGTTGTCTCGTTTCCCCTCGTCGCGCATGCGCACGGTTTTGACAGTTTCGCGAAGCGAAAGGAGGAATCTAGGAGCATAGGATACGCTCGCACCGACGCGACGATGCTGTTTTGCTCGTTAATACGGAACAATGATCGGTTTCCGGTCGGCAAAGTGCAGCGGAGTGACGAGATATTCCGTTCAGTGGGACATTCCCAGGCAGGAGAGGAGCAAGAACGATGTTTGACGCTGGATTTAGATAGCATCCCCTGCGTTCTTCTCGTCGTTGCGTTGTACATGGATCTGATATAAGGTACGATTAGGGAAAGAGGTAGAGAAGAAGGTGTATATATTTAAAAGAAAGAGAGACAAATGCGAATGTATCGATTGGGCTAATTGTTTAGAGAAGTATATAAATTATGGAAAGATTAGGCAAAATTTTACTATATTTTACTATACTATTTATTATATTATATAATATACTATTTTATTATATTTAAATATCAATGGCTATATTCGGAATACTTATTATGTAATTGTTGGAAATTTTCTTCGCGTTGATTAGATTATGCTTTTAAACCTGAAGGAATAAGTTCTCTTTCAACGAAAAAACTTATAAAAGTTGCAAACTAAATGTTCTGCTGATCGCAGCCATTGGCTGCTTGTGTAAGATTCTTTATATTTTTTAATATATATGATTGGTTCATACATTTAGCGAGGAGTTAAGAACCAATCATATTAAAGAATCTTACAACAATTGCTTTATCCACAACGCAGCCATTGTTTTGCAACTTCTGTAGGAATATGATTGATTTATATATTTGAGATTCAGTGAGGAGCTGAGTAAGGGAACCAATAGCTAGATGCAGAAAATGCCTAAAAATAATTTTGTTGATGGCATCCGAGATGGCGTCAAAATAATTATAATATGTAAAAATTTCAAGCAATGCTACAAAAATTTTGACATTCTAATGTAACCAGCTTAAACTATAATTAGTTTGATGGCTAACAAAATTATTTGCAGATCTGTATGAGTTAAATTTTTAGATATTTCAACGAAATCGTTCTTTCCGTGTATTAGAAAATCTTAGCAATTGTAAAACTACTTTTTCTGCTGAATATGATCATTCCTACTGATTGCGACAAACCGGAGATATCTAGTCAATCGATCATTTATATTTATGTGTTATCAAATGGAATGACTGTGTTATTCTCTATGGAAAAAACAATTTTGCTGAAGTATTTAAAAATTTAACTAGATACACACAGATCTGAAAATAATTTTAATGGACCATGAAAATAACTACATGGATTGCTCAAGCTGGTTATAATGTCAAAATTTTTTGTATCAATTCTTATCATGCATCAATTCTTATCATGAGATTCCCACAAAATTATTTTGATGGTTCAATAAAATTATTTTCAGATCCACATCTAACTAAATTTTTAGACTTCAGCAAAATCGTTCTTTTCGTGTAGTCGCGATGATGTTATTTAGTGCAAGCACCTTGGAAAATTTTTACATTTTTAAACCCCTCCATACGCGAATTGATACGGATATTTTTTTTTTACCAGCCCGATAACGTGCGTATAAATAATCATTGAACTTGGACCGCGCAGTTGCGTCGCATTCGTTTCCCTATCGAGGAGCATTGTCACTGTTTTGTATTCGAGATTTCACCTAATAAAATGTAATGCTCGATCATGTTTTGCGGAGAAAGGGAAAGAAGGAAAGAGAGAGAGAGAGAGAGAGAGAGAGAGAGAGAGAGAGGAAAAATAATGGACGATATTATATCATATAAAGCCGTAATCACGCTAGCTATTGCCGACTGTGATTGATGATTATTTATCAATCAATTAGAGCGAAACAATTGACAACTGGTTTACTCTGATTGGTTGACTAGTGATCACCAATCATAATTACAATCGATAATCACTAGTGTGATTAAGGCTTAACTGATACTTCTTAGGAGTTATATGTTTATCGCGATTTAAGGGGAAAATAATCGCACGGGGGCAGAGGAAACGACAGATCTTTGTATTTTATCAGAAATCGCAAAAAAGAAAAGCCATGAGAACAATTGGATTGATTGATCGTAACAAAACGCGATACTCCGTATTTGGCTGTATAGATGGAAAGACTATAGTTTGATTGAAAGAGGATTTTTTGACGCAAAAGAAATGCTCGAAAATTCGAGATTTATCACCAGTCTCTTCGGAGAACCGCATCGCACACATTGTCACTTGTGCCGTACGTCGATAAGCTATCGAGTTGGTGATTGCGGGCGAAAAGGACAAACACCCGCAATAAATTGCAAGCCGAAGCTAAATATAGTAGAACAACCTCGCCTTTTTTTCATTCTTTTTTATCGCGTAGAGCCTGCGATCGCTAGAAAATTTTAGTGAGGACGGTATTATAAAATGTCGGCTTACAATTAGAATAAATGTCAAATTAACGTAAAATCATAATACAGAGCCTTTATTCGAAAATTGGAAAAATCCTAAAATACAATATTCTTTACGTAAAGAAAGGTTTTGCTGAAGTATTTAAAAATTTAATTAAATGCAGATAATAAATTTTTTTAGACTACCAAAATATTAGGTGTGGGAAAAAGTTCGTGGCGTTTTTTCCGTTAGATGGCATTAAAAAAACGCCACGAACTTTTTTCCACACCTAATAATTATGAACGTTCGAGCTGATTATTATAGAATATCAATTTTTGCAATATTGCTCATGATGCTTGAGTTTTCTACACAAATATTTCGATGATCCAATAAAATTATATTCAAATCTAAATTTTTAGGTACTTCAAAATCGTTCTTTCTGTGTATTAAACAAGTACTCATATTAAAGCTAGTCTTCAAGAATCTTCAGCAAACTCTTTTACATGAGTCACAAATTGGGTGTTTAATTTTTTATCGTGGAAATGATTCATAATTATTTCTTCTTGCCAAAATTTAGGGAAAGAAGACATGTGTCCTTCCTTGTTCCCCTTTCAGATTGATTGTGTCTTGAAATAAGGTAAAAATTACAGAAACAAATTCACTAGAATATTCAAAATTTAATTGGTCAACACCTAATGAATTTGTGCTATATAGATCATTTTTCACCAAGCCCAATTTTTTCTATAAATAACGTGGGGTGCATTATTTTAGATCTGTATTTAGTCAAATTTCTAGATATCTAATATATTTCATCAAAAAATCATTCTTTCCATTAGCATCATAGATTTTCAATATGGATTTAAGAATACAGAAGTCTTTCATCCTCCTTCCTCCTTGAAATTAGTCTCGATTCGCGACGTCCTCTTCGCGTTCGTTCTCGTTTCCGCTGCATTCCGCTGACATTTCGTTTTAACGGCGGAACATAGCGTGACGACGAGGGGGAAACACGTCCGCCGCACGCTTATTTGCGAAATTCGATCGCGAAAACAGAAAGGAGCGCGTGGAGAAGGAGCCACGGGTCGGGAACGGAGGAGGACGGTGAGACGGAAACTAGTTCCGCGCGCGGCTAAGATCAATACTTTAAGTTGTGCAAACAAGACCGGGTTTGGCGCGGAGCGGCGCGAGTCGTGGCTCGCGTGTGGTGATTACACGCGCATCGCGGTGCAACGACTCCGCACCGCGCGTTGCGTTGCAACGTCTGCAACGGGTGCAACGTGCAATGCCACCACGACGATATCGCCCGGTGTCACGGGCATGCACGCACGCACGCACTCACGCTCGTTCGCTCGCTCGCTTCGACCGACCGATCGACCGCGTTGGCTAGGTCAGTAAAATCGGTACATGTACTTTTACATTGCGCGATTACGCCTCTGGTCACGACTCCGCGTATCTGTCCCTATGGATATCGTTGATACTAACTTATCGTCGGGTCCGGAGTCCAGGATCGGTATTTCGTATACGTTCGCATTTGCATAACTTACCGTCGAGTGTTATCGGGTATCGCGGCCGATTATTGTGAATGCCATTGCTAACGATCCCACGTATATATATCACAGATATTTCGCGGTCGTTTCTCGGCCGGCGATAACAGTATCTGACGGATGGACGAACGGACGGGTGGCTTCGAGGAGAACCGACTCTGATTATGTGTGAGTGAGTCATCTCGCGAATTTGTAAACATGGACGCGAACACCAATCAGAAATTGCGACGCGATCGTTTAATTCTGACGATCGTTTTCTTTTCGTTGAAGGCGATCAGCGTGTTGACCGAATTGCTTTGGTCGCGATAATTATAGGAACAGTGATGAAATGCAGGACTATTCGTATTCATCATATATGTATAATATGTTGATCTACATATATATTATTGTATATTGATGAGAACGAAAAATGTATTTAGAACGAGATTTTATATTCATCATGCTGGTGAACGCTATAAAAAAAATTTTATGACTTTTGAAGTGAATTATTTATTTCTTGAAAATTTTATGAGAGAGTTACTGAATCGAAAAATTGCTCGGAAAAAACGATTCTGCTCAAGTATCCAAAAATTTAGAGACAGATCTGAAAATAATTTGGACTATCAAAATAATTATAATTATAATTACTGATGTATAAGATTACTGATCAATCAAGCTTGAGTACCCTGTATAATTATTTTGATGCTCCAACGTAATTATTTTTAAATTTGGATCCAGTAAATTTTTTGATATGCAATTATATATTTTTGCAACTTTTTTTATGTATGCTTTGAAAATTTTGTAACTTTCTTGAATATCCAATTCTCTTTCTCATACACTGAAAAAAATGATGTATTAACAACATATAAGAATTATGTTGAATCAAAGCTCCTTTAAGATGAATCGATCAATGAATTAATGCCTTTGTGAGTCATGCATTAGACATTGAAAAGGATCCGAACAAGGATTTCGAAACATATGGATTTTGTTTGAGAGATTAAATAAAGGAAATATTTCACACCGAGATCCGGTACATGGCTCACAAAAGCATTAATTTATTATATTAACAGTATTATTTATTATATTTCCAGTATAACTGGAAATAATTTTGTTAATTCAATAATATCATTAATGAAATAAATACTTATACTCTTATTTTAATAAAATTTTATTTGTTTCATTACTGTTGTTATAAATCAACAAGATTATTTTCAATTAAAATAGTGCTGTTGAAATAACATCATTTTTTTAGTGAAAGAAATGTAAAAGAATATTGCTGATAAATGAAAATTTGATAAAATAATTATCAAATATTGGGTTGTCCGGAAAATTCGTGCCGATGTTGAAGGAAAATTAAAACGGAGAAAATTTAAATTTTAATATACATTTATTAAATTATATAGGTTAGTCGGCACGAACTACCCAATATATATTTTGTTTAGCGCATTGGTATAATATTTAGTAAATGTTATATCAATTATAATAATAGATAACAATAATTATTACTAATCGTTTGGTAATAATTAAAAAAGTGAAATTAGCGAATTTAATTTTAAGTGAATTTAATTTTTGATTATATTAACTTTTGATTGATTTAAGAACTAGATTTGATTATTATTTTTTTTAGTCAAATGTAAATAATAAAATGTGTCAGATACAATTACTTTTCGTTAACGTCATTGTCACCCGACACTCACCGGAATATTTTGTGGGAATATAATTCAGAATTGTGGTCACATTTGACTGTCAACTTGAGTTGAGAATACCTTTTCCCGCGGTCGTAAATCGCAAAGTCTTAAGACGTCTATTTCCTCGCTGCAGTCCCATTGAATTATGACGTCGGAAACGGGAGAAGCCATGTGAACTTTTCACTTGCAATATACGTCGAAATAAATTAATTCTCTTGCGTATTGCACGTCCAATATTGTAGATCACTAAAATCTATCGAAAACTCTCCTTCTTTGGTTCATGATTAGATAATAAATTAAAGTCTCGATTGAATTATTATGAAATTTATTATTTGAAATTCAAACTCTAAGTCTTAATTGTGCTTACGTGATTTTAATTTATTACTGAAGTACTAAAAGTAAAAGAAGTTTGAAATACTACAAGTATTAAACATGTTGTTTTTAATATTTATAATAAATAAGTAATTAATTATTCATACACGAATGGAAAACACTATATTCCACTTTCAATCCACTTTAAGACTGTATTTCAAGACCGACAAATAATAGAAACATCTTGCTTGAATTACAAATATAAATTTCCAAGAAATATTATTAGGCACAAAAAAACCGACAAATGTATACATATGTATATTTCATCGATTTTTATTTAATATTGTTTAATTAATTACCGTCTTTTAATATTAAATTGATCACTATTGGAATTCTGAAAGGAAAGAATTGACCATTTGACTTTCTTTACCTCGACGTTCTTTCAGAAAATACGACGTCTTTTGTAAACGTATGAGACAGAACGACGATCAATAATTCTTGCTTACGAGATCCCTACATGTCAGCAAAACGGTTGGCTATTATTATGACCATTGAAACGCTCCGAGCATTGACATCGTCATCGCAAACGTTCTCTTTCGAGAGAAGCATAAATAATAAAACATCGGAATCTCTCACATTCTAGGGCCATTCGTCTATTTTCAGTCTCTTCGTCCGCAATTACCTCTTTTGTTTTTCGCAACGCTAATCTTAGGACTATGATAAAAAAATTTAAACAATAAAAATTTAAGCAGTAATAAACCAATCACAATACAAAAAGTAAGGCTACAACGTACAAACAATAAATCCAACATGTTTCCTTACTGCTGTTGTTGATTTTCTTACTTCTTGAGTTTTTTGTGAGTCATCTCTTAAGAGCTGTTGTTTGTAGTTGTTAAGTTTTTTCTTTTCTTCTCCTTTTTTTTTGAAGAAATAGAATTATTTCATTCTCTCATTAGTATCAGTCGATCGTAAAATTTTATCGATATTTCTTCGATTGTGCATTTATTAATTTTTCTTATATATCTTAAGTATTTTCATATTTTTTACGTTTGTCTTATGTATTTGCACGTGGCTAAACTTTTTTATACGAATTATGTATTGTATTATGTCATTTTGATTCCACGAAAGTAATTAGTTCCTTTTAATTAACATAAATTAAATGAGTTTACAGACAAAGTCTACTGTTCGTCTCACGCAATCAGCTGACGGCAATCCTACTTTCCGAAATTTCGACCGTAATATGTTCTTGGAACGGCTCATCAGTTTAGAACGAATCGAGCATTAATCAGATCGCGGTTAGTGGGCACATCAGTTCTAAATACAGTACCTATCTCGATTTCTTATCTCGAGTTCAATCAATCTTTCTGTTTTCTCGCTTTTGAAAGTTTTCCTGATATATTTCAACGCTCAATTGTATGCTCATTTTATTTTAATTCTTCGTTAAAATATTTCGATATAATAAAAATGGTAACATCCGTTTTATGAATACAACGATATGTATAATATAACAAAATTATTTTAAAACGATTTTTATTATACGATATTATAAGAATGTAAAGTTTTGGCAGGCAATTACTACCTTTTCGACATTGATGAGACCGGTGTGACCAACTTGCGACTCTCGCATTGATCCGATGACATGTTAACACATCAATCATAATATGGGAATCGAAAGTTATCCACGTCAAGGGAAACTGAAAAAGTAGTAATTACTCACAAAACTTCAAACCAAAATAACTTGTAATTTGTAAAGTAATTTTGTTAGATTTACTTCATTATGCAAAAATTATATATCTCTTCGTTCTCTAACATAAATAATTTTTCTCAGTGAGCATTATGCTTACAATAAAATCAATTAGAATCGTACAATTTGAGATCATATTTGATCATATTTGAAGTCTATTTTTGTTAGTTTACGAGACAAAAAAGAGGTGTTTACGTACACGAGGATCTCTGCCTGTATCCATTCACTGAAAGA
>Ga0157364_1007390_pt1 | contig 11381 bp, 8 predicted proteins | sample AttsexASBM2_FD_111476 | JGI IMG/M metagenome (GOLD analysis project Ga0157364, IMG submission 111476) | Fungus gardens microbial communities from leaf cutter ant in Ribeirão Preto, State of São Paulo, Brazil - Atta sexdens ASBM2 | ecosystem: Host-associated > Fungi > Mycelium > Unclassified ...
GAGAGAGAGAGAGAGAGAGAGAGAGAGAGAGAGAGAGAGATGGAAGAATTCTGCAGGAAAAAAGTATAGTTGCTGACTTACCGGTTTCTTGCCCTTTGTCGTGCGTGAATATTTTTGGTCGACATCGCGTGGATGCGGGGAAACGCGTGGGTGTCTGCGACTGTCCCGTCTGCCAACCCCAATCTATTAGACATCTTAGTGTACGTGCGCGTGTTTCTCACGCACACGTGATTCCACATGCATGCGTGCATTCGGGCCGGGCTCCCCTTTTTGCTCTCTTCGCCTTCTTCTTCTGTCGCCGACGATCGGTAGAAAAAGGAGGAACGCCCGCGAGAGACAATGCCGATGCTCGTTCTCTCCGCAGAATCTCAAGAAGCGAATGACCGGGGTGTACCTGAAAAATTGATCGCGAGTTGGTCCGACACTGGACATTCGAAATATCGTCTTCTCATTCGTAGACGGAGCAAGGAGAAGACGAGAGTAAAAAGAGGGAGGACAAAATCTCACCACGACAGTTATTAAGATTTGAAAATTGTCATTCACAGTCTGCACATTATGTGGAAACTATTATTATCATTACGACAATATTAGTCCTGATATTGCCTAAATACATAAAATAAATAATAAATAATAATAATAATAATAATAATAATAAAATCATAAAAGATAAATAATAAAATAAAATAATTACATCGATAATAAAATAAATGAAGAAAAGATATAGGAATTCAATATGAAGCACGTATGCATAATATGAACGTATTTATACATATACGTAATAAAACTGTCAACAAAATATCTTTTTTCAATCAGGATTAAATCATGAGGTGATTATAAACAGATCAAAGTTGTTACGCTGATATATCGGCGCATTGTTTTATGTCAATTATCATAAAGTCGATTTCGCGACAAGATACAGAGACTGGTATATGACGATAGAATGTACTTTACTCCGAAGTAGAAGGTGAAACGTGCAGTGGTGAAGCTGCAATTCGAATTCCGCGCGGCAGTAAGGCGGCACCTTGCATGTTACCGACGAGCCCTCGCCTCGCGTTGAACAATTACCGCGCAATATTATTTCTATTGATGCATTGCCCGCATTGCGCGCGCGTTTCGTCATTTCGTTTCTTCCATCAGCATTATGTCACGGCTGTACGGCCATTCTCTTTCGAGGCGACCGACCCGGAGTGCGACTCTACACGATTCGGTCCGGTTCAGTCCGCGTGCCCTTGCTGCAAAAATCGGGGCTGTATAGTGCGGAGGGCGCTTCTTTTGCACGTCCTTCGCGCAAAACCTGGTGAGCATTCCTTCGCGGAAGAGGCGAAGGTCGCCAATTATCGAGTAGCGAGCCGCGAAGGCGGCTTAATGCGATCCCCTATGACGGGTCATATTCAGTCCTCTTTTTGCTCCTACCTGTGGACGATGCCAGGCGACGATTCCACGTTGGCGTCAAAGAGCACCGACCGCTGCGTAAATCCCACTACCGACGCGTTCGTCTTCGTCTCTCATCTCCTCATTTCCACCCGGTTCTCTGTCTTGAAGCTATCTCTCTTTTTCCTCCTCTCTCCTTCTACCGGATCTTCCTCGGCTCTTTTCTTTTTCTCATCGGGACATCATCGTTCTTCTCTCACGATTCGTACAGTACCGAATCTCGTGAGATCCGAAGAGAGATCGGATCCAGGTGACCGGCGCGTCCGTAATTCCTCAAAAAGATTTCCAATGCTCGTCTTCTTTCCTCAACGTGGTTATCCTCCAGTCTCTTCCTTTTTCCTTCCATCTCTTTCTTTTTTCTTTCTCATCGCATTGATACGTACTGTCAGCTTGCGTCCAAGGGTTTGAGATGGACAAGTAGATTTTCACGAACAAATTGATCGGGATGTGACCAGAACAGTATCTGGCATCACCATTAAACGAACGTCTACGATGAGGATGTAGACTCTCTGCGAGAAATCCTCACTTTCTTGGACTTGCTCGCGCCTATCGAGATCGAATTAACGATCTCGTAACTACAACATCAACGAAAATCTCGCATAGTAACGTATTATCTGCGTAGCAGACAATAAATACATAACGTATGGATGCACTGAGAAAAAAATGTAACTAAATAATAAATATGTTTTATATATATTTGAATAGTACTAACTCAATGTTTCCTTACGATTAATAAATATTTACTAAGAAGAAATGATTACACAGTTAAATTTATAACGTCAAGTTACTAAAGTTAAATTAGTTTTCTCTTTTTGTAGGTCGCTACTGCTCCTATTTAATACATCGTTAATGTAATTGAAACAGTGAAATTTGAATAATTTAACTAAAGAAAATTTGACTCAAATTTAATTTATTATTTATTAAATGTATACGTCAATATTTTTTAAATGCATTCTATACTTTGAAACTAATTACAGAAAAGAATTGATTTACATTTGATATATATAAAAATTAAAAATAACAAAATATTATTTATTTCAACAGATTGAGTTATTTAATTTCTAATAATGTAGTTAAATAATGATAAATTTAAAAGAATAGTAGCTAATAATGAAGCAATATTGGATGATTTTTTTAAATTTATATGAATTTTTATTTTTACGTACAATAAAATGACGAATTATAAAAGATTTACAACGTTTTGACTTACAATTCTTTTGCAGTTAATCTATAATTGGAAACAATATATCTTAGCATCGCTTAATGATTTACATTAGTGTCTTATTAAATTAAATTGAAATAACATAGTTCGCAAATTAAATGTCCTTAATTATACCAAAAAAATATAGGTTTTAACAAATATTCACCTATTTAAAATATTTATTAAAATTTATTATCTACATTTTTTTATTATCTATATTTTTTATCAATGTCACAAATATTTACCATGTATTTTAAATTTGTGTAATTGCGCAAACATAGTAATATCTTCAAACGATTTCACTTTTTGTTTTGTGTGTGTGTGTGTGTGTGTGTGTGTGCGCGCGCGCGCGCGCGCGCGTGTGTGTGTGTGTGTATGTGTGTGTGTTACGCATTATTATTAATATATTAATGAAGATAAATATTATCGTACATCTATATCAAATATGCATTATACATATATATATCATTATAGTTTCATGTCACAACGTAATATAGTTAAATTTATGGATTATTCGATCGGCTTGGATGATTCTGAAATGGCTACTCTAAACCACGAAATATAATTATATTTTGGCATTTTTGAATAACACCGTGTGACTGACTCTGAGTCGATGGAATGATACATATATCGATCGCATTGATCTGACCAAAAAGTTTCAAGGACAACGACGGCTGGTTATTAAAAATAACGGCTGGGTAATGTGAATTATTCATAAAATACGACAAGTCTGACGAGTATGGACGAAATTTTAACGACGCAGGTGACATGTTGCCTTGAACTTATAAGCAGGACGAATAATTTCGATGTGATGTTACACAATAATTCGCGCAAATCGAATGAACGAAAATCAATTTATTATCGTACAAGAATAGTATTCGCGTTCAAAATGTATCACTTATCGACGTAGTAATAAAAAACAATATGTAATTTATGATAACAAGGCGTGAATTATTAATACTCAAAACTGATTACCCTTGTAGAAAAGCATATGATGAAGCATTTCGATTCGTTTTGTTGAATTTATAAAAGTTTAATGCGTGTCGAATAATTTACGGTTTCTAATTAAATTATGGAGCATAATGTGAGAAAATAAGGGCATCAAAAACTTGCGAAAAAGAAATTTAATATTTGAAGAGATCTATAAAGAGACAAATTTGAAAACTCTGAACAATCAAAGAAATATAGAGATAATCAATTATTAAAATATTCATTTGATCCCTTCTGACTATTCATCGAAATAGTGTAGTTGATTTCATTCTGCAAGTTGATAGTAATTCTAAAGTCTGACTAATTGCTTCCTGTTATTTTACATTTTTCATAAGTAACTTTTTAAAAATAACCTCATATTACATAACAAACTGATTTTACTTACATACATACATTTCTTTTTTCACAACAAGGTATTTTAATCCTTTTAGTTAATTTTTTAATAGAGTTATTCAAATGCATTAATTCATGAGTGAAAAATGGAAAAATATTTCTGATGCGTGAGTGGAAACGTTCATCCTCGATTGCATGCAGGTTTGTCCTCCGAGTGAATAAAAAGAAAGTCTCTCATCTACCTCTCAGAAGGTGGAATATCAGGATGGAACGATGGATACAGGAGTACGGCCAAGAATCCGACCGATATTTTAGACGAGCACTCATGCTAGCCAATCACGTTTTTGCATTCCAACGTCGCGCTTTAAAGAAGCATTAGTTAAAAATTTCCTCCCAGAAAAAAACATAATACATAAGTAGTAGAAATGATACTATTGAAATGATACTATTGAAAAACCTGTTTACTCGAATGAAGATAAACAGTGATCTAACAATAATCATCCATATTTACATAAATAAGATAATCTTTTTACATCTGAAAATACCTGGATACTATTTTAAATAAAATAATTATTTTATATATATATATATATATATATATATATATATATATAATAAACTATCTTTTTCGCCTGTCAACACAGAAATATCATGCAATTAATTCATTATAATATTACTTATACGTTTTTTATGTACTACTACTATTACAATGATGATGAAAAAAAATAATGAAATCGCAAACGTGAATAAATACGTAGAATATGCATAATATTGTCATAAATTATGAAACCCGCTGCTGCTTCATAGTTTTAACATTACCTAACCTACCTCAAGACATAGTATCTTTGGATCTAGTCGCATCACATTACAGAGAAAATTACGTCATGCAAAATATTCCTGTATTTAATTGCTGCGTATCGCGTAACATCGAATCGTCCTAATGCGAGACGTTGCCGTAATAAAATACACTTTACGAACAGGACAGGAATTACCGTGCGCACGGCTGTCGCTAATTCCAAAACTCTCTGCGCTCGTACGTAACGAGAAACAGCATTCTCGAATCGAAGCTTGAATAGCTCGTGGAACAACTATTCCCGTAAATACTGTAAGTTAAATCAACGACTATAATTTAGCCACACTTTTTACAACAAAAGGAATTGTTGAGGAATACTACAAATAATCTTCGTAACAATTTCATTTCACCGCATTTCTTTGGTAGAGGGGAATGCATTCTCTCATATATGTATTTCTCTGACATTGACATATTCTGTAGTAATTTATGTTATAAATGAATTTATTTAAATCAATGGCCTTTATAAATTATCTTCCCTTTTATTGAAGCGATTATACAAATTGGACATTACGTCTGCATAATTTTTTTTTACTATAATGAGAATAGAACAAGCATAAAGAACAAGCATAAATGCACAATATTCAAAATTATACGAACATTATTTGGGTATGTATTTTTAAATAAAAGCTGGAAATTAATTTTTATACTTAAATACTTTTAAAAAGTATTATTTGATTTATTATGCCATTATAGTATCGCACGCCTGATTATGAAATGAATATTGCTGTTCTAATCTATCATTCTTTTTTGTTAAACGTAATTCTCCATTAAATGTGAATTCCTCCTTTCAATGAGAGTATTAATTATAATTCTTATTTAGAAACTATTCATTAATTATGTGCAAGATCAATATTTATAATCGCCCACAATATTCTACAAATCAATTGTATAATCTTTAAGAAAAATATATTTTATTCATATCATATTTTAATCATTTGTATTTTATGTTGAAACTCTGAATATTTCTTTTCTTCTTTTTTTTTTAAATATGTAGAAATATACATATATTTAAATCAATTTATACATGTGATCTTCGAAGATATTTGGCACAGATTAATTGGCAAAAATCATAATCTTTGATTATGATTTTTAAACACGTTTCTTTTATTCGATCGATTTAGTACATTACACGATAATATTTCACACGCTAAATTATAAAATTCAAACAGATAGAGAAACCAACTTCGTACATCGTTTATTGGCATAAGTGAAGGGCAAGGCGCCCAATTGAATCGTTGCCAAATTAAGTTCTGATTGTACAGAGAATGGAGTTTCAAATTTTTGCTTAGTAGCGAACTTATAACTAAACATAGTATCAGCTCTATAAATCGAATGAATATTTACGTAAACTCACTTTTCTCAAATTATATATCAACCTTTATTACATCTTTCAAGAATCATCACATATACATATATATATTTTTAGAAGATTGGAGAAGCTTAACAAGCAAAAAGTTGCACGTTGCCAAACCGATTATTATGTATTTAGTTAATTTTTTATATGTAATCTATATATATATATATATATATATATATATATATATATAGATGATGATAATATATGTATCTTCAATTATAAATATACTTTAATTCGTAATATACAATAATATAAAAAGTCACTGATTCCCGTAGTATCTTCAAGATACAATAAAAATCTGTGCCCAACTCAATAAAATTAATACGTAGCATATTGCTCACTTGCCACAATAATGACAAAAATAACAACTTGACACAACTCAAAAAACAAAGATCTTCAGAAAATGCATTTGAAAGTTGAATCATCTTGTAATATTAATTTGGAAATGCAATTTTGATGCGATAATTGATTGTAGAGGAATAAAAAAAATACATTCTACCAAAATATATTTTTTCTTTTTTTTTTTATGTTTTCGTTCTATTTCTGTAAGCAATTTTAAAATAACAATTTTTTTAGTTGTCATTGTAGCAATTGAACGAATAATAGTCACGATTGATAAGATTTGATCGGAGTAACATGAAAGGCGCGAAATGGTGTGAAAGGCAGGGATGATGATTATGACGTCCACCAGTTAAATTAATTTGGATGCGGAAAAGGTTGAGTGGATATCTTCGGGGGTAAGAACAGAGGGTAGATGTAGGAGAGACTCGCACTCGGAGTGTCGATTGCGGAGCGGGGGACTGAAATTGGCCGCGTAGACTACTATCATTCGTAAAATGTGCGTCGAAGCGACGACACATCAAACGCCGTCGTTTAAGAGGGTCATATTATTTGGCGCGCGGGGGCGAAAGGGTTATCAGCCGTCATCACCATCGTGAGCGAGCGAAAATGCGAGGATACCCTATTTACTTAACAACCAGCACCATACCGAAACCCAAGCGGCCCCGCGGGCTTATTGCCAACCGACGCCTCCTCTCGTCACTTCTTCCATGTACACACTATGTACCCATTATGTACAACCGTTATATGTATCTCCTTGGGTTCTCGTGAGAACTTAATCGCCAGCGGTGGCACGCGCCGCACCGTCGCAGCGTCGGCGCATCACCACTCCTCACTCTCTCTCTCTCTCTCTTGCACTACTATTTTACTCATATGCTCGAAATGTCATCTTAACTTTTATAGTTTGCATCAAAATATTTTCTTTCTATGTGACAAAGCAAACTAAAGTTATAGTGGTATATAGTCGAATTTTTGCAAAATTGCAAAACCGTCATTATTGTCTATCAATAAGTGTACCAATACTCTTGTGTAAATGTAAGAAACGATATTTAGGATGTCCCAAAACTGATGATAAATATTGTCTAGACAGATTGTAATATTTTAAGATGAAAAATCTAATGTAGAAATATCGGGGTTATGATAGTTTTTAATGGAAAGAGAAATTATACGAATGACGGGGCTAGAATTTCGCGCAGGGGAATGGCAAGATGATCAGTGTAAAGGTATTTCAATGAATTTTATACTATTGACTATAACGAAATTTAACACCTTCATTATAGTCATTCGTAATTTTTAAACTCTTCCCCTTTGAACTGCAATCTTGATGTCTTTGTATTATATTTTTTGTCTTAAAATGTTAGTTAAAGAATTTGTCTTTAAAATATATTTATCATCAGTTTTGGCACATCCTGTATAGTAAATTTATTATCTATTATTGTGCAAAAGAGTAATATAAATTTGTAATAAAATAATAATTGAAACGTGAAAAAAATGTGATATTTTTGTTGTTCATGAAAGTTCATGAAAATTTTGTTGTTCTTAAAATTACGTTGAATATACGTTTCACGGTTGTTGGTGCGGTAAATTATGTATTCATAACGCGATAAGATACTATTTGCAACTAATTGGAATGTACTTACCAAACGAAGATAAAATAAGCGTAAACGTTCCGACTTTAGATTTGAATTCTCTTCTAGTTGCGAATTATATCTTATCGCGTTATGAATACATAATTAACGCGTCAACAACTGTAGACTTTCACGCAGTTGTTTTACTTATACATATTCTTGAATATATTCTTGCAACACAAGTATTATATTTTATATTGAAAGGAGGATGTTAAAACAGAATGACTGTTCAAAAAGATATAAGTGAAAAGAATAGTATTTTTGTTTCCAAACGCCACGAATTTTAATAATTTTCTAATTTACCATATTTAGGAAAAACAGTATTTCTTTTACTTGCATCTTTTTAAACAAAAATCAGCTTTTTTAATCCTCCATAAAAGGAGGCTTTTGCTTAAAAAATAAAAATAAAGTTTTTATAGATAAATAAAGTATTTTTATAGACTTTGACCTCCTACGATACGACAAAGTTATTAAAAAATTCATAGCACTCATTTAGAGAACATCTCAAAAATTAAGTAAGAATATTGAGATTTGGATAAATACACCATGTTTATGCTCAATTTTTAAAGTCCCCAAACTCCATAATAATTTTATTGTATCCAGGTCAAAATCTACAAAAAACACTATTTATTTAATCCCGTTTCTAACAAGTAGTAGTAGTATTAACTTTATAATTTTAGTTTAACTTATTTTTCGTATTCTTCGTATTCTAAAAGAATTAAAAAAAGAAGATTAAGAATAAATTAAACCGAGATTAATCCAATGTAGTAGAAATGAACAAAATCGGCTCCTTTATTTTAACATGCTTCTTATTATATAAGAATAAAATTATGTTAACGTTAGGAAATTGTTTTTCTCTCGCTACATGTGATACAAAAATCTCTACTCTCCTAATTCTAGGAGAACAATAAAAATGTTACATTTTCCGCTCGAGGTCCATAATCACCCATCACCACCGGAAGGCGCGGTACGACCGAACTGTGGGAATGATTCCATCGATCGTAACGCTGCCCAGCCTGTAATACGCGCATTAAAAAAGAGACACACGAAACACGAGAAGTAGGAAGCGAGGGAGATAGAGTAATAGAGAGAGAGGCAAGAGGAGAGCGCAGAACGGAACGTATATTGACACAATGCTCGTATTCCAATATGTCCAAATGTTTCCGCTCGGTCGCACCGCGAACGCTATGCGGGGAGGTCGGGAAGCGGATATCGCGAAATAATGACAATCGGCATCGCACACAATGGCGTAGAGAGACGCGACTGTGTTATAGCCACCGCCGCAACAGCGACAACGCCTGGAGGCTGATGAGCGACTAATAGGGGACTTCCCCTCACCGATGCGCCTCTGAGGTGCACGGTGTTTTGTCATCAGCAATGCCATTACGTTATGATCGGCTCTATCGGATCACGTTGTGCAAGAGTACGCGCAGCACATAGTGAGAACCCAGGAGGGTTGGTTGCTTGGTTCGTTGGTTGGTTGGTAAGCGAGAAGAGAAGAGAGAGAAACGGGATATTCTCTTTCTTGTACGGCGATCGGGGCGGGTGTCCCGTTTTCCGGATGACTTGGCTAAACGGGATCGCATTAGCACATAGTTGCCCCCTTCGGCGCAATGGGAGATTAGCATCTCGATTTTTTCTCCCTCTCTTCTTTCTTTCCCGCTTCGCCCTTCTACACGCGTCTTTCTCGGTCACATTTCGCTCGTGTTTTGCTCGCAAACCTTTGCGAAAATGGTTTGTTTTTTTTTTTGTTACGGTAGCAAACGGAGCGCGGCTCGTTTTGTAACAATGCTCGCTCGAATGCTGTGAGTTTGCAATGAGGAAAAACGAGGTGATTCTTTCCTCTCCAGTTTGTGAATTTGCGGTTGCAAACATTCGTTCTGCAGAATTTTACTTTAATATCTATTTCGAAGAGATATTGCAATTTTTAAATGAACCATGTATTTTAATCAGACACAGATACTTTAACTCGAAATTTCAATTTAAATTTCATTATTGTTAGTATATTTCATTGGTTTTTGGTATATTTTAATGGTATATTTCATAACTAGAATTTAGATTTAGATTTTCTTAGACAGTTTTATTTTTGTTGTTGAATTGATCAATATTTCTCTTATATATTATTATATTTAAAAATATATTATTATATATTATTATATTTTAATATCTAAAAGTTATAATAATAATCTCAATTACAATATTAGTGTACAAATTGTATAAGAATAATGCTCTGAAACTGACCTTTTGTTTAACATGATATAAATATTTTATTAACAAAGAAGTATTGCGATAATAACAGTAGGTTTTCGAATATAAAAAGAATTTCGATTAATTGAGCTTCTGTACTACAATTAAAATTTACCTTAACAAATTTTGGCGATAGGAGCTACAATAAATGATGGTTTATCGAAGAGCATCACCAGAGTACTACGATTTTCGAATATTCAGTATTTTCCATATAAGTTTTTTTGTGTGTTGCTGAATTATACATTAGAGACTTACATAAACCATGTACAGGGCCTTTTCTGGTCCACATTGTACAAATATTCGTCAGATGTTTCACGCTGGGCTTTTCATGCTACGCAAAACGAACGGAGCTTTGTGCCGCGCCACGTTTCCCTCTGAATTTTCGGACACCGGCGGCGCACGTCAGTTTTCGTCGATGTTTTATCGTTGGCTTTTACCGAACAACTCCCATTCTATCGTTTCTATCGTTGATCTTCTTTAATGAATCAAAAGTTTTTGTCAGAGCATTAAGTTGGCGGGCCAATTATCGGAACCGTCGAGCACCGCTGCACTGCCCTACTAATTGAAGACCGTCGAAACTATTTCGTGGGAATCTATAAAAACATCGATTTCATCTCGAAAATTAAGTTTCTAATGTAATCGTTATATACTCGTGCACAGCGTTGCTCTTTAAACGCTTTTTACTAAATAAAGGGAAATGTTCCAGGGGGCTTGTCCATTCAATTCTGACTTCGCGAGTCAGCAATTCTTTCCGACCAGTTCATCGAAAGTTGCGCAGAAACGGCTGAGCTATTTCAAAGATAATATATTTCGATTCTGAGGCTACCCAGAAAAGATACAGTTGCGTATTGAAAATTTACATTTACAAATTAAAAAGCATAAGAAAATAAATGTACATTAATTAATATGCTCAATTACAAAATAAATTAAATAAAGATTTAAATATCGTTAGAACATCTCCTGAAAAATGTCAGGTTAAAGTATTTTAAGACACTTGATATA
>Ga0157364_1007391_pt1 | contig 11380 bp, 7 predicted proteins | sample AttsexASBM2_FD_111476 | JGI IMG/M metagenome (GOLD analysis project Ga0157364, IMG submission 111476) | Fungus gardens microbial communities from leaf cutter ant in Ribeirão Preto, State of São Paulo, Brazil - Atta sexdens ASBM2 | ecosystem: Host-associated > Fungi > Mycelium > Unclassified ...
GAATATGCTCTTTTGTTATTGCCATCGTGAACACTACTGATTTTTGAGGTTATGTGCATCAAACGTCAAACCATATGGCATTTTAGAAGGCCAAATGTTAACGCTTTAAAACCACAAAAAGGCTGGAAGATATATAAAATTTAAATTGTTATTTCGGTTGTATCAAATCTAAAGCTCAGAACTTTTTTGTACACCTAATATTTATTTTTTTTAATACGAAGCGCCACTATGGTGTGAATGTTAAGATGTTGAACTATTATATATATTCATATAAATGAATTAATTTCGCATAAATAATGAATTATTTTTCGCAAGTAAGTTATAAGTTTATTACAGTTTTTTAAGATTAATTTGGGAAATCTGGGGGGAGTATTAATATTTCAGATTGATTGCGTCGAAAGTCCAACAACCGTATTGACACGCAATTATCATTTCTGAAATTAATTCATTTATATGAATATATATAATAGTTCAACATCTTTACATTCAGATTGTAGCGCTTCGTATTTAAAGTAATATATTTAACATAAAATCTTAGTCTTGTTTCCAATCTTAATATTGATTTTTATTTACTCTAATTTTAATTGTGAACCATTCTTGATTCTTATATGCCTCTTAATTTTTTCATTGTTTTAAATCTCAAGAGTTTCTTTACTATTTATTTTCTAAGTTTTCTCACACTGGCTGTAATGAAGCGTCAAACACAATTTTCATATTTTAAATTTATACACAACTATTTTCATAGTTAGTATAGTAGTTAAAATTCTTAAATTATGGATTAAATTTCGTAGACATTATAAATAGTAATTTATATATTCGATTTTTAAAACATTGTATAACCTACAAAATCATACCGCAACATCTACTTAGACTGATTAATTTCAATGTTAAATTTCATCATCCTAGATATATTCGGATATTTTCACATTAAAAATCTTGTTTCTTAAAAAAATACTGCAAATAGAACTTAACGATACTCACAAAAAAAAAACCAATATTGTAAATCGCAGATTTTCCATCTTGTTGCTAGCATATCTCAATATTTATCTATTAAAATTTATAATGAATTCATCAACACTCAAGATAAGTTATGTTTTTTTCTTTTATACCAGAGAAAAGAAACGATTTGAATCCAAAATAAAATAGTTGACTAAAAAATAAGAGAGAAGAGTCATTAACAATATAAAATCTATTTATCTACATATTTCTTCACAATTCATACACCTTCTTTCTTAAAAAATAATGAAACTCCCCTCCCTCCAAATATAAATAAAATAAATTCAAAATCCTTTAACTCACATAAAATCTTATTTTCACTATCCTCTATTAGAAATAATTGGTTTATAAGTCTATCCTCGATCTTTATTCCGGAGAATGTTCAATGCTTTCTACAGTTAGGCGAGAATTTCGCTTTACCCAACAAAAATAAAAACAAGAACATATTAGATTGTATCAAAGGTATTGAACATAGTAGTCACAAATTCTCCATTATCAAAAAAGCAGATATTGCTAACCACTCCATATTCATATTAAACAACATTGTTTCTTCCTCTCTTAACAAGATAACTATGGAAAAAAGTTACTTGATTTAGAAACTAATACTAAAAAATTTATATAGAATAATGTTATACTGGCACATAACAAAGGCAATGTCACGATATTTTTAAATAGAGAATGTTATATTAACAAAGTAATGAGATGTTCAATGATAAGAATATTTATTCAATAATCAAAAAAGATCCAACCAAAAAACTTATAACTTTTCTTAGAGACATGCTCAAAAGATAGAAGAGATGTAACTATATAAATGATTCTCGATATAAAAGACGATCATATTGCAATGATGGTTCATTGCCGATGGCCTATGCATTACCTAAAATACACAAAAAGAACTGTCCCTTTAGTTTTATTATTATTGTCTTATTTATAAGCAGTCCATTATATTCTATTTCTTCTTTACACAACATCTTATACTAAATTCATCCCTATAATAGATAGCTTTATAAAAAAACAGTTTCGAGTTAGTAAACAATCTTAAAAAAGTTAAAATTGATGCAGGCCATTGATTTCGTTGGATGTAATTTTCTTTTTTACTAGCATCCGATTGAGCTGGCTGTGCATCAATGAAAATTGGAACTTCATTTCAAAAAATAGTACATTACCCAAAACAAAATTCTGTTCGTGTTAGGTTCCACATTTTTTATCTTCAACAACATCATTTATAAACAAACATATGGCACTCTCATATCACAACATATGAACTCTCCACTATCATCCATTATTGCTGATATAGTGTTGCAAAAATTAGAAAGAAAGGCCTTGATGTCTTTTAATGATAGTGTTCCTTTTTATTATAGATGATATTTGCACTGCAGTCCTAATTTCAAAAACAAATACTTTCCTTAAATGTCTTAATTCTTTCCATCCATGCCTCCAATTCACTTTAGTAATTGATTGTGACTTATTAAATTTTCTATAAAAATGGAAATAAAAAATGTACAGTTTTCTTTCGATTGATTGGATACCACAAACTTACCTTTTCAGACAAATTCTTTAATTATTTATCCAATCATCCTGTCTCACAAAAAAGAGGTATAATTTTTAACCTAATTAACAAAACCTTATTACTTTTTGACACTGAACTATTACCATTCAAAAAATTTTATTTTTCTTATAAATACACTTTTATTCAATGACTATCCTCTTTCTTTCATTTTTAATAATGTTAATAATAGAATTAATAATATTCAAAGAAAGAGATTAAATTCAAAAATCAAGACAATAATAAAGAAAGAATAAATTCTGAATTCTGGCTCATTGTACATACATTCCATCCATTACAAAGAAATTTAAACAATTTAATAAAAATGACATCAGGGTCTCTTTACAGTATCTCAATAAATTGAATAAATACATGATTAAAATACAAAAAGATCCTCGACTATATATGATTAGAAACAACGTAGTGTATAAAATCATGTGTAAAGATTGTGATGTATTATATGTTGGACAGACGGGCAGACAATTAAAAACAAGGATGTCTGAACACCGTAATCATATTCGTTGGAATACGTCTCTAATTACCGAATATAGATTGCAGATGGAACATGATTTCGATTGGGATAACATTCAAATTTTAGATGAAGAACTATATTATAACAAATGATAATCTCCGAGATGATATACATCAAAAAATAAAAGAACAGCTTAAACCTTCAGATTGATACCTACATAAATTGTATATACCAATTATAAACAAAATTTGACTTTGTTTTTACTTTATGCTTAGTCTGTTCTAATAATTACCACTCAGATAACGTTTGACTGTTATAATGCGTGCATGCGTGCGTGCGTGCGTGCGTGCGTGCGTGCGTGCGTGCGTGTGTGTGATTACACATAGGTAAATATTTCATTGTTTCATTCCTTCATTAATTTAAGTATTTGACTGCTATAGGTGCTATGCATCTATTTATTATAATATTGATTCTCAATGTTGGAATTAATTATTTCTCTACGAATATATATTCAAGATCATATGATGAGTGATTTTATTGAGACAACGTTGTTGCTTGTTTCATTTGACAATTTTAAGTTTTTCTTAATCTTTTTTCTCCAGAATATCGAAAATAAATTTCAACTCTCGGTCTTTTAACTGATTGGCAACAATTTCATGATGTCTTATAGAAATAGACTTGGTTTCATATTTTCGATTTGTTATTTATCTAAAGAGGACACGATAAAGATTCCGAAACATGTAATAATATAATTTGTATCTAATTCTTATATCTTACTTTATATAACATATTTATTTTTATTTACTCTAATTTTAATTGCGACCTATTGACTCACGTTCCTTAATTTTTTCATTGTTTTAAATTTCAAGAGTCCTTTATTATTTATTTCCTAAATCAAGAGTAAGAATTATGCAATTTAAAAAAGTATTATTTATAAAAGTAAGCACAAAAGTGAGCACATGTCTGCATACGTTGCGAGAGCGAAAGTTGCTGCTTCTAACCTCAGAGATGCGGGTAAATGCCAAAGTAAAAGATGAAAACTTAGCATATGCGATACTGGCCGGACTTCCAGCAGCTATGAGAATTTAAATATGGCTCTGGCGAGTTTGTCAGATGATAAATTTACATCGGCGGAAGTAAAAAGAGTCCTGTTAGCAGAATACGATAGGTCAGTAGATTAGGTGACAAAACAGATTCGCCAAAAGAAGCATTGGTAACAAATAAGAAAATCAAAGATAAAAAAGCCAAAACAGCAGGTAACGAAAAATATAAATCGCTTACTTGTTTTAATTGCAGGAAAGTTGGTCATCTTGCAAGAGAAATGACGAATCCCACAAGAAACTTGGCATAAGACAGAAAAAGGAGTATGACGCATTCCTTTGTACATCGTCAATCTTAAAGATACATGGATTTTGGATAGCGAAAGCACGTGTGCAAGAAACGAGATTGATTCAACTTTCAAGAGATGGACTTCGAGATAATTAACACTGCGACAGATTCGAACAAACAGAATAGAGCGATGCTACGAGCAAAACGCTACGAGTAGAGGCAACATTTTTCTAAAAAAGATTGTAGTTAATGTAGAGAGAAGCATAGTACATTAGATATTTATTACATCTATAATGTTAGAAAGAACTTAATATCGGTCTCACAAATAGAGCAAAAAGAAAAAGAATCATTAATAAAAGATGATAAATTGAAAATTAAAATACCGATACCAAACAAGTCGTATATAAAGCATATAGGCGAAATGACTTATATGTACTAGTCGAATTAGATTAAAACGCGCCATAAGAGTTCAGAAAGGAAACTAATATTAATATATAATATTATAAATGTTAATTTGTGACACAAGATTTTATCATGTCAGTAATAGTATAATTAAGAAATTAGCGAGTGCAAATCGTGTCGGATTGACCGATGCGAAAATGGATAAATATACATGTGAAGCATGCTGTGTGAGAAAAGCAACAAAGATCGCGTATACAACTTTAAAATCAAGACAAACGAGAGAAATATACGAATTAATCCATACAGACTTATGCGATCCTATGCTCGTGAAATCAATAGGTGATAGCAGGTTCATAACATTTACGAATGATTTTTCGCGAAACATCATATGTATGGGTCTCTGAAGAAGTTAAATCCTGCGTGAAGAATTATATTGCAAGAATAAAATGCGGAAGAGACAGAAAAGTAAAGAGATTCCGAACAGATAACGAATGAGAATTCTGCAATAAAAAATTATCAGCATTCTTTGAATCTGTAGGTATTGAACATGAATCAAATATAGAGATACCGCAAATGAATAGAGTGATTGAGAGGATCAATAGGATCCTATTGGATTTAACGAAAAAAAAAACAATGCTCAAATCAGTTTGTTTACCTTAAAGATTCTGGTCGAAGCATATATATTATAACAGTAATGTACATCAAGAACTGAGTACGTCATTCGACAATTCACGATCAATAGAAGATACCGTACGTCACTTAAAGGCTTATGGTTGCTTATGCATGATTACTACATCAAGGGCAAAAGAAGCTAGACAATGAAGCAGATGAATGCATATTCGTTAATTGATTAATGACTGGATATATAAAGAAATACCGCAGAGATTTAAATATAATGAAGTCTAGTCTGATGATTCCGACGATTTGACAATTGAAGAAATTGAGGCTATATCAAAATCAATAGGCAGCAAAAAATAAAGCTTGATGAATTCATCGGAGAGAACTGAAGAAATAGGCCAGTCGTTAAATATGAAAATGGAGGCGAAAAAGGAAGAAATTATTTACAGATATTTTATTGTTTTAATAGACAGTTTGAGGTATAAAAAGACTATCATAAATTTAAAAGTGCTACAATATTAAGAAAGACACTTGAAAGTAATTAAGCAATAAAGTTTTTTTATTTTTTGATTAAAATTCGAAAAGAAATTAAGAGATAAAAGAGAAAAATGATAAGAGAGCCTTTTTGTTGCTGCTAAAATTTCTTAAAAAATAAGTTTTTAACAAGCTTGTATGAACTGGAGATGTAGCGGTTTGAAAATGAATGAAATTTCTTGAAAAAAAACGGCAAAAATAGGTACTTTTTCAATTATTGCTTTCTACATCATTTTGAATGCATCGGAAAATAAAAAGTAACATAAGATAGTTTAAATTGGACATCTTACCAAAAAAATGAGCTTAAATTGAACTCAATACGATCAATACTTCCAGAGATATTAAGCTCTAAAAGTTCAATAGCTTCTATTTGGTAAGATGTCTAATTTAAATAATAATTTAGATGTCTAATTTATCTTATGTCACTTTACTCACTGTTTCACTCAAAACGAAGGCAATAACTGAAGAAGTACCTATTTTTGTCATTTTTTTAAGAAATTTCACTCATTTTCAAATCGCTGTATCTCCGGTTCTATTCATAGTACAAAACTCGTTAAAAACTCTTTTGTAAGAAATTTCAATAACAACAAAAAAGTTCTTTTGTCATTTTTTGATATCTCTTTTCATTTTTGAATTTTAATTGAAAAATAAAAAAAAATTTTATTGCTTAATTATTTCCAAATGCCCTCTTAATGTTGTAGCACTTTTAAATGTAATCTTTTTGTACTATAAACTTTCGATTAAAACATTAAAATACTTGTAAACAATTTCTTTCTTTTTAAAACTCTGGCGATTGGCCTAAAACGGAAAATCTTTCGGAAAAGAAGATAATGGAAGATCAGAGTCTGCTAGAAACCCCAAGAAGAGATAGACCAAAAAAGAAAGGTCGAAAAAAAAGAAAGCCTAAGGAAATTCAATGAGCACACGAAGAAAAAAAGAAACAAGCAATATAGAAGCGAATCTGATAGAAATAAACAAACAAGATATTGATAATTGCAATACTAAAACGCGTTTAGTGAATAAAAAAGTTTCACACTTCATAGATATATTATTTGCGCGACGTCTTCTGCGCTTGACTCCTATTGCCAGTATCCTTTCCAGTTCTATAAAAAAAAATAACATATTCTACCCTAACCGCCTAGAAGTTGCAGCGTAGACAGTGTCCGCTTGGAATATTTCTAATCCATGAAGATAGTGGAATGTGGAAACAGTCTGTGTGCAATCAAGTCGTGCGCAATCGGATCCGTGCGCAATCGAGTCCGTATCCTAATGTAACGTTGTGTATCCGATCCAGTCTGTATTCGATCGGGTCCGTGTCCAATCAGGTTCGTGTCCGATCGATGTGCGCAATCGGGACACTCTAGTTAAATAGCTTAACACAAAGAAAAACTTAGGAGATTACTCAATTGCCCAAAGGAAAAATGTGTATAGGATGCAAATGGGTATTCAAGTTGAAGACAGATGTTGATGGCAAGATATAAAGCCGGTTAGTGGTAGCAAGAGATTTCGCGCAATAAAAAGGAACCGATTTTGGCGAAACGTTTTCACTTATAGCAAATTTTTCAATCATCAGATTACTATCAGCCTTATCAGTGGTATACTAGATACATTGAAAAATGGATATTTGCAGAAATTTGTGCAAGAGGAAATCTATATGGAATTACCTCTCCTCAATGTAAATGCTAAAAATGTAAAAGCTAGGTTATTACGTTCGATTTATAGACTGAAGCAATCAGAAAAAACTGAATGAAGAGCTGAACGCTTTCCTAATCAAAATAGAATTTTAGATGCTCGAAGATGTTCTTCGAACTTCACTTATTATAAGTGTTGTGTATTGGTGAGAGGGAAATTGAGGAAAACTCTTGCCTAAGTGCTAGTCAGATAGCGTTCTTTATTTTATAAAAATAAGAACTTCTATCGCCGGGCGGTGGCGCGAGAATGCTACCATGCTATCTCATCAAGTCCCGCCAGAAAGTCCGGCGTATGCCTTGCTAATCTATCTTAAGGAGATCGATAACGATCTCGCGCGAACTCTAATTCCCTATGGATTACATAACACTCTGCTCTCGTAATAACGAGAATATTACTCCTTAGAAGATTTGGTATACAAATCTCGAAGATAAGTTTCTCTCCCGAGCTTCTCTGACTGGTTTTCCCTATGACATTTCCGAGATTTCGTGTTCGGATACTTCTTCTTCGTCTCGCCGCAAATTGTCTTCACTTAAATCGTTTTGACCCGGTTCTTTTGGATTATTCCTGAGTTCCTCATTTTTTCTGGTAAATCCTCCGCATTTAGATTTTCATCTGCATATAACTCCTGACTTCGGCTTTTATTCTCGTCAGTTTTCCGAATCTAATCAATGTATCGTTCTCATGTCCGATCATCGTCCAAAACAACGGAATAATGCAACTTTCCTGTCTGATAACTTTTCGAAACGTCATTTAATTTTATTCTTGTAGTCTCTGCATTGTATTCTCTCTCCCATCGCGAGAGTTCTACAAGTCTTCGACGCGTTTGTATTTGTAGTTTTCTTTTTATTCGGAAAAAACAAATCAAAATTAATTCGTGCGCAATTTACCTTTAAAAATCTTATCGTATAGTGTTAGGCCCGCAATGAGGAATTATTTTATATTGCATTAAAAAGGTTTGTACCGCTTCTAAGGTCAAACCTCTATTTCTAGAATTATTCAACACTTTTTGCAAAGAATTCTCCAAGGTTTGAACATATCGCTCGGCTAGACCGTTTGTAATCGGATGATATGGAACCGTGAATTTGAGTGTACGCTTTTCGATTTTAAAAATTCTGAAGAACAAAAATTTTGGTCATTATCCGTGATCATAATTTTTGGGGAACCAAAATCTGTGAAGATTTTTTTGCAAATTTTAATAGTAGTTGCTGCGGTGTTACTTTTGACTATTTTCACAAAAGTCCATTTTGAAAACACATCACATATATAAAAAACAATACATCCATAAATAGTCCCGCGTAATTATGCACAAACAGGGATTCTATTGGTTCCTACTCGTGCATTTGTGCTTTCGATGGATAGTTATGGATTTCATTGTAAGTATCGCAATTTTTTGTTAATTCCTCAATTGCTTTATCGAGATCAGGCCACCAGAAAAAGTTCCTAATTAGTGCCTTCATTCGTATTATACCAAAATGCAATTCACGAAGAAATTGCTTTTGAAACTAGGAATTATCACTTTTCCATTATACAGGAATCCTGTTGTACGCTAAAAGCCGCTTGGTACATTGAAACACAGTTTAACTGATATTTCTTCCTTTTCCCGCGTAATATTTTCAAAATCTTATTTAATTGCATCTGTAGCTGAGGCATGTGTTACATCTCTTACTGAGATTGGTAAGCTCAATACAGTTTCTATTTCATAAACGTCTCTACATCTCGCTCTACAGTGGGGGCTATTGGAATCGACAGTCACGACAAGCAATAGGCATTACTATGTTGTTTCTAGTACTTAATACCATAAATAAAATCCTGTAGAAACATCACGTAATGCTGCATAAGCATTGCTCTATATACATCGGTGCTTTTGTAGGTGTAAATATTTATATTAATGACCTTTGTTCAATATATAATATATTATAAATTATTTCCATACAAGTATTGATGAAATTTCTTTATACCAAAAACCATACGCCTCCTTATCAATTTGAGTGTATTGTTTTTGAATGTCTGATAACATTCGCACTGCGTACTGTAGAACTCGCTCCGTTGCGTTAGAGTAACAATGCGAAAGTACTGCTCCAACGCCGTATGGGCTGATATCTATTGTAGAATTAATGGGAATTTAGGGTCAAAGTGTGCAAGGACACAATCGTCAGTCCACTTAAAGACAATTCCTTTCTGTAATGTACCATGTAATGGTACTAAAATGGAACTTAAATTTTTAATAAATCTATCATAGTAATTTATCATATCGAGAAATGAACGTTATTCTTTGACATTCTTCGACTTAAGCATCTTGTCAATTGCTTGTACTTTCTCTGTCGTTTTATGCAAATCGTTTTTGTTTATTCGATACTCAATACTGTCTCGAAAAAATTTGCATTGATTCTAATATTAGTCTTCGAGTAGCTGTAACACCTGCGCAAGCCGTGCAAATGTATCTCATTATTAGGTCCAGTGATTTTGATATCGTTCAGAATACCAATACTCTCGGTATCTTGCCTTCAATTTCTTGCTGCCAAATAGTTGGTGCAGAAGAAATACATTAATCCATATATTAATCTCCATACATTAATTTTGTGCAACGAAATAGTCCTTTATGTATTCAGTATAAGTAATTCTCGATCCTTTTCGCAGACTTCAAGCTGTAAAAAGAGACTTCGAGCTGTATACTCATTTCAAATCTATTTTAGAAAATTTTTCCCCACCAATCATCGACGCGAATAGTTCGTTAATCATTGGTAGTGGGTGTTCATCTATCCACAGGTTTGCGTTTAGTGTAATTAAAATCGCCACAAATGCGGACTTTGCCATTTCGTTTCAGTACAATGAATTAGTCCATCTCGACATATTTAAAATCCCGGCTCGGATGTATAATTGCAGCTCCTCTTCTATAGACTGCAATAACTTGAAAGACACCATATGCGCTTTCAGAAATACTGGTTTAATGTTTTCTTTTAATGACAACTTAGCTTATCGCTCTTTTATTTTTGTAGAAACCGAATCTAAATTATCTTTATATTGTTGTAACAATCATAAAACTTGATATTCCGATTCTTTATATAATGTATATAAGTTATTTATTGACTCTGTTAAATGAATGTGCAACTGCCAAATTCATTCATGCCTTAACAAGGGTTTAAAATTCACATTGGATACATATAGATTTAATTCTACAATTATTTCACGTAGTGTGATTACAACCCCAACGATTTGAATAGATATTTTACAAAAAGTGATTAATTGTAACGTTGAGTATAAACGTCGATTTTGAAAGTATTAGGTGTACAACTTTGTTTCCGCCGTTTTCCTATAGATAGCTTTAGCGGTAAGTGGTGATCGAAATAAATAGATCATAGACGTCATACAATAAACTTGGGCATCTGTCAACATAATTCCATAGAAACATTAGTCGATTTGTGTCTGCATCATAAAGTTATTCTCGATTGAAAATCAGTTTACGAGCCAAATTCTCATCATTTGCGGGAGGTTTTAATTTTTTGTTTCAATATGAAGAAATCTGCGGCTGAGGCTCATCGAATGCTCTCAAATACTTATGGTGAGACCGCTATTAGTGAAAGAACGTATCGTGAGTGGTTTCAACGCTTCAAGAATGGTGATTTTGACGTCGAAGACCGGCATAGCGGTAGAAGAGAGAAGATTTTCGAAGATGCAAAATTGGAGGCATTACTTGAGCAAGACTCGTGTCAAAATCAAGAAGAATTGGCACGATCATTGGGAGTGACTCAATAAGCCATTTCAAAACGCCTCAAAGCCATGGGAATGATTCA
>Ga0157364_1007393_pt1 | contig 11378 bp, 10 predicted proteins | sample AttsexASBM2_FD_111476 | JGI IMG/M metagenome (GOLD analysis project Ga0157364, IMG submission 111476) | Fungus gardens microbial communities from leaf cutter ant in Ribeirão Preto, State of São Paulo, Brazil - Atta sexdens ASBM2 | ecosystem: Host-associated > Fungi > Mycelium > Unclassified ...
CTTTCGTGTCGCGAGGCGTAATAGGTTTTGATTGTGAAGAACGCCGAGATCGCTGCGCCGATGCAAAAAACGCAGTCGTAAAGCGTCAGCGTTGAGAAGAACGCCAGACACGCAGACCACCAGTACGGCATTTGATGAGATGTAGAATCCATACGATGCATGCTCTGCCCTCTCTGGTGTGGGCAACGATAGGGTTTGAAGAAAAAAGCCGCGCGACGGCGGGCGCAGGGTGCGCGGTGGGAACCAGCGGCGACTTTGGGTATAAAAAAAGCCCGCCTTAAAGGCGGGCCTCCTGAAATTAAATGTCCGGGCACATTTTTTACTGTATAAAGCATACCCGTCATTTCACGTACGTAAATACCTTTATTCTACAGGACAGGCACTCGCAAAACGCTGGACATACCGGTCCATTTCAAGCGGAACGTTGAGCATTATCAGCATTCCTTCAATCAGCCCTTCTGCTTTCTGTAACCTTTTCCCTATATGTCCGTCAGAGCAGCCATGTTTCTTTGCCAGGCACATAAATGTATAACCCAGCACATAATAATCAATCAGTAGGTCATGCATATCACGGTTATTTTTACAGAGTCTGGAGATGCATTTGCTGATAATAAGTGCATCGTTATCACTGCACTGAGGGCGTGATAAAACCTTATCGGGGATTAAGCGACCGAAGCCTGCCGCAGTATGATACCAGGTCATCGTTTCGTGATGATTACCAGCCCACGCGCCCCAGCGCTCAAGTACCTGTTGTATATCGCGCATTAATTCCTCCGGGTACCTAAATGGTTAGAAAAGGAACTGACCCGTATCACAACGTTATATAATTTTTTAATGAACCACGCTTGTGATGTTTATTATCTCATACATTCCATATAAGCAAAGACTTCTCTGGCAGCAGGATTATCGACACGAGACATTTCTTTTGAGAAATATCATCAATTCAGGTAGGCGTGTATTATTCCTTTTATCAGAAAGCATACATGCAGCGCATTGAATTTGCTTTTTTCTTGAGGAGTCTTTTTAACTGTTCATCCAGCGTACGCCATTTAATCAGACTTTTCATTCTAATTTTTCACATTGCGCGTCAGCGAAAGATACGCATAGCTTATGCCCAGGCTTTCGATGCAGCGTCGTTTGCACTGGATACTGTTTGTTCTGCTGATACAGTTACTGGCAAAGAGTATTTTCTTAATATCAGTAGACAACTACCGTCGCTTATGTTGCGCAACCCGGTTGCCCCCTTTCTCGATAGCTTCGTTCAGTGCTGCACCGGCTCGCTGCAGAAGTCTGGACGCATCATTAGCACTGCCGGTTCCGGTGAGCGAAGCATAACCCACACTAAGGCTAATCATTCTTACAGACACATCTCCAGTCAGAATGGGAAATTTACGCAGGCGTACAGCCTGCAGGAACTGGCTTCCCACCTCCAGCGCCATTTCTGGCAGCGTATCAGGCATAAGAATGGCGAACTTTTCCTCATCAAATCTCGCCGGCATATCAGTCCCCAGTAAAGACATTTCCCGAAGCACAGTTCCGGTTGCCTGCAACAGGCTCTGGGCAGCTTCCCGCCCCTGTGTTTCTTCGTAATATCTGAACCGGTCGATTTCCGCCAAGATTAAGGAGACCGGCTTGCCCGTTCTGGCTGAGCGCTTCAAACTGTCGTTCAGCAACACATCAAACTGTCGGCGATTTGCCAGTCCGGTCAGGCCGTCAACCAGCGCAAGAGATTGCAGGGTCTGATTGATTGAGGTCAGACGATCCCGGGTCCGTGTCAGTTCATTCTGATTACGAATATGAGCGCCTGTCTGACGTAAAACCACTGTCCCCATAAACAGAATAACGATCAACAACACCCCGTTCACAATCACACCAGGCAACTGCTCCTTCAGCCATTGTGCCCGGACAGCTGCTTTGTCATACCCGGAAATGACCACCAGCGGGAAACGTTTTAGCCGGGCATAGCCATGAATGCGTTCAATTCCGTCCAGCTCAGAATGCCAGATGTTGCTGCCGCTTTTGGAATCAGCCGAGTGTGCAGTAAAAACCGGGCTGCTAATGATGCTTTTGTTAATGAAAGCATTTGGGTACGGACGTGCGTAAAGAACTGTACTGTCCGCCAGAGTCAGAGCCAAAATATCCCGGGTACCCAGTTCAAAATAGCTGTAGAACTGCCGGAAGTAATCCACCCGGACAGTGGCAAGCACAACGCCCGCAAAGTTGCCTGCGCTGTCATCCATACGTACTGAGACAGGGATGATTAAGTCTCCTGTAGAGCGGCTGCGGAGTACTTTTCCGATATGCATCGCCGTGCCGGGATGGCTTCTGTGCCACTGGAAATATTCCCGATCGGAGTTGTCAGGATTCTCCGGCACCTTTTCTCCGGCTGTAGCTATCCAGTGGCCCTCCGCGTTGTAAATAAATAAACCGTGTAGCTGAGACAGTCTTTCATGATGTATCTGCAGAAAGCGGTGCATGGAAGGCGAGCGGATATCCGGCATGCCGTGCTCTCGGACTTCCCGCAGAATATCTCTGAGAGTAAACTCTACCTGCAGAAAAGTATCTTCTGCCTGCCTTGCCTGTGAAACGGACAGGTTCATCGCTTCATCAGCCATTTCTCTGACGCGCTTATGCCAGTTACTGTACAGAGCCCAGGTATTGCTGCCCGACACAGTAAAAAGCAGCAACAGCAAAAAAATGCTGATGCTTCGTCCCAGAGGACTATGGAGGGATAACGCTTCCCGGATATCTTTGACTATCATTTTGCCCCCTGATGGCTCAGCTTTCTGGCAGCTACTGTGGCTCTGTTTTTTCAGATAATGGGATTGTGAACTAAACCACCCTTTAATTTAAGTTTACTTAAATTAAATAAGCAAGGATTTCAGTCTGAGCCAGCACAGAAGTTGAAATGTTCAGAATGAAAGGCATGCAAGAGAATTGCACCACTACAGGTAAGCGCCCTAGAGGCTGGGTGCAAGTCTGCGGAACCTGTATACCAGCACGTAAGCGCAAGAATCTGACATACTGGCAACTTGATGACAGAGGCTGATTCTGCCCTGAATGCCTCAGTCACCTCTGGTATTTTTTTAAGCTGTCTTCATCTCACTATCAGGTCCGCTGACCTCTGTAAAATAAGGCCTCATTGCTAAGCACCTGAAATAACAGAATGTGATGCTCGAAGCTGCCCGGCACTGTTAGGATAGGATCACGTTGTTCTTGCGCTCCTTTCTTAGCTGTATGGTTGATCCTGGTTTCTCGTCCGATCCTGTCTCTTTTTTACCTGGGAATGACTGTACCGGTAGTGTCTGTAGTACTACTCATGAGCTGGTAACTCAGATTTTATTGCTGCTTCTTAAAGCCAAAAAATACCTCACCGTCATTATCACTACCAGGACTTGTCTTAAAGGTACATTTTTCACTCAGCACGCACTAAAATTAAGTTATCTTAAAAACGTTATCAGGTGTGGTCATGGCCAGTTATACGATCCGTATTGAATTAAAAGAACAGTCTGAAAAAATGCGTACCAGGCTTATGTTCACAATGCTGGAAAATGGCTTTTCACGATGCGTGGTCTGTAGCAAGGGATTCACCTATACCTTACCAACAGATGAATTTGTTTATGTCGGCCCTGAAAATGTTACCGTTTTGATGGAGCGCATAACTGACTTGTTAGGCAGCTTCAGTGAAAAGCCGACCATACTCATTACCCGTTCAGCAGAACGGGGCTGGTTAGGGCTACGTGTGATTAACCTTGAATAACCCTCCCTTGCACAGCAGCTATTCGCTCTTTTTAGTTGAAAATTAAACACAGCTTAAACATCTATTTTTAACATTTAAGGTAAAGTCGGTATTACGCCTGCTGAATCCCATGCCACCAGCTTGTGCCAGTTCATGCAGATGCTGCAATGCGGTTTCTCTATATCCTAGATTTTCAAAAGCGGGATTATTGTAGTTCATAACATTTAGCCAGAACATCGTAGATATTTCATTAAGAATATAAAAACACAATGAAGACAATAAATCTAAAGCGCCAGTTAAAAGAAAAGCAAGAACAAGTGCTTATTTAATTATTTCTATAGTTCAATACCACCTCATTAACGAAATAGAATATATATAGCATCAGCGCTTGAAAGATTGTTACACATTATCATTTACAGGTGGTAAATTTAATTTAGTGATGACAGATTGAATATTAATTTATGACCTGCCTCCAAAATCTCGAACTAACCCCACATAAGACTGAGTTTTAGATGCAGTATAAACTTTTAATAAAAAGCCTAATACTGAAATCACCGCGCCGCTAATAAGCAAAGAATCATTTGCGTAATCATGGTACTTCAGACTAACTGGAATATATATAGAATACATTATTGAAAGCGCCCACAAAATATGAGTTGCCTTTTGAAATAATAATACAGCTCTATATATCGAAGGATAGTGAGTTTCTTGTTTTTTAGGATTGAATCTTCCGAACTTCATTCCATACAAAGCACCAGACTGGAATGGTTCAAGTGTCACCACATGATACTCCCATACTTGTTGCCAAAACTTGCCACCTTCAGTGATGAATCTTGAAACAACTGAAAACATCATACCAAATATCGAAATCATAAGGACTGACAAATATTGAACATTTGATACTTTTGAGAGATCAGGAGCAGTTAGCAAAGCATTGATCGTATAACCCCACCCAGCAAAAAGAACTGCGGTTATTGCCCATAGGTAGTTCAAACGCTGCCAGAATAGTGTTATTTCAAATTCTCTCACTTTGTGGGCCTTCTCATAAGCTTCTTTGATTCTTCCGTAATCGGCTTCAGTGAAAACTGATGCAGAAGAGCCAAAATCTTTTTTAAGAAGACTATTAAAGTAAGGCATATTTTTAACAAAGTGTTCAGTTAAATCCGAATCCAAACCATTTATTGAAGATGCTCGCTTACTATTCATTATGAATCCTTTTGTTAGCTTGTTAGAGAAAGAAGCCTAATAATGAAAAACTCTGATACATTGGGGCATTAACTAAGAAGTATGAGTATATACATAAAAGACCATTCAAACAAAATCAACAAATTTAATGTTATTTTTTAGCTGAAATGTATACCCCCCCCTTGTAGCCTTCTTACTTTCAAAGCTCATATCAGCCAAGGACCGATGACCGATGACCGATGACCGATGACCGATGACCGATGACCGATGACCGATGACCGAAAATACCATATAAGCCATAAGTGACGGGCACTAGTGTATAGTCGAAATTAAAAAAAGAAATGAATTTAGGGTTAGTCGCTATGTTTGGGAGCATGCAATCCTCACTTTCCACTTACTTCGAGCGCTCGTCCGACGTACGTCATTTAAGCAGATGCTGCAGGGCAGTTGCACCCTGCATAAACTCGCGCGCAGCCTTAAGCCGCTCACTCAGCTTTTCCTGCATAGCCGGGTCACAGTTTTGTATGTCCCTTTCTGCATCGATGAAGAATTGCTCGATGCGCCTATCTTCTACCCATTTAGTCATGATGCCCTGGAGTTCAATGACGCTGTTTTTAAAGGCCTCTTCCTTCAGCCGAATGGCTTCGCGCTTCTCATATTCGATAATCAGCTGTTCAATTCGCAGACGCTCGGCTTCGGCACGTTCTTTCTTAGCCAGAATCTCCTTCTCCAGAACCGGCAGAGCTGACTGTGCCGCTTTGATGATTTTCGGAATCTGGCTTATCAAGCCGCAGGTTCTGGTTTGAGTGAAAACCTGGTGCCAGCCCTCCTGCTCATATGGAGAGTAGAGTTGCAGCCTGAACCGACCACACGGTATATGATGCTTACTGTAATAACCGAGGAAAGCTGAATTTTTGCCGCGTGACCAACTGATCATCATTTCATCCCGTTCATAACGGCCCTTCACCCTCTTAGCTGGCACATACTCCACCATCTCCACCAGTGAGAAGCCCACGCTTATTCCGTCTGAGCTTATGACGCTCTCATTGGTTGGCTTCCAGAGAGATGGGTACAGAAGATGCCGTCCCCCCTCTTCTCTGGCAGAGATATCTCTTCGGTGTAACCTTTCACTCATCCCGGCAAGCCTTACATGAAATCTGCTTTTCTCTGCTGCGGCAAAAAACTTAAGCAGGAAAGCTTCAGCATCGCTCAGGCCTGTAACCGATACATCCACGTCCAGGAGTTTTCGCTTTGTCGGTTTGTAATACCCCATCTCAGTGACGAACGATTTCAGCAAGATCTCTTTGGTGGCAAATAACAGCTGTGCGCCCGTAACTGAATGAGATGGTGATTTCGCTCTGCCTCTCAAACCTAGCTTCTGACTACCGGATACTGGTTTTTCGCTCTCTACGGGCACAAGCGGCACTAATCATCCTGCCTCTTAATGCTGCCCTTAATATCTGTTTTTAATGGAGGCAAAGGGGGAATGGATGGCGGATTGCCTTTAGCAACAGCGCGCCAGTAACCTGATAAAGGCCTAGGGATTTGAAGCTCGACGCATCGGGTAATTAGTTGGGACTCGTTCATATTAAGATCTGTAGCTATGAATTTCGTTGGTTTTGACCAAACTAGCTCATATAGTGATTGACGCTCCAGAGAAAAATACGTCAAAATGTTTCCTCAACCAAATTCATCATAAAAAAACAAGAATCTTTATTAATGCTCCATAATTTTTTACCTAGCATTTATTTTCTTGAAATCATTTATATCGGTATAAACGAATTCAGCAATGAAAGGTCTAATATAACCGATACCACTTCCGTTACTTATAACAAAGCCTTTATTTTTCCACTTAATCTGTATCGGCCATTCAGGGGGATATGTTCTGATCGACTGAGTATGCACTAATGCTTTTTTATGCTCTCCAGCTTCATTTTTGTCAACAACCTTATATCTTTCGTAACCATTTTCATTATTATCAAGAATCGCGTAATTAATTTTGAATTTTATTGGCGACTTAATCGACTCGACATCCTTATGCAAACGATCCAGGTCAACCTTATCGGAAGCATGGCCAGTATAGACATTACCTTTGCAAGCAAGTAACTGAAAATAATTATAACAGTCAATATCCCTTCCATTTCTAGTTTTAACCCAACCATCGTTCGGCCTTAAATCATATACATCAGAATCATAAGCCATCATCAACACACTGGGGGTTAGAGGAAGAAAAAATAGATTACCTGCTGAACTTAAACCATAGGACATTCCTCTAGCTCTTTCGTCAATGAAATGCCATTTGTTTGTATGTATGGCAGGATCGTCAGATGCATAGAATCTTTTTTTCGATTTATTTTTAACAAGACACACCTTCATATCCTTTATAATATGGCGCGTGTAAATAAACGATCTCATTGATTCAAGGACGGCTTCATCTAGTTCCACCTTAAAATCATCGATCCCAAAGCTATCGGTCATACCCTCAACAATTTCGACATATTTCCTAGACGCAGCCTCAGTCCTCATATGTTGCAGTAACCAAAAATCCAGCAAAAAATCAGAATCTGCTTCGTTTAACTTATATCCGGGAGCGACAATCTTTTTTACAAGGTTTGAATATTTTCCTTCAATAGGCTGAAGAGCTTTTTCAAGCTTTAAATCTTCACCATAAAAGTAGCTCTTTGAACATTGGCTTTTTATAGATGCATTTGTAATAAAAAATTTCCTATCATAATTGTAGAGGCAAATTGAGCTACTAGAATCTTCATGAGAAAAACGCTTTAAATAGCATTGCGGTACAAAATGTTGATTCTTATTCGATGCCATAATATCGGCCTTCCTTTCTTAAAGCTGCGGGGTTAAAATTGATTTTGTAATCCGAGAAACACAGAGCCTACTGTGCTTTGAAAAATTTCCTTTTTCGAATTAACTTCCCATCTCCCAAACTATAACACCCTGAATGAATAGCTAACCAGAACTGAATAGTTAGTGCATAGGGATGTATCAGTATCCTACACAGCCTTTTATAAATCCTTCCCTTTATGGCAATGCCTTTTTCGTCATGAGAGGAAAAGACGAAATGTCGATAATCTCCCAGCCGCCAGCGCCAGTAATGTGAAATTTCAACTTTTGCATATTCGATTGCATTGCAATTCCACAATATGCCCCAGCGGCGTTTCCACTTATCATTCAGGAGCCAGTTATAGGTCAGGTGAGAAGTGATAGAATCAAAGACTGTCGAATGATGACCATTTGAAAGTATCACTTGGCATTCCAAAAATTGTATTTCTTCTATGGTAAAGAAAAACCCACGCTCAGATGACTCTAACAAATCATCCTGAGGAATTTGATCAAGGGTGACAATAAGAACGTTTTCATTAACGTTTGTTAGCTCAATTCTTTGCTGATAACGAATCCCACTGCCTCTTGCTTCAAAAAACATGTTGGCTTTTTTAATTAAACCATTTGGAGAACGAAAAGCCACTCTCGATTTTATTTTTCCATGATCAGCTGGATTAGATAGCCTTAAAGAATATTCAAGATGCTCTCCAAGTTTTTCCCAGCGCGCACCTAAGCGCAGTCGTTTTTGTTTAAACTCATGAGATCTTTTGTAAGTTTTAAGTAACCAAAAGCGAGTAAGCTTATCCCACCCCCACTTAATAATCTTACCGATTAGGCTCCAGGGTGTTGGAAAGCTCATTCTTATCACCTAGCACTATAATGCGAAAGTACTAGCCTATATTATTTCAGAAACATATAAGCCAGAAAATTCAGGTTCAGATAGCAAGATCCAGAGGCAAATCTGAAATATCTTTCAGCCTCTTCCCGTTAACCATGACCGCCAGCATCTCGGCTGCATCATTTAAGCCGAGATGCTCAACTGCAGCCTGAAGTTCATAAAGAGCGAAGTGATAAACGCAATCGATATCACCTGTTCCCAAAGCAATAGAGGCAAGTCTGCTAGGGGTTGGCTCAGCAGTGACGACCATGATATGTGGAAGAGTGCCCTTACGGTTTCTCATCAGATTGAGTGCTTCAGAGCGGGCATTCTGCGCGCGGTCACTTCTTATTGTCCACTTACAGGAAATACTCGCATGCAGTAACGGTCTACCGCCATTTGATTCGCGAAGACCTGACATTAAAGTGACCGAATCATTCACGATTAGTTCAGGCTTGTTGATAACGCTATCATGTTCAGGCTCACGAGCAACCACGATATCAGGTGTGATTGTATAGTCGCTTCCCAAAGCAGCGGCAAGTTGAGCATCACTTCTGGCTGCTTTATCCAAAGCTATCAGGTGGGCATATTGTTCATACTTCGCTATTTCAAGGCGGTTACGTCCTGAAACTTGTTGGACTTTCCATTTACCTGGTCTTAGGTGACCAAGCTTCAGAAATGTCTTTTCAACAAACTGAGCGCAGATGCTTTCGAACTGATTACCTGAGGTTTGGCCAGCAATTCTTTCGCCTATAGTCTCAGCCTGCAGCAAACGGGCAATTTCACGAGCTATGAATTTGCTGTTATTGTTACTGCTATCGGCATTACTCACTACGCCTGCGGCGTTAATGGTCAGCGTATTCAAAAGAAGCTGAGCATGGAATTCTTTACGAGCTTCTGCAAAAGCAGCAGTACCGTTTTCGTATTGTTCGTCCATAAACCTTTATCCTTTAAGCAGCGCTTTGTTTTTTAGTTAATAGTACATCTTCTTTCTTTGCACGCATCACATCAAGCACATATGCAGCAATTTTTTCAGCAAAGACAGGAGGAACAGCATTTCCAATCTGGCGTGCTACTTCAGTTTTAGAGCCCAAAAACACAAAATCATCAGGAAATGACATTAGCCTTGCTGCTTCACGGTGTGTAATCGGCCGATGCTGATCTGGATGCAAATAACGTCCTTTTTCGGGCTTGAAGAACTCTGTACGTATAGTCACCGAAGGTCTCTCCCACCAGAGACGCCCGAACAAATCAGTCCCGCCTGAAGTTTTCTTGACCCAGCAGGCAGGAGTCAAATCCGGACGATTTCTCTGCAGATCAAATCGATTACCGCCAGGAGGCACGGCCTGATAGCGTTCTTTCGAAAGCTCCGTAGGATTGCGGCCAAAGTGAAGGTTTAGCGGCGGTAGCTCATCACGAATTTCAGTCCCTATAGGCTCAGGTAAATCACCAATCGCCTCACGGGTAGAAATCCAAGAAGGAAGCATGCCAGCTTTTTCAGGTGCCAGATGTGTAGGTGCTGGCGGGAAAGCCGGAATATTATCTAGATTGAACATTTCGCGTTTGATGCCGACAGCTATTGTTCTTTTTCTGGTCTGAGGCACGCCATAATCAGCAGTGTTAAGCACTTTTGGGTTCAGTAGGATGAAACCCATTGACTCAGCTCTGGCAGTAATATCGGCAAACTCATCGCTTTTAAGTAGCCCTGGAACATTCTCCATCACAAACATGCTAGCGCCGGAGAGCTGGATGATGTCCATGTAGGGTTCCCAGAGGGCTCTACGATGATCCCCTTCCCTGTTTTTGTTAAGCAGGCTGAACCCCTGGCAGGGTGGTCCTCCGATTACGATATCGGCAGACGGGACCTCATTAGAAGCAATCCACTCCTCAATATTGGCCTTGATGCCATGTGAGTTGAAGTTTGCGTTGTAAGTCTTGATCGCAGCAGCATCATTATCTATGGCAAGAATGCTTTCAAAATGCTCAGACATTTCCCCATGGCAAAAGCCAGTAGATAGCCCACCAGCCCCACAGAAGAGATCTATCACCTTGAATTTGTTGCCCATATGCTCCACCGCTTAGTTTATTCTGACTACAATTAGCTCTAATTTATCATATTTTTAAGCTGTATAAATACCCATACCTCAAGCGTTTAGTGCTGTACCGAATGTAACAGGCCCGGAATCCTTCTGGAATCTAATAACCGGTATCAGGTATCACATTACATCACGTCGCGGCGCTTTGCTTACCCTGCATTACCGCCTCGGCTGCGTCTGGTTGCCCGTCAGCCTCTAGCATACCCAGACACTTAGGCCAAAGGCTGACGATTCTGCCCCTCCGCAGAGCCTAAGGGAGGCCTCAGGTTATAGATACTAATGTCAGCTATGTGCCAAAAGCGGATGTTGCCAACTCTTTATCGCATTGATTACTGAATAGCAATTCACGAACTTACAGGCTAGTGATTTCTGTCACGTTAGACCGCACCGATGAAGGTTAAAATGCTAGAAATCTTGTTTTTAAACAAGCGTGGGTTAAAATATTAAATATAAAAAGCAAACATCTTTAAATGTGAGGAATAATTTGGGTATCATTGACTTATACAGAAAAAATATTGAACGTAAGCGCAGTGACTTAACCCGATTGAGCGAGCAAAAATCGAAAGAACTAACCAAAATTTCAGGTTTGAACAATAAAATTCAAACAGCGATCCGACAAATGAACTCTTCGAAATCCGCA
>Ga0157364_1007394_pt1 | contig 11378 bp, 3 predicted proteins | sample AttsexASBM2_FD_111476 | JGI IMG/M metagenome (GOLD analysis project Ga0157364, IMG submission 111476) | Fungus gardens microbial communities from leaf cutter ant in Ribeirão Preto, State of São Paulo, Brazil - Atta sexdens ASBM2 | ecosystem: Host-associated > Fungi > Mycelium > Unclassified ...
ATATATTGGATTGGAACGAAAGTTTGTAGCATCACTTTATTTATATCATGTCTATATATAAAAAGTATTTAAAAATATTTGTAAAAATTTGACAATTACACCGTTCGATAAAGCAAAGTTTCAATTTTAAAAAAAATCTGTTTTTTTTAACTACGATACGACTTTTGAAGGCATTATGAGAAATCAAAATCAAAATACTCTTTTTATCTAATCCGCGATAACTCGATAATACAAAAAAATCTTAGGAACATCTTTAAAAAAAATATTTTGTAGAGAAAAGTTTTAAGCTTTCACGTTAGACAATCGAAAATTTTTTACAAATTTTTTTGAGTACGTGACGTCCACAAAATCAGACAAAAATTTCCCATTTTGTCCAGTTTATAGTTTTCTTGTATAAATAGAGTTACGTTGAATTTGTCTGAGAGATTAAATAAAGGAACTATTTCACATCAAGATCCAGTGCATGGCTCACAAAAGCATTAATTTATTGATCGAGCACCCTTATACATTATTAATCTCACAAAATCTCAAAAAACACAATAACTTTTCGAAAATAAAGACTTTAAGTTTTAAAACTTTTTTTTAATTTGAAGTTTCTTTAAGTTTTAACAAAGTGACAGTTGCTTGAATTTTGAAATTCGTAGCGCTACCACTTTCGTTCCAAATCAATGCATAATAAATGCGATATTCGAAGAGAACGCCCGTGATTGATGGCTAAAAACAACATTTAAAATCATTACACGAAGACGTACGCAGAGAGATTTAACATTTGCATCAATTCACTACTCCCATTTCGGAGAACGATACCATAAATCGATGCAAATGTTAATGGATTAGGCCATGAGCGTATACACAAGTTTATATACAATGTCGAAACGTCGAGCATGCTCAAAATGAAGTTCTACTCGATTTTATAAGTACAATACAATAATAGCGTGCGGCTACCATTTTACATGCCAATTATCCTACCAAAATATATAATCGACCCCCAGCGTGCGCACATAATTCTGTATATCGCTATATTATCGAACAGTGCTTGCTGTTGGCAATGGCCCATCAACATATCGTTACCTGTCTGTCGATAATCATCCCGACGTTGCGCGCGGTCGCTCGTATCCGGACTTCCGTAATAATTGCATAATGTGCTAATAGCGCTCGTAAAATGATTACGTGTCGTATGAAATGATTACACTCTCTGGTACAACGGCAATTGCGATATCAGACCTGAGGGCGCTCACGCACGCACGCACGCATCCACGCATCCACGCAGAAAAATCACGCGTTAATACAGATAATTTATATATAATGTGATGAAATGCACATGCTCATGCAGAGAAATACATATTAAAATATATTAAAGTGTATTTAATTATGAAGTTATGTTTTAAATATTATATTTTAAGCGTGAGTAGCTTTCCATCTGTTAGAAACTCAAACTATTTTCGTGCCCAGTGTAACGCTCAGATGACTGCAATTTTACCAACATATTACGTCTCCCCTGGAAAGCTATGCTGGACACGTAGTAGTGAAAGCACGAATCGGAATGCCTCACGAATCATCGGAAGATGTAATGGACTGCAGGTGTGAGAAAACGTGACAGCGGAAGCTGCAACAGCATATTCACAGCGATATAAGACAGAATCGCTTTTATGTAATCTTGTCGGTAGAAATGAGAAATATTCATGAGACTCGAGCTAAGTAAGAAATTTAGATCGTATTTGCAATAGTGACGACATAATGCAGAGGGAGAGAAAGAGAAGAAGAGAGAGAGAGAGAGAGAGAGAGAGAATAAAAATTATCTCTCTTTTTTCAATCACTGTTTCATCTTTCTACTCGTGTCTCGTACAATATGTTTTTGTACAACGAGCGGAATGAATTGCAAGCACCTCTCGTATTACACCAAGCTTTTTGGAAGAGTAACTCAAAGTATAGCTCGACCGTCGCGGGATGTAGGAGAGAAGGACAAGAAGCGCGTGATGGTCGCACGGACTCTAACAGGGAATTGCAGCCTGTTTAATTAGCAAGCAAATTAAATGCCAGGACAGCCACATCCGACATGGTCCGCGCAATTAGAGGTATTATAAATTAATTATAACGCACAGTCAGTTTTGTGGGATTCAATCTCAGAATGGGCTTAGCGCTGGCGAATGGAATGAACGCCAAACTTATCTCATTGCTGACCGCTTATGATGCGTTTTGTTTTTTTCATTTTAGTTGGAGTAGAAACGATCTTCAATTACGCATAAATTGGGTAATGCAAAATTGGCTTGGTACACACGGAGGAGAGATCCAAATTGACACCCCCAAAAAAGAAAAAACAAAATCGGTGAAAAATAATCCTTTTCTGCTATATTCGGTATAACATACTTTTCTTTTATATGCCATAACTGTTTTATTAAAAAAAGATACATACATTTGTTTGTCAAGAAATAAACTGCTGACCAACCAAAATTATTACATACACCAATGCCTATTAATGCCCAGTAATGCCCAAGTAATGCCCAATTTCTAATGTTCATTAAAGATACATACATTCGCTTAACAAGTAAACCGCTGACCAAAATTACCATGCACTAATACCCACTAATGCCTATCGTTTATTATAATGCTCAGTAATGCCCAAACCTGTACACCGCAATGCCCTCAGCGGTTTACCTCTTGCATTTGCTTGTTACCATTGTATTAATTCTTTTTTGGCACAGCCAAATAATATAATTATAATGTCACTTTTTCTATTCAATTTTTTACGATTTTTACAAATTTTTACATTTTTTTTTTACATTTTTTTACTGTTTTTTTTTTGTAATACTTGAATTGACTATAAGGTATAATAGTTCTGTAAAAAATATGTGTTATTCATGTAACCCATTCGCATGATTACCTATCAAACTATTAAAGACAATATTTGGAAAATATATTACAGCATCATATCATCCTTTATATGACATCCCTTTCCTATATAATATCCCTTTCGATTATGTTCATAATCTAGTAATGAAAGCAACTGCTAGATTTTGTTTTGGATCCGCCATTTTTTTAATTTGTCACTTCTAATCTCGGATTCAATTTGTGCAATCCTATAATAAATTCTCAAATATCGAGTTTCATTAAATTCAAAGAAATTTAATAATATTTGTCTGCTATCCTTTATAAAAAAGAACTGATTAGTGTTCCAATAAACTGATTAGGATCTATCAATAACTAATAATACTGCATCAGTAATTGATAAAATATCATCAGTTAGATACTGTATAGTTAAACAGTATTTATTGAAACGCTAATCAATTCTTTTTCTTAAGGAATATTAGAATTCGTTAATTTGAATTTACAAAATTTTCAAATTTGGATTTTGAAATCAACAATTCCGAAAAAATTTCCCGAATATCATATTTTATTGAAATTGGACTGATAGAAAAATGTATGCCACAAAAGGTTAATATCTGGCGTTTTGATTAAAAACGAATTTTATTGCAATTTAAATAAACGTTTGTTGGTAATTGCATTGCGCACTGTGTACTCCGTTTGATTCTCAATAACTTTGTTTTCTATATATTGTTTTAATTCTTTGAGGGACTTTTAATCTTTTATACAAAAAAATTTGTTATATGTTCATTTTTATGTGATATTGTTACACAGTACCGATTGTATTGCATATATGTAACAAAATGTATAGTGTGGCATTAAAAAGTTAAGATTCCCAATAAAAACAAAGAATTTTTGAAATCAATTTATCCGATTTATCATTCTAAGATTTAAATTGCTATGTAAATTCAAGTAAAATAACTTGAACATTGAACTACATTGTATATCGTGACGATTACCTACGTCATTGCACTTGAATCTGACTGCAATCCCAAGGACTGCTTTTCCTCGTAATCGGTTAAGCGCGATTTGTAGCCCTCAACGGGGTGCACGATCAGGTCTTGGCTACGTAAATGGCGTAGAACGGGTAACGTCTAAGATTCCCCCGGGGGGTGTCACGAATTGCCAAGCGGAGCTTAGAAGTCTCAGGCAGAATAGAAACCGATTAAGCGAAACAACCGACTGACAGCACCTGTTGATACTTCGCCTAGCTCGTGGCGAAGGTGTGGACTAACAGACACACGTAGACCGGGCAACGTGTAGATGTACGTTCCAACGTGTACACTTGTTTGCACACCCGTGGCTGATGTCCAGTGTCGTCCAGTGACGTCGCGGTTTCGCGACGTCAAGATGCCACTCGATGCCGTTGGCGGAAACGAGAACAGGTACAAAGGGACCAAACGCGATCGACGCAGTCGGCACAGGGAGAATTTTGGGCAATGTGCCCCACACAGTAAATTGAATTGGCCCCAGAGCCTGTTAATATTCGAGTTACGAGCGCTATTATCCTTTGTTCGTGATTCAGCATGTTACGCGCTTACCCGCGTTTAAACGTGCATCGCATCACATGCATCCGTAAATTGTTTACGAACGGTCGGATGTAAGGCCGTCTTCTGACGTATTCTCTGGCCAGAGTCGCGCGCCATTTCCCTACAATCCGCAATGCGTAATCTACGAGAAATACATTACCTTTATGCTCGTATTAGACCAGAGATTGAGGTTGAGATTGAGTTTGAAATTAATCAATCTGAAGAAAGAGAATTAATATAAAGTTTAGTAAACTTTAATTAGTCAAATTCAATTTCAATCTCAATCTCATTATATATATGTCTTGCGCAACAGGCGCATTTGGTGCACGAAGCGTTATATTTTTTATCGAAAATTTCAAATCGTTCCTTTCTTATCGGAAATGTCGGAGAATCAACAACATTTGAGTAATATGCGATTTAATTTTTTCAGAACGAAAAAGCATAGCATAACTTATATTTTGAGGCAAAAAGTACAATAATGAACTATAACAAATTTTACTCAAGGAAAAGCTATATAAGATTTTGAAAATAGAGATCTTCGCCCTCTAAAGATTAATAAAAAGAATTTTAACAAATTCCAAACTTTGTGATATGGTGTGTGTGAGACAAATAAATAATAAAATCTTCCTCTCGTAATCTTATTCCTTTTCGAACAGATCTCAATGGAATCTTAGCTTAATGCTTACTCGCAGAGAGATATTCAATGTTCAAACCTCGAGAGTTCGTGGAGTCCCTCTGTGCATCGTTGAGCTAATTAATCCCGCATAAAGCAGTTCACGGCGAATTAATTCTAATGACTGGAGAAACTGAGATTATAGCGACTAAAAAATTTTGTTTTCCCTTTCAAAAGGAATTAGAACACAGGAAATTAATTTGATCGGACTGCTTAAGCGTATTACGTATTCGTGTAATGTCATAAATAATATCAATCAATTGTTAAATCCTGTTGAACTTGACTCACTAATCACATGAGCTAAATGCAATTCGTTTCTGAAATCCCCTTTATGCAATCACAAACGCATGCGAGATATTTTTCTCGATAGGCTATGGAATCCAGTAATATCCATGTTTCAATAATTAAAATATATTTTCCAATATAAAATACAACATATATATTCTCTACATATTGAGAAATATTCACCCGATATCAATATGAATATTCATTATACGATACAGAACCAGTTTACAAGAACAAAAATTTTTATTATATAATTTTAGTATATTTTTTACATGCTTATATGAATATTCATTATGACATAGAATCGATTTATAAGAACAAAAATTTTTATTTTATAATTTTGATATATACTTTTGTATATACATATATTACATGAAAAAGAATTGGAAGAAAACTCTATGTTCTGAATTTGACTGGCTTTCCCTTTAATTTTACGATCAATCAGTCTGATCCCTATTAATATGAATTTTATGCAAGTTAATTTTATACAAGTATAGTGACCTGAAAATATCCTCTTATCGATCTTTTGATGAAATAATTAATTAAAAGACAGGAAAAAGCGTTTGATCAATCTGTTTTTAATACTATTTCCAACATTAGTCAGCTAATAAAACTGCATTAGCTAAAAGCTGGAAAATAAGCGAGATTCAATTTAACAACAGCACGATGCTTTCTATAAACACAGGCTTTGTGCGAATATCATAAAAATTCGATAGCTGAAACGACATCGTGTTTTTGCGCTATTTTTTCCATGATAATGCCTCCTTTAGTCTCTTCGTTTTTCGCTCTATATGAGCGAAACATTTAGAAAGTAAAGTTTTATTAAGTGCTCTCAATCGTCCGACATTTCTTCATTGTTATTATTTCGAGAATTTTTACTTTATTCTATTCAAGTTTTATTCTTACGAAAACGGGAACATTTCTAATAGATAAAACTGAACGAATCAAACGAGTGCGAAATCAAACGAGTATCAATGAATAACTTGCTTCCAATGCGTACAAGAACGATTTTAATAATGTATCTAAAAATTTAACTACACAAATTTGAAAATAATTTCATTGGACTATTAAAATAATTATTAAGAAGATACTCAAACAAAGATTGCTAGAATGTTAACTTTTTGCAGCCTTATCATCATGCTAGAGCATTCAATATAATTATTTTAAAAAGATTCAATTAATCCTAGCTATACACACTTTTTTTTTCTATCCTTGATATACAGGTCCCTTGGATCCGCATTTGTTACCGTAACTTCCATAAAAATGGACATATTTTAATTAATTTTTTTTCGATGGTGATTAAGAAACAAGTAAGGCGTAAAAATCGATAGAATTAAGAAACTTCGAAATATATAGATTCAAATAAAAAAAAAATTTAGAAACACGAAAAAATCTCGATTTATCAAATTGCACTGGGATTTCTGGAACCTCAGTATGTATAATAGCTAAAGTTAACATAATTATTTTCAAATATTTACGTATGTCTAGTTAAATTTTTTAATTCAGCGAAACTATTCTTTCTGTAAATGAACATTACTAGGTTGCCTACATCGCCAATTGGCAAATTCAAAATTTCTGAGTTATATAGTCCAGCAGAAAAATTCCAAACAGCAATATCTGTGAATAGTTTCGGTCGATCGCAACGTGGTCAAACGGGATGCTTTCAATGCAAACAGCATCGTGGATTCGCATTTGTTCGCGCTCGTTCACTTGATCTGGACCCGGTTAAAAGCGCAAAACGACGATTAATTTTATTTCGTATAATAAATATGGAAAATTCACGCTTTGTTTATCTTATATGTATCAAATGATAATTGATTATTGGAATGAATTTGATTTCTATCGATTAGCGAAGATATTTTTAGTCAGTTTTAGTAGTATGGAATAATTGAATAATTTTTACATAAATGAAAATTGCTCGACTAAAAGATTTCTCTACAATAATAAATGCATTTTGGCAATGCCTCCTATTCATCATGATTAATATTTAACTGTTGATCTATTATTTTTATAATTATTGTGAGATATAATTCAGATAGCATATATATCCAAAATCAAAATAGTTGACAATTGTACAAAAAGAAAGATCTTCCTAAAAAATTTAAAATTTTGCTGCGAATCTGAAAATAATTTTATTAGATCATTGAAATAATTTTATTGGAAATTAGAACGGATTATTGATATATCAAAATTTTATTGCATTTTTTTTATTTTTTAATTTCCAGCATAATTATTTTGATGATCAACTATCAAAATTTCACATCTATATCTAATAAAATTTTAAGTTCTTTCCCAAACAGAACACAAAGTTATCGCTACATCAAGATGGCACGAAAGTGATTATTAAAAATCACATTTCAATTAATCACGATTCATTTTTATATTATTTTGAAATTATCATTCTATTTGAATTCAGTGTTCTTTTTGCGTCAATATTGTAACAGACAGACGCATTATCAAAACAATATCATTATTTTATAGAAAAATCTTTTAATTGAGCAATTCATTTATGTGATGTGAAATTTATTTAATTATTCGGTATCACTAAAATATCTTCCTATAATCCATCTTATCCAAACAAAATCTTAATAATGTTAGAATTAACAATTATTAAAATCGTAGAAAAAAATAAATATGTAACTAACAGTAAGTAAATCGTTCAATAAATTTTTTATTATATTTATATATATATATATATATATATATATATATATATATATACGAAGATTAGCTGGAAAATTTCTAAACTTGTGAAACAACGCACGAAAATATGTTTTAACAGTGTGTAACTACGCAATGTTTGTACTTCATAATAAAATCCACGTTCGTTTATCTAACCATCGTGTTTGATTTGTAAGTACATGTTTAATGTGTTTGCTAAGTACTCCGTTATTATAATTAAAATGATTGATTTCCAAGAAATTTAAATGCTTATGAAGCTCTATGATTGATTTCTACGAGCAATTTGAATGCTTATGAAGCTCTGTATGCAACTCAAACAATCTTTTATCGAAACATTTAAAATGATAAACCGCAGTCCGGAATAAAGCTTTAGGATAAACTCAAGTGATGGAAATGTTTTTAAAAATAGTTAATCCCCATTAAGGACGACCATTCACATAAATTAAAAATCGATGCAAATGTTGAAAATTCTATGAAATCATTCGTTCCAACCGTCGTTGGACTGTTCGTAAAACTGTTAAGAAAAAACATTTAATGTTCGGCGGATAAAAAACGCTTTATCACGCTTTATCACGCCTACACATACCGTTTTTCTGATGAAAATAAAAATTGGAGCGTAAGAGCAGAGCTAGAAACTTAAAAGATTCTAAAAGGCAAAAATTGAGAGATAACGAAACACAAAAAAAACCGTAAATACTTTTTTTACGTTTTGTTGCCTCAATTTTCGACTTCTACAAGGTTTTTGTCACTTTTCTTTTATATTCGATTTTTATTTTCGCCAGGGTGTACACGTGTCATTGGTAATTCGAGACTTTTTAGCACGAGAATACGAGTCCATTCACCTGCCGTTAATGCACTAACAATTTTTTTTTATTTCCTAGATTAAAATTGATATTAAAAGTTCACTGTTTCGAATCGATTGATGCGATTAACTCTGTAAGGACGGCATTATCTTATCTTAAAAAAAATAATTTTTTACTGTTTTTGCGAAAAAATGACTTGTAATTGGAAAATCTATAATATTTATATTATCGATATAGTTCCTCTGACGGGTAGAAGCACTATATTTTATCGTTCAATACTACATATATACATTTCCATCTTCAGTTCTCACAGATCTCGAATTCATTTAATTTTAAACGTGAACATTACAAATTTGCAACATTCATTTTAAAGAAAGTGTATTAATGCAGCTACGTAAGAGTCGTAAGAAAGCAGAAATGTATCAAAATAAAAAGAAATAACAGCGGTACATAGAATAAAATAAAATGTACTTTGAAGGGAACATATAATAAGCTGAATAACTCTTAGAGTAGAGAAATTTTTAAAAATTCGGAGATTTTTTTAATTTTATATGTAATTATTTATCAAATAGAATTTTATTATATGAACTATTTCGTGTATATATATATATATATTTCATATTTGTAAATAAGCATTCTGAATCATAAACAATTTCTTAATATATTTAATTATAAATATATTCTAATTTTATTATATTTGTATGATATATTTATATTAACACTTTTATTCTATTGTAAAATACACTATTCCACAAAAAATTAAAAACACTTTCGAATATGTTCAAAATTGCACAATATTCAGATTAACTAGATAAAAAATCATCACAAACAAAAAATCAAAAAATCATTTTAAAGCTTGAAGTTTCGAAATCGGTAATTGATATTTCGATCTGACTAATTTTTTGGAAATTATATGGATATCCGTCAAATCTGTAAATTTTGTACGTAATTTACAACGTTTCATAATGTGTACTATAAAAATCGCATACAAATACGGCAATCAAAAGAGTGAATCTTTATTTTCAATTTGCTTTTTTATTGAGCTTTGTACGATTTTTTTTCACCGAGTTATTGAACGTTGAAGCAAAAATGATCACTTATGCTTCAATGTTGAATAACTTGATAAAAAAATCATATAATATTCAATAAAAAAATAAGTTAAAGATAAAGATTCATTCTTTAAAAAATTTTAAATCACATTTTTACGTGATTTTTACTTTGCGTATACATACATCTTTGTAAAATTTGTACAATATTTTCAGATTTGACAGATATCCATTTGTGTCCGTATAGCTCCGTAAAAAATCAGTCAGATCAAAATATCAAATCGGTTTCAAAAGTAAAAATTTCAAGCTTTAAAATACTTTTAGAAAAATCGCGTTAAAATCACGAGACGAAGTTATTCTATCTTGAAGTTAAAGAATCATTTAGAAATAGTGTTAAAAAGGCCAAATTCAAAATTTACGTATCTCTGCGAAAAATGGTTACAAAGCGATGTTAGAAAAAATATTTTAAAGCTTAAAATCGTAATAACTTCCGAACTACGTTTCTATGTAAAAATTTTATTACAACACAAATTTTTACTTTTAATTTGCTTTTTTATTCAACATTGAAGCAAAAGTGATTGTTTTTGCTTCAATGTTCAATAACTTGATGAAAAAAATTGTACCACGTTCAATAAAAAGTAAATTAAAGGTAAAGATTCACTCTTTCTGCTGCTGTATGATTTCTAGTAGAAGCATTTGTGTACGATTTCTAGTAGAAACTCGAACCGAAAGGTTTTTTCTCGGCCCAATTCCGGTTAGTTTAATAAAATAATGTTCCGGTTTTAGTTTCAGTTTCCAGTAAAGAAAATCGAAACCGTAAAAAATTACGGTTTTTTTTCGATTTACTTGCTTTATTCTATTTATTCTTTAAATTTATTCCCCTATTAAGAGAAGGGAAGGAGGGAGGAGAAAGAGAGAAAGAGCGTGTTCACCTGTTCAATCTAAAGATTCTAGTAGGAGAGAGGCATTAATTGATCACATGATTCTGAATAAAAATTACATAAACATTATTTTAAGCACATTTTTCTCAGTTCTTTTTTACAACTTATTTTATTCTTATAGATAACTCTTATTACATTTTGGCTATTCGCGTGCCTTATATAGAAACTTGAGCGAAGAAAAAGCGGTGGAATTGTTTCGAAATAGGCTCGTAGTCGTTAAGAGAAGTAAAACGTTTTATTTACATTAACTCCGAAAATTACAATGTCTGCTGTCGACGCGAGGATTCTCAGCCGAATGCTACATCTCTTTACTCAGTCGCTTGTTCATACCACTCCTTTCGAGATCTTTCTTGACAACACGATGTTGTCTCCGCAAGTCGTTATTATTTATTATTTGATTCATAATTTTGGTTTTAAATAAAAACATTTTGTCACTACCGTTTTATCTGTACAGCAGTATAATTGCCTATATCTGGGAAATTGAATTAAATCACGAGATTAAGAATATGTTTTCGTTCCTTTCGATGCACCTCAACCTATACAGAAAAATCATTCGC
>Ga0157364_1007395_pt1 | contig 11376 bp, 3 predicted proteins | sample AttsexASBM2_FD_111476 | JGI IMG/M metagenome (GOLD analysis project Ga0157364, IMG submission 111476) | Fungus gardens microbial communities from leaf cutter ant in Ribeirão Preto, State of São Paulo, Brazil - Atta sexdens ASBM2 | ecosystem: Host-associated > Fungi > Mycelium > Unclassified ...
CAGTTTAAATAACTTAACTACATATTTATAATATATAAATTCATATAGAAATTATTTAAAAACATTAAAAATCCAGTTTCGATCGGTATAGGCTTTTAGTTTGTGTTGATGTGTATGTTGTATCGATTGTGTTCTCACATGTATGATCTAAAATAAGATTCTAATTTAATACTTAATATTTATTCGTATTCCTAATATTTCTTCTGTTTATTTGATGTTAAGTAATTGAATAAAAATAAGTTGAAGTAAATTACAAGTTTTACTAATATATACGTGTATATATATTAAGTAAACTATTATATTGTATATTATATTTTATATATATATATATATATATATATATATATATATATATTTTTAGAAAAATCTTAATTATTTATACGGCTTGCTGAACAATGTTGGTATCATCCTTTAGTTTCGTGAATGGCATGAACGGTATTTCGTTGGGTCCACACCCTATGATATTAGAACTATGCATACAGCTAACCCGCAAGAGTACGTGTGTATGCGTCAGATTATCATGGTGCAACAGATATATGAGCCGGCTCTTATCTACCAGACAAGCGTATACGAAAGGTGATAAGGACCTTTCGCTCAGACCATACAGTTGATATGCATGTGGTTAACGCGAACGATACGGCCAAGGTAAAGGTACCACGATCGCATCGCGGTCGCATCCACCCCTTGGTTGTTTCTGATGATGACGGATCGCTTTTGATTACTCAGCGCGATTTACCTCATAGTCTTTCGCCCGCATTGCGCGAATACATAGCTAAAATATCGAGATAGGTGCATCTCACCGACATTCAGATAATTGCCCTTGGGCAAGTATATACATATATACAGTCCACTTTAACTAGAATAACGCTTATCGCAGTCTGACGCCGAGGTATTTTCGTACTTTTTGATTGCCCTCCGCTGCATCTCATGATGCATTCTCGTTTTCAACTCGGCAGCTGTCTTGAAACGTATCTCGCATCGTCTCTCTCTCGTTTGCTTTTTACTTCCTAGCATTTATTGCCTTCACGTCTTTTCCTCTTTTTTCTTACACATAGCTTCGGCATACCGTTTTTGCACCACTTTCCACGACGCCAGCAATTGGGGAGTGTTTTAACACTTCAATTCGACCGAGTTTTTTGAAGCCCGCTAAATGGCTTTGTTTCCGTGTGAAAAATCGTATGATCGCCCAATTCATTTCCCGCAACGCCTGTTCATGACGTTTTCTCGAACAGAGAGACGTCACGAGATCGTCACTTCAACGGGACCTACTTTTTTTTAAGTCTTACATGCCGCCAATCGCGACAATTATTTAGCGCTGCCTATTTACTGTAGACATTATCGCAGTTAATTAAAATCCCGTCACTGTGTTTTGATACGAAGGTGGTCATTTAAATATAAGGTTTAATAATGCACGCGAGATTCTCGTTGCAAATTGCTTTTCGTATTGACGACAAGATGAGGAATGGAAGCTTTGACGTTTTGATGCGATGTCGATTTTCAAGACGATTTTTCATTTCAGTCTCTGATACATTTATAAACTCGGGATCGAGTCAAGATAAGGGTGTTAATTCGTGAGTCGGCAGCCGTCAGGGTGCGGCCGATTGGGAACATTCCATTTTCCGCGAAAACAATGAGGGTTATATTTAAATGTTCCTCGTGTGCCGATAAGATCCGCCTGTCGTTGACTTTGATTGCACTATTATTCTCTCGGCATAAACGGCTACCCTCGGCGCGAAGGAAAATGGTAATGAGCGACCTTATAATCGTTCTTATCTGCAACGTATGCACGCGCGCGAGTGTGCTCACACTAGATAGATAGAATGGCAAGATGCAGAGGAAGAAGAGAATTATATCAGGAACGCGGACGGATCGAGCATGAGAATTTTAAATGCGTCGCGTTACCAGATCCTAGCATGAATGATTCATCGATTGGGAATCGATGTTCTACGGTGTTCTCGTTTCGAAAGTTTCCTTTGCGTAACACGTGGCGACCGATGACGCGTGTATATAATTGTATATTTAATGTAATACCCGCGAACAAAAGTGACATTATGCTGCAACATGGTAATAAGTGGAACGTAGAATAATGTCTGACGCGTCATGACGTTTTAAAAGATTGTTACAAATTTTAGAAAACTTTTTGTTAGGAAAAATTATTTTTATGGATTTTATTAGCTTATGACGGATGGAAGAGAGAGAAGAGAGACTTACAATAGTGCACAAGCTGAGACATTGTTCTAAAAAGCACTCAGTTACGTGCTCGTCTTCGAGGAAACTACTTCCATGGTTCGTCTTTTAAGATGATCTCACTGTCGCGACATGAAACCCCGAGAGGTCAACGGTATACTCGCGCAAGAGCTATCTAGGTTCTTGATTGATCAAGAACGTCAGAGGAGCAGCGTCTACTTCCAGAGATGAAATATGTTTGCGTTATCTCTCAAGTAATCTACTGAGAGCAGAATGACAAGACTTAATAATTACCACATTTATAATGTAATAATTGTTTATGATATAATAATTTGAAATTTAAAAATAGTAGTTTTGAAATTTTATAATTATTTAAATTTGGAGCGCCATTTTAATTTTGTCAATTAACAATCGAATTTTGAAAATTTATTAATTAATCTTTATAGGACAAAAAAGTCACTACAGCAACGTTGAAACAATATCATATTTTGAGGCAAGAAATATAATAAAATAATAAATTACAATAAATCTTACTCAAAAAAGCTGTACTAAAAAAAATAATCTTCACCCTCTAAAAGTTAAAAAAAAATCGATTCATATACATATGAATGCTTTTTGACAGAACACGACGCATAATAAATACTTTTTAATCCGATAAATACGATCTAATCGTCACAAAGATCAAATTCAAAGAATGAATTTGATACAAAGAAATGTAATTTTGAAACGTTTAAAATGTATAACAAACGTATTAACTGAAAAGGGAATTATGTTAGTTTATATTCGTGATTTTGTTATGTAACCGATCTTGTCTGATTAGCGATGTCCTTATATTATGTATAAAGCAAGAATACGAGATACTGTGCTAAATACTATCGATGTTCGATCTCATTCGTTTCTATTTCTTCTGCATGAAATACGTTTACGGAGTACATATGGATAGCATACTTGAGTGCGCGACTCATCCATCGTCATAAGTAACTGTAAACGAGTTTTCAGAAATACATGGATGTACATCCGAGAGAAGTCAGCTCGATAGTTGGCACGTAATGGAATATCGAACAAGTTCGCAATAACAGCATGTAACGCTTTCGTCGATGCGTCGAGACCGACTCCGGTGGGTTGTCCGGAAAACATTATCCTTACGTAACCGTTAACGAGCTCATGATATAATGACAAAATTGCAGATTAAATTTATTACACGAGAATAACATGAAGTAGGCGGTGGAGCGAGCCCCACGGCGACAAATCGCTCGCTTCGGATTATTACTTTTTTTTTATCATCAAGGGCGGTAATGAAATTACCGTATAGAGTAATTTTACCACGGTGTTTTCAAGTAACTAACTTTCGTGCAAATCTTTATTAAATTTTTATTATTACGAGATAATAAAAATTTTAAAAATGAACAGCGAACAAAAATATTAAATGCATTGAAAAAAATGTATTACACTTGATATTTTTTTAAATAGTATTGAAATATCTATAAAGTAGCCATGGCAGTATCGCTGCGCGTACCTTAACGTCGAGATACTATCAGTGTCTCTAGACTTATAATAAATAAATGTTTCCTTCATAAAAAAATGATGGTTAAAATAAAATAAAAATTTTTGTACTAAATAAAATGTTTAAAAATTCTTATATCAAACAAATATATGTTTATATTTAATAAATGTTTATTTAGAACTGTAAACAAATATTAAAATTTATTAAAATTTAATATTTTTTTTATATGGAAATAAATATAAATATAATGAATTTCATTAAAAACATTAATAATGTTAGTACTATGAAAATTACAAAACATCAATTTTGAATAAAAAAATTAAGTGTGTATAGGAATTACAAATACACTGAAATAAATAGAAATACTTTTGTAATTTAAGAAGTACATGAAATGATATGCTAATGCAGAGCGATAAGAACAGGAGCGAACAGAACAGGAATCGGCGAACCGCAATTTCAGGATAGTTGTAATGACCTTTGGTGTACAAGAGCACTAAAGCGTCATGAAGAATTCAAAGGAAACTGGCAGATCCTGATGCAGCTGCTTAAATCCACGCGGTAACGGTGACCGCTTGGGATAACGTTTTATATTCGTATCTAGGTACATCGTGTGTTACTTAAATTTCAGGTTTTTGCTATGGAAATTCCTACTGCAGCGCAAACACTCTTTCATCCTTTTATAATTTATCGTGTTTTTAGTGTAGTAGAGTAATGCGCGAATGTTCTTCTTTTGTGCGCGTCCAATCGTTATACTGTTTATCAGTAATTAATTAATCAGGCAGCTCTAAACCACAGAGAGCTTGTTACATTGGCTTGAATACGTTACCGACATTCGAGGTGTTTTAATGGAAAATGCTGATTACGAACTAGATCATATTACTTTAAATTACAACTGAATACGTGTAGGTCAATATGATTGCAGCGGTCAGGCCAATTACGTGAGTCTCTGGATAATTATGACCTATTGGTCGCTAGCTCGATTTAAATTGGTTTGTAATTAGTCATTGGTTTTGATTTGTAGTAATATCTCAAAATTTTTATCGCAAAATGATTCATATCATAGCATGTCAATATTTATAAATATTAACAGCGGTATTTATGTTTATAAATTAAACAGATTAGTACTTAAAATAATTTCTAAATTTTCAGTTATATGTTTTATTTCATGTGTGATGTATGTCTTAAAAAAATGCACGACAGATATTGATAGTTCTCTTTTAATGAGTCTTACTTTTACGGTCTGCGTTTCGCTTATACTTATAAACGTTGTTTATTTTTTGCGTAAGTCATGCAATGAGTCGTATAAATCAAAATGATCTATATTTGAAACTGTATGATCAATTTAATAACAATCGCAACTATCGACCAATGTCATTTATCAAATTGCTTCTTCCAAGTGGTATATGTTTGCGTTTCAAAACAACAAAAAGAAACGATAAAAGGAAAATTTAAAGGAAAAATAAAAAGAAGGAAAGCTACTGTATGTGTATCAAATAAAAATATTTATTCGGTCAAAGAATCCGAGTCGCGTATTGAATTGAAGAAAAGCTATCTATTCAATAGCACAAGAAAGAAGTAGATATAGAAGTAGATATAGTATAGTATTAGTATATAAAAGTATAGTAAAGAGTCACCGACTCTATACATACTCTATAAATCTCTTAAAAATAATATATCTATTTTTTAGGAAACTAAACATTACAATTTATTTATATTAATAAAAATATAATTTGTTTAGATAACTAATAAAATAAAATCTCACAATTATAATTGAACATATTATTTAAACAATTGCTGTGAACATTAATATTAATTGCCGTCAGAAAAACGGATGGTGATGAGTACGAGTCACAAATTATTCAATGTGATTCTATGAACACGTTTCTCTTCATAAAGTTTATTACGACCGTAATGAAATAGCAGAAATGATCAATTAAATGTAGCCTTTCAGTTTATCGACGCGTTGCGTCGTTAAGGCTGTTATGAAAGAAAACGGTACTACGTAATGACTCTTAATGACGACTTTAATTAGTGCTGCGGCAAATACTTAGGGAGCGAGCTCGCCACGTGTAACTTAAAACCTAAAACAATGGATGTTAAACGTCTCCACAGAGTTTTATGGTTGACTTCAACCTAATGTACCACACTTCGCCACGGCGTATGCCGCGCGTTAATGGAACCGCGGATTAAGAGGGTCGTAAATGTTGCCAGAGCAAGCTGCTGGTGCTGATAAATAGCTGGGAGAATGTTTCTTCTCCACGGAACAACCACAGTTCAAACAGCATCGAGAAGTGCAAACACCTCGTATCGATAATTCGCACATCGTTCATGAAGAATTACGAACGGAATAAACAAATAACAAGATAAAATTAACTTGAAATCGATTAAAATATCTAATAATATTTATATTATGTAGATAATAACAACAAAGCGATAGCAATTTTATTAAATATTTATATAAAAATAATAGTATCGATTTTTTTTATTTACAATATTAATATTCTTTTCATGATAAAGCTTTAGTTTATAAATATACATATTATACGAATGAAAGAAGATATTTACTATCTATATTATACAAAAAAGATATATACGATTATATAAATTAATTTTAGATCAATTTGAACTAAAATTATTATGCGACATCTTAGCGAAAGTATCAAAGTTTTTATTATATGTCGGTTTAATATGCTCCGCAAAATATAAAATACCATACATTTAATTAAATATCGTGAAGAGAATACGGGGATAGTGAGAATGTCGGGCATGCACTAACAGCTATGTCCAGGAGTTTTCCCAGATAGGACGAGAGTGAAGTTCATCCGCAAATGCGATTAACCGTGTTGGAAAGGAGCTTTAATGAAAGTTACCCGCGTTCGTTCTCTCGTAGTGGTCCCGATACTTGCGTGAATTTAATCTACGCCGGAACGTCTGATGAGTTCTCACCGGAAGTAGCCCGACGAAGTGGGGAAAAAGGATGAGATATCGAGTAGCGAATAATTCACAGGACGCTTGAAAAAGCGCCTTGAAAGAGCAAAGTCGATGTAGCTACGAGAGAGTAAAATCCGGATAGAGGGTGAAGCGGATACATGTTCGGGATAAATGGACGGGTAAGGGTGAGGCACATTGCTGGAATGAAGATAAGTCGGATATGCGCTGTACTTTCGAAGGACTGATGTCACGCGTAGCTACGTGTTACTTTACGGGCTTTTTCCTTAACAGAGAGTTTTCTTTGTGTAGAAAGGATCGTGACTTTTTCAAGAGTTAGCAGAGTCTTTCTGAAGGAAATGTTTTTTTCTGGTAAAAAAAAAAAGATAATGAGATAGATAAAGATGGAAAGTTCATTTCAGTATCTTTGATTTTTTTTTATCGTCTGCGAATAAAGTTAGATTAAAAAAAAGTATTGCAAGAGCATAAATTTTTACAGGAAAATATATCCAGTATTGACGAGTAATATCTGCAATGATTATTAGAGAAATATGTATTTATAGATGTATTATAACGATCGCGTAAAGAAAATTGATGAACGACAAATATTAAATGATTATTTATTATTATTCACGTACAAAACATTATACATTGCAATAAATTGTTGCATTTTAATAACTACGGCCACGTTCGCGTGTTTAATAATTTATTCGAAAGGATTCTAAAAACGAATGCACGCTGATATTAATGAATATTTGAGTTTAATTTTTCTTTTAATTTCCCCGTTCGCGCGCGATGGTACTGAAAGCTCACCAGAGATTTTATTGTTAATCCGTAGCCGTGCGCAAGCGTGTAATGCGATTGCATGTAATGGATTTAATTTTATACGCTATCAAACCAACCCTCCATCTCTCCATCTCCAGTGAATTTTTTGTTAAATTTTTCATTCTCCGCACAGGGCTGAGAGAATGCATTTACAGCGTCAAATTATATGTACACGAATTATATGTTACAATTACTTCTCGCGGATACTATTGTGAAAAGTAAGATGCAAAGGAAGTGTGATCAGCTGCAATAGCTAGTAACAAATAACGAAACAAGAGTCGTAAATGCTAGGAAGGAAATGCGTCTAACGAAGAAATGTATGTCTCTACGAGACAACGACTGCGATACAAGAGTTCAGAGTTAAGTGGATTAAAAAGAAGGCATCAGGCTTGATGACCATTTCTACCTAACGTTTTAAGAACAAATGTTTTTACTTAATTGAGTCGGAACGAATACTAACGACTCGATAAAATATTCTGTATAAACAACGAGGTTTATTAGTTTCAACTGATAAACATTAGTCATCCATTTTTCATTCTTTTTCTCCCATTAATAATAATGCTTGGAAGAAAAGTTCGTTCCTTTATTGCCGCGCGAACGCATAATGACACCTACCAAAAGAACACAACGGGAAGTTATTCCCTCGAGAGTCATCCGGCAAATATATCCCACAGATTTATCTTGGTGCGTTAGAGAGCGCCGCATTTACCCTCTGCTCCAATGAAATTGTCGATTAGTACAATCCTTTTTCCTCGAAAATCGCTGATAGCGCAGTAAATACCTCGTTCATATTACGGTGATGTCGAAAGCTTGGCGTCAGGATATCGATTAATACATAACTTTTATGGGTATTTAATGTATTCTAGAAGTTATAGCTAATGGAAGCAATTTCTAGTCTACGCTAACGCTATTAATATTAATTTAATTTGTCGTTCTAATTTTATAAAACTATATGATACTTTTTGACAATTCACTTGTTAATTGTTCCAACTATTTTGATAACGTTTTTCTGATGAAGCGATAAATAAGATGTATTGCCAATTCATAATTGTAGACGCATACTTTTAATAAAAATCTATCATAGTATTAAGTAAACAAATTACTTTATAATTTTGCAATATTGTCATCTATCCATTTGATCGTCTGCCTAGAAAGTTTCTAAACGGCTCAACTTTTTCCTTTTTAGTATCTAAAAACTCCACTGAAATAAAGTATATAAGTCAGTATAAACCAGTTGACAATAAAGGGTCAAAGTTCAAGTCAATAAGAGATTGTCAATGATATAAAATAAATCAAAGGAATTAAAATTGCTAATTTTAAGAGATTGTAATGTATTATATATTTCGATATTTTTAAAGAATTTTTTCCAATAGTTACAGTTTTTCGCTGCATTACTTAGTTACATCCGTTGTAAAGGATTTATGCATGGAAAAGAGCATTTTTATTAAAGTATCTTTTTGATCGCATATACGAGTAAGATTGCAAAAGTTTCTACTTTTGTATGTATATCGCTCGTTAATTTAAAATTTAAAATGCTTCAAAAAAGAATCGCTCGAGTTTTTGTATCCGCTCTTTTTCAATACGCTTGAACGACTTAAGTAGCAAAGTAGAAAAAGAAAAAGCGCCTGGGAATGATAGGATTGAGAACTATTCGGTTGTAATTAAACATTAATCGGAGCTTGCTCGGGATTTCAGTTTTTGTTGTTTGATCGTCGCAGCAGAGTATGTCTTGTGAGAAAATAAATAAGAGCTGTGGCGACGACTCCTCGCAGCCATATAAAATTAAACGTCTTAACGAAGCGCAGTTTCCTCTCCTCTCTTCCTCCTCTCTTTTCCGCCCACCTCTTGTTTCTCAGCAGTATATTTTCACTTGGAATCTTACGAGGCTCGTGATAAATGCGAATCGTAAAACGGCAAGAGCAGATCTGGAGACGTAATTAAGAAACGAGGAACAGTTTTGGCGTAAGAAGAGCACAGTGTGGCACATAAATCTGCTTTTCAAATTAAATTTAGCTTTACAAATCCGCCGTGTCCGATAGTAAAAGTTATTCTGTGAAACGACGGACGTAAGATAAGTCCTTTTTCTATGCTAATCATTGTATGAGAGTGGTTTCGTCGGTTTCGTCGGCGAGAATATAAAATAATTTCAGTCATAATTTATTTCGTATAAATCCATATTAGATTTCGTTTTGACACACGCTATTTAAACATCCGCGAATATAAAGATTAAAAAAAAATACTAAGTATTCCCGTGAAAATTATTAGAATGCTTTGTAACCATCACATAGTACAGATTAATTAAAATAAAAAATCTTGACATGAAAATATTACAATAGTTTTTTAGTTATAAACGATTAAAGTTGGTCAGTAGCATCGCATAAAATATTTACACCATCTGATTCATAGTTGCAGTTACGTGTGTCCCGCTCTGTCATGTTATTTTATTCTCTTCCAAGTGGCCATAAATTTGTATTATGAATGAATATGGATGAACTCTGAAAAATTAGGATAGGATTATAACAATTACATTATATAATAATCATAATATTTATTTAACCATTTCATATTAAATCATTTAATTGAAATATGCCACGTAACTTTTTATTTTTACTTATGTTATTAATATATGCATTTTGAAAATTATACACATTGAAAATTTCTGAATTTATTTTTTGACATTCCAGACATTATAACATTTATGTTTTACATCTTAACATTTTATTTTTTTTTTTTCATTATATCAGTATGTAGCTATTGCAATAAGAATAAGAATATATACATATATGTATTCAATATATACATCTGTAAAATATATATATATATATATCTGAAAAATTAATTAAAATGAAAATAAGTAGAGAAAAATTGCAGTAAAATGATTTTATTATAATTTCGTTAATTAAGATTTTAATGTTTTCAATGATGAGTATGAGATTATTTATCTTGATCAACTAATTTACGAAATATTATCGATTATGAGAAGCAGAATTTCAGAAAACGAGAAAGAAAGAAAAAAACTGCATACACAAGAAACTGCGCATTTTACAAAAAATAATGTAATATAGAAAATATGTCAATTAATAGATGTGAAATATTAAACAAAATTACTTAACAATTGTTAAAAATGTTAAACAAATGCATTTTTTGTTTGTTTCTAGTTAAAAAATATAATGCACTTTCAAATGTCTATGTTTTTTCAGCATATAAGTTAAGGATGAAAAAATGTTTTCTCAATATCTCAGAGTATTTGTATTATAAATCATTGAAAAATTGGACTCTTTACTAACTAAAAAAATGAAATTTTGGACAAAATGCATTTTGAAAGTCTGCTCTTCATATATTTCGAGCAAAAAATAATATTCTAGTAATTCTGTCATCTCAAAGTTGCGTTAGAAAAAACGCGCTGGCTATGCTTTTTCCCAGTTTTTAGTCATTCTAAGTAACCTTAATGTTTCATCAACCTTGATTACACCAGCCAAGTGTAGCGTCAAAGCACCGTCCGTAGTTTTGACAAACTGCCATATGTGAGTGCTTTTCGGCCAAAAAGTAATTCAACTGCGGTGCCTAATTTCGCAGTTAAATGAATTTCGCTTGTTCGTGGAGTTGGCAAAATGAAACACTGTGACTCAGAACACACCGACAATTGAGGAACATTGTTAATATCAGCATATGTTGCAGAAAGTATATACTTCTACGTATGACTCAGATTGATTGATTATTGCTGAAAGAATTTCTGACTGATCCAAATTGAATGCTTCATGAAATGTATAACGTTGAACTGAACAACATAACAGAGATTGAATCATTTAACATGTAAGTACTTACCAAAGTCTGTTCATTATTTCGACTGACAAATTAGATTTAACATTACGTTGAAGTGTGTCAGTTAATTAAACATAGTTTGCATGCGTATAATGTTGTGTTTCTGTATA
>Ga0157364_1007396_pt1 | contig 11375 bp, 9 predicted proteins | sample AttsexASBM2_FD_111476 | JGI IMG/M metagenome (GOLD analysis project Ga0157364, IMG submission 111476) | Fungus gardens microbial communities from leaf cutter ant in Ribeirão Preto, State of São Paulo, Brazil - Atta sexdens ASBM2 | ecosystem: Host-associated > Fungi > Mycelium > Unclassified ...
ACATATTCATTCAACCGAAAACCCGAAAGATCGTGGTGAATCGATTGTCGATATTTTCCGGGTTAAAGATGGCAAAATCACTGAACATTGGGATGTGATCCAACAAGTACCGCAAACAGCGGCCAATAATAATACGATGTTTTAAACCTAGGTCGATAGGGAAATAGCCGATCAACGCTGTGCACCTTTCACGACTATGGGTTAATTTTATTCCCTCAGGTGGGCTTCGCCTGAGGGGATAATTGTAGTTGTTTCCCAGTTATTATCACTTTTCTGTTACTTGTCAGCAAAGGCTGAATCAGTGTTAAATGCCTTTTAGATAGGCCTGTCATAGCATAATGTTCAGTATTGTATTTAAACTCATCGCCTTTTTAGACCTGACTCCCCGTTTTAGATATGTATAAAAGTCCATTGCCATCACAATTTGAAAAATTCTCATCATCTCAATGACTATCCCGTGCGCGGTGCAGCAGATTTACGCCAAAATAAACGCTTAGATAGTTTTTTTGAAAATGCTATCAAGGCGATAACGATGACAATGACGACTCACTCCTGTGTGGTTAAAGGTAAAAAATCGGTCGAAGTTGTGGCCCAAACAGTGGCTTATCAGGGAGAGGGGACACTGGTAGCGATTTCCCGCGGGGGAATTTGCGGCTCTGATTTGCACTATTACCAACACGGAAAGGTCGGGGAGTACGAAGTGGTGAGCCCGATGGTTCTCGGCCACGAAGTTATCGGCGTTGTGATATGTAGCGATAGCGCAGAATTAAGAGCGGGCCAGAAAGTTGCTATTAATCCGGCGCATGCCTGCGATGAATGTGAGTATTGTCGTACTGATGCTTCTAACCACTGTTTGGATATGCATTTTTTTGGTAGCGCAATGCGCCGACCACATGTCGAGGGGGGATTTACGCAATATAAAATTGTGGCGACATCGCAATGTATCCCTTTCTCTGCCTCGCTTGATGAGAGGGTTATGGTGTTTGCGGAACCCTTAGCCGTATGCCTGCATGCACTTAATCAGGCTGGTGGGGTTGCAGGTAAACGTATTTTCGTCTCTGGCGTAGGGCCGATAGGCTGTTTAATCGTCGCGGCGGCAAAAGCGAGTGGGGCAACAGAAATAATCTGTAGTGACATTAGTTTACGAGCGCGAGAGCTGGCCAAAACAATGGGCGCTGATATCGTGCTATCCGCTACAGACGAAATGTCCGCTTATCGTCGCAATAAAGGCGCTTTCGATGTAGCTTTTGAAGCTTCCGGTCATCCCGACTCACTCTTCCGTTGTATTGAGGTGACTCGCCCACAAGGAACTATTGTACAAGTGGGTATGGGGGCCGAGATCCCGCAGTTTCCACTGATGACGGTTATCGTGAAAGAACTTAAGTTAGTCGGAACATTTCGTTTTATCCACGAGTTTTCTAAAGCTGTGGAATGGCTGGCCAGTGGCAAGCTGAACCCCATGGCGCTGTTTAGCGGAGAATTTGGTTATCGCCAAATTGATGAGGCGCTACAGTTTGCAGGTGATAAACAACGCGCTTCAAAGGTGCAGATTATTTTTTGAGTCAATACTGAGCAGGGTGCTAAATGGCTCAACTCAATTCTCAGTGGCCGTTCTCTCTGTTTTTACTAATAATAATGTTTATAAGGTAGTTTATATGCCTATTACTATTATTGCTCTGGGTGTAGTGCTATTACTCGTATTGATGATTGTGTTTAAAGTAAACGGATTTTTGGCGTTAATTTTCGTTTCTGCTGTGGTCGGTATTGCAGAAGGGATGACCCCGCTACAGGTTATTGCATCGATCCAAAAAGGGGTCGGAAGTACCTTAGGGGGCTTGGCGATGATCCTTGGTTTCGGTGCTATGCTCGGTAAGTTAGTCTCTGATACAGGGGCTGCGCAGCGTGTGGCTATGACCCTAATCGAAGCCTTTGGTAAGCAGCGTGTACAATGGGCGATGATGGTCACGGGGCTTATTGTAGGCTTAGCGATGTTTTACGAAATAGGTTTCGTGTTGCTACTCCCTTTGGTCTACACCGTGGTGGTCGCAGCGGGTATTCCCCTGTTATATGTTGGTGTACCCATGGTTGCGGCCTTGTCAGTCACTCACTGTTTCTTACCTCCTCATCCTGGCCCAACGGCGATAGCCACTATTTTCGGTGCTAACCTCGGCACAACGCTGCTTTATGGCATGATCCTAACGTTGCCTACCGTTATTATCGCAGGGCCTATCTTCTCTAAATTTCTGAAAAAGTATGAAAAGACACCGCCAGAAGGCTTGTATAATACCAAGATATTTACCGATACGGAGATGCCTGGCTTCTGGACCAGTATTTTTGCGGCGGTAATACCGGTAGTACTGATGGCACTCGCGGCAGTATTCGAACTGACTACCGCAAAAGATAACCCCATTCGTCAGTTTTTTGAGTTTATCGGTAATCCGGCGGTTGCCCTATTTATCTCGGTCATTATTGCGGTGTTCACTTTAGGCTTGCGTAACGGTCGTAAGATTGAACAAGTTATGGAGATGTGTGGATCCTCAATTGCAGCCATTGCAATGATAGTCTTTATTATCGCTGGCGGTGGTGCTTTTAAACAAGTACTGGTAGACAGTGGTGTGGGGGAATATATTGCCGATCTGATGCGCAGTTCTTCACTTTCACCGTTACTAATGTGTTGGACCGTTGCAGCCATGCTACGGATTGCGCTGGGCTCAGCCACAGTAGCGGCCATCACCACTGCAGGTATAGTGACACCAATCATTGCGGTTACCCATACCGACCCGGCCTTAATGGTGTTAGCTGTCGGGGCGGGAAGTGTCATCGCTTCTCACGTTAACGATCCAGGATTTTGGCTATTTAAAGGCTATTTTAATCTCAGTGTTGTCGAGACACTTAAAACGTGGACGGTCATGGAAACCCTGATCTCGGTTATTGGCTTAGTAGGTGTGTTGATTTTAGAAATAGTGGTGTAGTGGGACATCATCCACAATGGCGGGAAGATTTTATAGCCTCCCGCCATATTTATAAAATTTATCAAAAGGCCATATTTTTTTAATTTTTATGCTTATAAGTCTGATTTAGATAAATAATATTTATCCAATAAAGAGAAGTTCGATAAAGGGTAACCTTAATTTTTATTATTAACGTATTTTACGTTTTAAAAAATATTAATCAGGATTATAAAAATCAATAAATAATTATAGTAACTTCATAACATCATTTTATTCACTTTCTGCAACAAAATCTGTTTTGGTATAAGGGACTTATTTCTGCGAGAATACTCTCAAAGTGTACATAAGAACCCTCAATCGGATAAGAATTTTTCTTGAACTACTGTAGCACCATCTTCTTTTTAACCAATACGTGGTATGATTTCGCCCAGTATGGGTAGAGATACCTGCGATAAATTTTCACAGTCAAAATGAGTAAGCAATGAAGTTAACTTTTGGGTATCTTATTGATTTAATTTCAGTTATTACTGAAAAAGAGTTAAAGGTTAGATATAAGAGTAGTTTCCTCGGCTATCTCTGGTCGATGGCAAATCCCCTACTTTTCGCTATGATCTACTACTTTATATTTAAGCTGGTTATGCGAGTGCAGATACCAAACTATACACTTTTTCTCATTACTGCCCTCTTCCCATGGCAATGGTTTACTAGTGCCGTCGGCAACTCGCTTTTTTCCTATATTGCTAATGCCCAAATCATTAAAAAGACGACCTTTCCGCGTTCAATCATTCCCTTTTGCAATACGTTTATGGAATTCCTCCATTTTCTTTGTACGCTCCCTGTCATTGTTGTCTTTCTGTATGTTTATGGCATGTCACCTTCGTTGAGTTGGTTGTGGGGTATCCCTCTTATCGCTACAGCACAGATGATTCTTATTTTTGGATTATCACTAATGCTGTCCTCGCTGAATCTGTTCTTTCGGGACCTTGAACGATTTGTTCCACTCATCTTGATGTTGATGTTTTATTGTACTCCAATTCTGTACTCGGCGGACCTCATCCCAAAGGAGTACCATTGGATAATTACCGGTAACCCCATGTCTGTTATCATTTTGGCTTGGCGTGATCTGTTCATGCACGGAGTGTTACGTAGTGCAGATCTACTCGTCATGTATAGCACTGCCATTCCAGTATTGTTATTAGGGATCTTTGTTTTCAACAAACTAAAATTCCGTTTTGCGGAGATTCTGTGATGACTGTTATAGAATTTGAGAATGTATCGAAATCTTACCCGCTCTATCACCATATTGGTTCGGGTATAAAAGACCTTATTTTTCATCCGAATAGGGCTTTGAAGTTGCTTAAAGGTAAGCAATATAGAGCGATTGAAGATATCAGTTTCACAATTCAAAAAGGTGAGGCTGCGGCGTTAATCGGTCGTAATGGTGCAGGTAAGAGTACTTCGTTGGGGCTAGTCACTGGTGTCATTAAACCAAGTCAAGGTAAGGTGACGACTGTAGGGCGAATTGCTTCGATGCTGGAGCTCGGCGGGGGATTTCACTCAGAGTTAACTGGACGCGAAAATATCATTATGAACGCTACCCTTATGGGGTTACGTAAAAAACAAGTACTGGAAAGGCTCGATGCGATTATCGAGTTTTCAGAACTTGGAGATTTTATTGATGAGCCGATTCGCGTTTACTCCAGCGGCATGCTTGCTAAGCTTGGGTTTTCCGTAATTAGCCAAGTAGAGCCAGATATCCTGATTATTGATGAGGTATTGGCAGTAGGCGACATCGCCTTCCAAAAGAAGTGTATTGAAACTATCCGATCCTTTAAGGCGAAAGGGGTGACAATTTTATTCGTTAGCCACAACACCTCTGATGTTGAAAAGATTTGCGATAAAGTAATATGGATAGAAAATCATAGATTGAAAGAAATCGGCCCTGCGAGTCAGGTTATCCCTAAGTACCATGCACATATGGTATAGAGATTGATATGAGCACTATAAAAATTTATACCTGTCATCACAAGGCAAGTGCCTTTTTATCGTCAAACATTATTGAGCCTATTCATGTCGGTAAGGCCTTAAATATAAATGATATTGGTTGCGCTGGTGACAACACCGGGGATAATATCTCCTTCAAAAATCCTTTCTATTGTGAATTAACTGCCCATTATTGGGTATGGAAAAATCAACAACCTACCGATTTTGTTGGGTTTATGCATTATCGTAGACACCTTAATTTCTCCAAGGACCAAGCTAGCCTTGAAGATAACTGGGGTGTTATCAACGCAGAAGAATTGACTGCTGCTTACGAAAGTGAGTATGGACTTACCACTGATCAGATCTCAGCAACAGTGGCAGATTACGATATTATTTTGCCTAAAAAATGGTCTGTGGCACAAGCAGGAAGTAAGACGAACTATACTCACTATATGGTTAGTGAATACCTACATATTGAACATTACGATGAGGCATTGAAAATTATTGCCCGTGATTATCCTGACTACGTGTCAGCAGCTGATAAGTTTAATGCTGCCGCGGATGGATATTACACCAATATGTTTGTCATGAAGTACGATTTGTTCGATCGTTATTCCACATGGCTATTCGATATTTGCGAGAAATTAGAATCAAAAATATCGTTCAATAACTTTAACGCGCAAGAGAAAAGAGTTATTGGCCATATATCTGAACGTCTATTAAATATTTTTATTCTTCATGAGTTAGAAATAAACCCTGATTTAAAAATCAAAGAACTTCAAAGGACGTTTATAAAGAAAGAAACGTTTAATGCCAAGTTATCACCTTTTTTTTCAAACAATAGTATTCCCGTTGTTATTTGTTTTGATGATAACTATTCTATTTCAGGTGCAGCACTCATTAATTCTTTGGTGAAACACTCAAAAGATAATTTAAATTATGACCTGATTATTCTAGAAAATAAAATATCAAAGATTAATAAATATCGATTACTCGATCTAGTCTCTAATAAAAATAATATCTCACTCCGTTTTTTTGACGTAAATACATTTACTGAACTTAATGATGTACATGTGAGAGGTCATTTTACTGCTGCAACTTATGCACGCTTGTTTATTCCTCGATTATTAAAAGATTTTCCGAAGGTCATTTTCATCGACGCAGATACTGTGCTTGAAGAAGATATAGCACAACTCTATGAAATTGATTTAGGGACAAATCTAGTTGCAGCAGTTCGTGACATAGTTATGGAAGGATTCGTTAAGTTTGGCGCAATGGCAAACAGTTCTTTCGGTATCATGCCAGCAAAAGAGTATTTGAACAAAATTCTGGTAATGGAAAATCCGGCAAAATATTTCCAAGCGGGGATCATAGTCTTTAACGTCGAGCAAATGAATATAGAAGATACTTACCAGAAGCTAATGGCTGCGATGAAAGCCGGCCAGTTCTGGTTCCTTGATCAAGATATTATGAATAAGGTTTTCTATAATCGTGTTTATGACTTGCCTTTGGAATGGAACGTTTACCATGGCAATGGTAATACCGACGATTTCTTCCCAAACCTCACTTTTGCAACCTATACTGAATTCCTTCAGGCGCGATTAAATCCGAAAATGATCCATTTTGCCGGTGAGAACAAGCCATGGAATACCCATCGAGTAGATTTTTTCGATAATTTTGCAAAAAATCTTTTCGGTACACCGTGGCAGTTTCAGTTATATCAAAACCTAGCGGGTAATCTTATAACTTCTGCGGCCTCAGCGACATCTAGGGTTGAGCCTTTGTTACTGCAGACGCGTATAAAAAGAAAGCTGATGCCTTTGGTGAACCGTTTTGCGCCTACTGGCTCACCACGCCGTAACTTTCTGATCAAATATTATTATATCTTTAGACGTAAGATTTTAGGGTAAGAATCAGTGAATAAATTAAAAAATATCCTTATCGTTGGTGCGGGCTTTACGGGCGCGGTGATTGGTCGGGAATTGGCTGAGAAAGGTCACAAAGTTCGTGTTATCGATAACCGTCCGCATGTCGCAGGTAACTGCTATAGCGAAAGGGATGAACAAACAGGCGTGATGGTTCATACTTATGGACCACATATTTTTCATACCGATAATCAAGAGGTTTGGGATTATTTAAACCGTTTTGCTGAGATGATGCCCTATGTGAATCGTGTAAAAACGACTGTTAATGGTCAGGTTTTTTCTTTACCGATTAATTTGCACACCATCAATCAGTTTTTCAACACTACCTGTTCGCCTTCTGAAGCACGAAAGTTGATTGATAGTAAGAGTGACCCGCGTATTCAAGAGCCAAAAACCTTTGAAGAACAAGCATTACGGTTCGTGGGTAAAGAGCTGTATGAGGCTTTTTTTAAAGGCTATACCATTAAGCAGTGGGGGTTATCACCCGCCGAATTACCCGCCTCGATCCTGAAACGCCTACCTGTACGTTTCAATTATGATGATAACTATTTTAGTCATAAGTATCAGGGAATGCCGAAAGAGGGCTATACGCCAATTGTCGTGAATATCTTGGATCACCCGAATATTACTGTTGAACTGAATCATGCTTATCAACAACAGGACAGTGAAGGTATCGATCACCTGTTCTTTACAGGGCCTCTCGATGCTTGGTATGGCTACCGTTATGGGCGTTTAGGATATCGGACACTGGATTTCGAAAAGTTTTATTCAGAAGACGACTTCCAAGGTACTGCCGTAATGAACTACGGTGAAGAAAAAGTGCCTTATACCCGTATTACAGAGCATAAATATTTTGCTCCCTGGGAGAAGCATCAAGGATCTGTCTGCTACCGAGAATTTAGTCGGGCTTGCACACCTGAAGATACCCCTTATTATCCGATTCGTCAGACAGGTGAAATGGAAATGCTTAACCAATATCTCGACTTGGCTGAACAAGAAACGAATATCAGTTTTGCAGGCCGTCTGGGGACTTACCGATATTTAGATATGGACGTGACCATAGGTGAGGCACTACAGATGGCACGTACTTTTCTCGCTACCGTCGAGAGTGGGGAAAAAATGCCAGTTTTCACGGTTAATGTTCGATGAACCTTACTGCGCTGATCGTAACATGGAACCGTTTATCTCAGCTTCAGACTACGGTTAAGGCAACGCTCGCGTTGCCTTTTAGTCAGATATTGATCGTTAATAATGGGTCAACCGATGGGACGACCGATTGGCTAGATAGCTTAGTTGATCCGCGCATTCATCGTATCCATGTATCCAAGAATCTAGGTGGTTCTGAGGGTTTTTTTCTTGGTAGTGAATATATAGCCAAGAATATCGATACAGAATGGGTGGTTTTCTATGATGATGATGCCTGGCCGGCTGAAGATTTTATAGAAAACTTTAACCATTTAGCGATAAATGAACCTTCTATCGTTTGTGCGAGAGTCGTTGATTGTGAAGGTAATGTCTGTCAGATGAATTTACCTTGGCGCAAGCGTACCCATAGCTTTAAAGATAATATTGATTATCTTAGGTATCCAGAAAAGTATGTTGTTACTGTTGATAATCCCTGTGCGGCAATTAGCTGTTCTTTTGTCGGTAGCGTGATACATGCAGAACTCCTCAAAAAGACATACACTCAGATACAACGAGATCTCTTTATCTATTTTGACGATGTATATTACGGTTATTCAGTTCATCTCCAAGGATTTCCTATTCGCTATCAACCAAGTTTAGTGATGATCCACGATATCGGAGGGCGCCCCAAAAAACGTATTCCAGCTTGGAAAAGCTATTATCTTGTACGTAATATGATATTTTCGCGTAAGATTTTTAAAGATGAATCTTTCTTTAGTGTAACTGCGATTCTATTTCGGATCACAAAATATTTACTCATCGCATTGAAAAGCCCTGATAAATTTAGATCTCTATATGTCTTATTCAAGGCAATTAAAGATGGTGTAAATAATAACCGTTCTCTCCTCGATCAGTAGAATGTTATGAAAAGAATTTGTTATTTTATTAACTCCGACTGGTACTTTGATTTACATTGGCTAGAGCGTGCTCTTGCTACGCAAAAAAATGGTTATCAAGTACATATCATTACAAGGTTTACAGATAATACATTCTACAATAAATTCAATGATTTAGGGTTTAAGTGTCACCCTATTTCGTTGAAAGAGCGTTCATTAAATCCTATTGGATTTATCAGTGGTGCTATAAAAATATTTTATTTATTAAATAAATTAAACCCTGATATTATCCATGGTATTACTATCAAACCGATACTGCTTGGCGGTATTTTTGCGAAGTTGATGAAAAAATCATTTGTTGCGAATATCGTCGGGTTAGGGCGCGTCTTTGATTCCGAAAGTTTAATATTTTGTATAATAAAAAAAATAACTTTGCACCTTTATAAGATTATTATTTCTAATAAGAATTCTTGTTTTGTTTTCGAACATGATGAAGATAGAAAAATACTTAATCAGTTTATAAAATTTAATCCTCATCAAACTATTGTTATTGATGGTGCCGGCGTTGATACCGAAATTTTCAATTATCAATGTGAAGATAGAAAACCCATACCTGTAGTCTTCTTTGCTGGAAGGATGCTTAATAATAAAGGGCTAAATACTCTAGTAAAATTAAAAAAAGAGCTTAAAGAGAGTGACATAAATTTTAGTTTAGTCGTTGCGGGCATTGAAGTTGCAGATGACCCTCAAGCCATACCACCAACGTTATTAAAAAAGTGGTGTAATAATGGTGATATTTTATGGCTTGGAATGAGAACTGATATTCATCAGTTAATTGCTGAAAGTAATATTGTTGCGTTACCCACCACCTATCCAGAAGGTGTGCCAAGAATACTTATTGAGGCGAGTGCAATAGGTAGAGCCTGTATTGCTTATAATAGCGGTGGTTGTAAAAGTATTGTTCAAGATAGTGTTACCGGATATTTAGTTGAGAAAAACAACTACGCATTATTTAAAGAGAAAATGGTTAGTTTGATAAATAACTATGATCTAAGAGTTAAAATGGGAATTAATGGTCGAAAGCTAGTTACCGAAAAATTCTCTTCTAATAAAATCATTGAAGAAACCTTAGATATTTACAGAAAATTAATTTAATAGAGTAAGCAGGCGCTTTAATAAGCCTGCTTACTGAATGAGTAGATTTTTTATATATAAATCATTCTCTCTATAAAGTTATACTTATCTCCATAACGAGAAGATAGCTTTTCAATTATATTTTTATTGCTTCTTTCTATTGTAGCCAGCAGTGGTCAATGTTTAGATCCAATCCAGCAAATTAGTGAGCCGGCGCAGACCAATAGCGTCCCAGTCCAAAACATTTGGTTGAGTGGCTGATTTAACCAAGTACTTGAAAATATCGATGATATTACCGGAATAAAATAACTCAAGGTTGCAAGTAAATTTATATTGCCATGTAAGATACCACTATTCCATGCCGCGTAGCCCAGCCCCATCGCAGCGGCTAATAATCCTACGCATCCAATACCTGCATAAGTAAATTGTAGGGGCGGTTGGTCAGTGCTTAAAAAGACGCCCCATAGCGAGATCGCCGTGAGAATAAAATAAAGTGTGACTCCATTAGCGCCTTTGGCGATCTTTTTAGTGAGTACGCAATACAAGCTCCAAATGATAGCTCCACTAAATGCTAATGCGTAACTGAGTGGGTTTTCATCTAGATTGTTTATTATTGAACGCCATAAGTTACCTTGTCCCTGACCCAACACTTGGCTAATACCCAGTATGCCTACCGTAATGCCAATGACCATGAGTAGCTTAGGCTTACGCCCATTCACTAATGTTGCTAATAGCAATGTCATGCTTGGCCAGAGGTAATTGATTAAACCAACCTGTATAGCTTGCATCGTGGAAGTCGAAAATCCTAGTGAAAGCGATAAACATAGTTCATAGACCACGAATAGTAGGGTACCGCTATAGAGGTATATAGGTGGGAATGTTTTAGTCCGTGGCGGACCTATTGTTAGTATTAACACTATACTCGCACCAGAATAAACCATGGCTGCGCCGCCAATTGGCCCAAGATCCTGAGTAACTTGCCGCATCAATCCTACAATGGTGCTCCAGAGCAATATTGCTATTATTCCTAATATTGTCGCGCGGGAGGTAGACATAAAGCGTTTTAGATTCCTAAAATAAATCAGTTAAATTATCCGGACACGATGTAAAGTATGTTGGTGCTTACTATCTGATAATTAGCAGATATTTTAAAGACATTTATTTGACCCATCATACTGGCACGTAATAAGTTTGATGTGTTGTTAGGCGATTGTTCAGTAGGTTAATACCACGAGGCCCCATGCAAGGTTCCTGTTTATGTTCGGCGGTAAAATTTAGCTTAGCGTATAGCCCGATTACTTACTATCGCTGCCATTGCTCCTTATGCCGTAGGCAAACAGGAACTGAATCTAATTATGCGA
>Ga0157364_1007397_pt1 | contig 11374 bp, 8 predicted proteins | sample AttsexASBM2_FD_111476 | JGI IMG/M metagenome (GOLD analysis project Ga0157364, IMG submission 111476) | Fungus gardens microbial communities from leaf cutter ant in Ribeirão Preto, State of São Paulo, Brazil - Atta sexdens ASBM2 | ecosystem: Host-associated > Fungi > Mycelium > Unclassified ...
GGGGATGGGAAAGAGAGAGAGAGAGAGAGAGCAGTGACACAGAGAACGAGAGAGAGAGAAACGGAAGAGGAGAGAGAGAGAGAAAGAGAGAGAGAGAGAGAGAGGAAGTCGAGTATCGATGTCATCTCCAGCACGCGGTTGAAGGGTGATTCCTATATCGCGTTGTGAATTGTTCCTCGAACTAACCGCCCGGCGGTTGAGCGAGCGACAGTGAATGCGAAAGCATAGGCGAGAGCGAGAGCGCGAGCGAAGCTGAGCGGAGTCTGTAACAGGCAGCGACGCTAATGGAATATGACAACGCGAGGCGAATAATAATCGGCCGTTTCTCCGTCGCCGAACTTCGTAATAAAACGAGCATTGTCCGTGACGTTTCGTCGCCGACAGCGTCGCGACGTCACGGCGGACGTCGCCTCGCCGATTGCGGATTTTTCGCGATGTTTTCGCGTAGCGTGCACGTTCATACTAACGATCCGTACCGTTAATGCACTTACTAACAATGTAATCCGTTCAATGGATTGTTCTACGAATTTTCTCATCGATTTGAAGCAGATTTTTTTCTGAGTATAATCGGATTCCATTTTATTTTTAACTGTAGACACATACAATTGAACAATTTAATGTAAGCCTATCTAATTTCAGCTCCAAAACCAAAAACATAAAGCCATTGACGTGAAAAATTCAATGTAAAATTTTGGAAACTATAAAATAAGTTGATAAGCGTGATTGCTCAGACGCATATAGACGACACTTTACAATCACCGAAATCTTATCCATATGATTTTTTTGCGTTTTGACTCCGGAGCTAAAATTGGTGATGATTTAATGAGATATATTATTGCATTATAATGTCAGAAATTTATTCGTCTCAAAATTTCTATTTTCAACTAGTAAAAAACTAATTATAGTATTACTAATTATAGTATATAATTTTTAATAAGATATTTCAGCAATGTTTAATAAACATTATCGTCCTATGTCGAATTTAAATTAAACGGAAATGTCAATATATATTAATAATTTCTATGTGCTAGAAATTCAAATGAATAAATTATTTTTACGGTGGATCCATTAACTGTTAACTTTTTCTCGAAATCTTGATCATCTTTATCTTCTATTATCTTCTATTTATTTTAGTAGTTACACACATCCTCTTGTTTTATTAATATCATATAAAAAAAGGTTTCATTATACATGTTCTTATCGGACAACTCTAGGAATTTTATTTTAATGTAAGCAATTTTTATAAGCAATATTTTATAAGCAATTGCCATCTAATTTGAGATATTTTATCGTTTTGTTTAATATTTTTAGTTTTAATAGATATACCTGACTATCGAAATATGTATTCTGCTAAATACCTACTATATTGACAATTGATGATTTTATATTTGGACTTTCATATAGACTTTAAACATACGACATATCTCCGTGTTTTTACTAATTGTAAGCACATCGATTGTATTTTTTCATTGTGTTATAATATTCAATAATTAATTATCTTGCGTTATATTGAAAAGGGCTTAAATTAGGGCCGAAATGTTTCTCATTTATTATTAATATACATAATTATTACACACTATTATTCTATGTCTACTTATATTGGTTCACATTGTAATAACTAAGATTTTGATTTAGTTTCAAGTTGCATAAATTATATAATTTTTATTTTTATTTAATAATTTCAAATATTTAATTTGGCACATTTTGCTTCAGATTTGCAATTTGAAAAATAATGTTGCAGAGAATATTGAAAATTTGAAGCTTAGACAGGTAATGACATCCTCGACATTAATCAGAGGAAAATAATATAAAAGTACATCGCAGAAGATATCGTGCGATATTTGCTTGAGGAAAAATTGTGGGAAACTTATTGTAAATTGGAATTTTATTATAATCTTTCTACTATTTTCAAATTAAGATTTCTCATTACTCTACTGTTTCAGTTTTTATGTCTAAATGAAATGTATACAAATTAAGTTTATATTAAAATTGGTGGTGCATATAATATATTAATTGCAAATATATTTCGGTATTATGTAATATGTAGAATTACTTATATAAAAATATAAAAACAATTGATTAAATTAGTTTAACTCTATTTCTTTCATTAAAGAATATATATATTTAAATCAAGTCTATTATGTACTTTAATACATACATTCTCCAACGAAAGAAATAAAGATAATTAATTTAATCCAATAAACAATTAATTCAGTCAAATGAACAAATTTTTTTTGTATAAATTTTATCGATAATTTTACGATAATTTATATCATAACTGTGCTTTTAATATAATTTGCATTGAATATAAAGAAAAATAATCCCTCATTTAATTCACAAAATTGCGATAATTAATCACTCAAGTGCACAAGAGAGCAATAAATTAAAAATATTTCATATGCACGTTTAAAGAACTTGAAATTAATGGAAATTTATTTATTATTCAGATATTTGTAAGAAAAATATTGCATTTTATGCTAAATTAATAATTAAATGAATTAATTTATTAATTCGGTAGGTTATTGTGACAACGATGATTTTATTATTTAGTAATGTCAAGAATAATTGATAGACTGTGAAAATCGCTGATAATATGGCCTATTAATTTTATAACCGCGAGCCGTTAATCACAAGGGATGCCAAATTGTTAATTCATCAATTTATTTATGATCTTGCAGATCGAGTAATTAATGTTGCACGTGGGCTTGACCGGGCATATTTCGATATCCAATCGTATCGGAGCGATAATTTCATTATGGAATTTATACGAGGCCGATAAATCTCGCAAAATATCTAACCACGTAGCGATTCTATATCTAATCTTCACTTATTAATTTATTAGAGGCTTCTTAACATAATCTGATAATATTTCTTCTTACGTAACAAAGCAATCATTATTGAGTTAGATGATTCATGAATTGCAAATACAGATTAACAATTTTGTTTAACTTAATGAATAATGTACTTTTACCCTTTCCTTTCCTCTACCTCTATATAATATACACTACTTTTTTAAAAATCCATTTTTATCAAATTCTTTAAATTAATGAATTTTATAGATATATATCATATATCGTTATATCGTAAATCTCTACAATTTCTTCAACGAAATACCTCTGCAATATTCTCTTGAAATTATAATTCTAAAAATAGAAAGTTCAATCATGCAGTCATTGCAATTAAGTTGAGATTAATTCGTGACAAATTTTTAAAATTTTTAAATTTTTTCAAATTATTTATGAGTTAGAAGGAGAATATCTTCTTAAGAAAAAAAAAAAGTATTGATTTTGTTCTTCATTTTCACAAGTCTTGGATAAAAGGAAGGATAACGAAGCTGATGCACGGTCAGATAGTCCATAGGTATATGAAGCCAATTAAGTAAAGTAAAAAACGGTCGACAGTTTGAGGTGAGTCGGCGCGGCTAATCCTCGTATACCGCGCTCACAGAACGCAGGATGGCGGAAGTTATCACCGTGTACACGCGCGGTTACAAGTTCGACCGTTAAAAGCGCGCCCGGGTGAGTTTCGTACCAGCCAGTGCGACTCGCCTGGCTCGACTCGGCCCAGCTAGACTCGACATGCACGCATTACGCTATTAGCCCACGACACGACATCATTTCCATCGTTTCGCTACACTCTTTGCCGGGGTCGGGCCCTTTAATTGCGCCACGTTATTTATAGCCGCAGTTAAAACTTGCTTGGCCGTAGAGCGAAACAAGCGGCACTACCGGGTGTCTTCCCGGGCCTCTCTAACGGATGGATCGTTTGTCGCGGTCGACTTTGAGGCCATCGCATAAATTATCCGGCAAATATTTTACTCCTTTATTCTGTTTAACCTCTCCTCAAGAGGGTTAATGGAATTACCGTGGGGAGTAATTTTTCCGACGTATTTCAGTTTCATGTAGGTAATTCTCGTCGTCGTCTCGTGTGTTAGCTGAGTTATTTCCACATGCACGTCCCAGGAAATGTACAATAAAAATCGCTTTCTTTCCTTATTTCTTCTTAACATGTATCCATCATTAGCGTCACAAACTTGACATATTTTTCCTGTGAGCATTACCATTTTTTTCATTCTTTACCGTTTATACCTTCCATATTTCCCTTTCACAACTTTTTACGATTACCTTCCATCTTACCAACATTTCATTTCTCTCCGTCTCTTCATAACGTTTCTGCCGCAATATGTTTTAGCTCCTCATAGAAAATATCCTTTTTATATATTTCTTATCCATTGAACAATGTTTCGTTACATTTTGCTGTTCTCATTTTGTTTTACTCTTTTTATGGTCACAAGTTAGCCGGGTTGTAATTTTCCCATCATCCCTCTGTGAGTTTTAGATGAAGATTTTCAAAGCATATCAACACGTAGACCTGTTCTGCGTCTACTGCATAGTAATTAAAGCGATACGTAGTCGAGATAATTGACATTCCGACAATAACGTGGCCGACAACTTCTCCGCATCCTAATGAAAGAACTGATAAATAACAGCGTCGGCGGTGGCGTCAGCGAGCTCTCTTTTAATCCCGCTAATCTCGCGGTCGAAAAAAAGGAATTCGCGAATTCGCGCTGGTTGCCGCGAAAGGGCCCGCGGGGGCTAATCTTGGTGGGCCCTTTGTCGGCGGAAGTTCTTTTGTTTACTTCGTGCACTGCGCGGTAGAGAAGGGCGAGCTCTGAAACGCGAAAAAAGGGTAGGCACTTATTAAGCAAGCCCGGCTTTGTGCGAGCCTTCAGCCGTACCTCCCTTCCTTTTTCGGGGATGAAGGCAAAAGGGGGCGTCACGACGTCCGCAGACGGATTGACCGGACGGTGCGATGCAATGTAAAAGGACTCTGCATTTCTGTTGAAATACCGACTCGAAATGTGGCCGGCGTTCAATACGGCGGGTTTGAATGCGCCACGCCGGCCGCTCTCAATGGCGCCGCACTGCATTGCGTAAGGGATGGCTTGCTAATTATAGCATTTGTACCGTGCAATATATCGTGCATCTTTTGCATATAATCATAGCAATTTAATTCCCTCAAAATTTATGTGTCTTTATCATCTGATTAGAATTCTCATCATTATACTCAAAACTTTCAATAAGAATAAACGACAAAATTTCAAGAAATATATATTTCAATAATATATATAAGTTGAAGATTACAGCGCATAAATATAAAAAATATAGATAAGCTTATCAGTACTGATCGGTATAAAAAAAATTAATAAATATATATAAAAAAGATGTATATTTTAAGTGAATTTGTGCAAAAAATATCCTTCTATGGAACTAATTATTCATGAAAAAATCCAGATTGATTCAAAACCAAATCTTATATTTTTAGTCGTTGTCCTACGTACATAAAAATAGAAAAGGTCAACGAATTTCGAAGAAGAGAATCAGGAAATTTTCGGATTTAATTTCCACTTTTTAAAACGTTCAGTATGTGTGGTCCAAAAATATTTTATTTCTCTTCATTCGCGTTCAAATTTCATGGCGTATTAAGCAAATTGCTGAAATGAATAATTTTATGCAAAAGGAACTGAGCTGATTCTTTTTAATTCGTTTTAAAATTAAAATTTACAACAACAAGAATCGTATTGTCACTATTTAGATATTGATATGTTCTCGTTGAATCTAATTTTACTTTGACTAATTAACATATAAAACCTCTACTAACACGTATCTTATATATTACCATATTTAGTTTTGATTTAAATAATATAACTCTTGTAAAAATTATCCATTCTTTATATATCGAATAAATTCAGTTTATAAATATACGGAGGAACAAATAGCTATATAAAAAAGATATATCTCTCGTATATATCTATTGTGAATCAATGTGTGTAGGTGTTTAAAAAATAAATCTCTTTTTTGTAGAGCTAATCTCCATTCCGAGCATATTTAATTATTTAAATCTACGATACAAAGGACAAAAAGATTTTCCTCGTTGCGGTGTGGTCATACTTTATCAACGGAATATACGGAAGAAGAGTGCAATATTTCATTGACATGATCATCCTGTACAATATAAAGAAAGCAACGAAATACGCCGTCAACTTCACTTCTACGATAACGTTGAAAATCGTGGACGGCGTTTTCCATTGTTGCATGCAGCAGATGCCGCTCTATCTAATCCTACTTCGGCAAAGAGTAACGTGAAAACGCGAGCGCGGTCATAAATTCAAACGATCTCCCGACGACAGCCGTCGTGGGACAACGTCCCGCGAAAGAGAACGCGCCCCCAGCTTCCGACATCGACGCCGTCGTCGCAGCGCATAATCGCGTCGTCCGCGCGCGCCACCCGCCTTTTGTAACTGCCAACGGGCCAATCTAAGTGACGTACGGCTTCGCGCGACCCCGCGACCTCATACCGCGCCACCATAATCATTTCATACACAATAGTTGGACGCCGCCGTTCGCAACGAGAAGCGCGCGCCCCGCGCGGCCGCGATGCCGCGGAGCGGTGCGCGGCTACAAGAGTAATGGTTGCAATTTGTAGCCACCTCCGCACCTCCGACCCCTCGGTCGCCACCGCCCCTCGCATTCCAGGGCAGCCAGGCTGCTACACGCAGAGCGATCCGCGAATTTACACGCGTGCCGCTGCGCTGGGCCCACCAACCCCTGGTGACCCGACAATCGCGAAGGTCGTATCCCCCGACCTTATACTCTTGTCACTGTCTGGCAGAGGTGACGACACGATGGTAAAATCGAATATATAAATCAGAGGATATTTAAATGATTTAATTATTATATACAACAGTAGCGTAATCATTATCGTTACAAGAAATCACAAGAATAAAGACTTTAATGTCGATAAGTATTCACGTATTTTTATTAACGTGAATTTCATGTAATCAGAACCGACGTATTTTATTTTCTGAATGATTGATCTCTGAAAACTTTATACATTGGAGGAAAGAAGGCAACCGCTGTATGATTAATCCCATTATCTACATTCTATGCGCTGTCCATTGACCAACCCTCATTCTTTCCGTTTAGAAAAAAATAAATTTTTAATTAATTATCTCATGTTCTCTCGGAAAAAATATTAATATTGATTGGACGATGTAATTTATTAATTAAAAACCAATAAGTGCTTTCAATATATTGCACGCTGCTGCAATTTTTTATACAATAACATAATATATACGTATATATATATATACACACACACACACACACGCACTTATACATATACAGTGAGTGCAAAAAGTATTCATAAAATTTTTTATTATTTAAAGTCTTATTTATAGAAAATAAACATTAATTAGCAATTTTATACAATGAATACATTCTATTTTAACAAAAACACTCGAATATATCAAACAAATATTTATTAATTGAAAATGAATGAGTAATATTTATCATTATTTAGTATTATTTATTTTTAATTTTTAATTATAATAAATATTTAAAGAATGTTTCCCGTTTGATTCGATATACGCATATCTAAACACGTCGGATCGGCTGTCGCACTCTTTCAAAGAGTATAGTTGTAAATGGTTTCACAAATAATAGTAAAGATGCGTTGGCATCATATCTTTATTTTCGATTTAAAATCTTTATAAATTAAAGACTTTAAGTATCTCCACAGATAAAAATTTATGGGAATGAAGTTGCGGGATCGTGTTTGAGCTCTATTAATAAACATTTTGAGTTGTATTTTAGTAATAGTGGAGAGCTCATATGTTTATATGAACTTTTTTTTCATATTTTGATATGAGATGCTCGCTCCTAAAAAGTTTATTCCCTTATTTTAATTACACTCTATATTTGTTATATCTTTTTTTTCATCATAAATTGTACGTATGAGTAATCGAGATTATTGAGCGTTAAGTTATATCTTCACAAGTCATATTAAAAATCTGGTACGTTAAAAACTACAGGCAGAAACAAGCTTAAAAATTCTGTCTGTTATATATCAGTTTGAATTTTCTGATAATCTCTGATAATATTATAATAGAGAACGTAATAAGTGATTTCAATTTTTAAATAGTTCTGTGTTATTATTTTGTGTGTATATATTTTTTTAATATACGAGGAGATATACGCATAATTGGATTTCATGTCGTTTCAAGATTAAATTTGATAATGTGTTTATTCTTTCTTTCCTTTCAAGTTAATAATTGGATTATTTGTATTAATAAACGTCTAGATTATAAATATTTTGTCATAAAAAGTATGAAAAATTTGTGTTACATAAATTAAAAGTGATCTTTCCTTGTATGTACGTAAAATTTACATATCGATAGTAATACAATATCATTCAAAGCTTTCTGGAATTAAAAAAAAAACGAAGTGACAAGTATTTCCGGATTCATGATTAACACTTCAAATTTCATAAAACAGGTAATACATATTCCGCAGTGAACTCTGCGATACAACGTAAAAAAATATTCGGGGTCATCGATGGGGCTAGAATCGATAGGGTTAGAATTTAGTTGGGTGGTCCATGGGGGGCGGGCGAGCGTAATTACATGGAAAAAATTCCAGTCAGGAGGCGAATGTTCTCGTTGTTGAGTTAGAGTCGCGTTGCGTGGCGTGCCCGGACTTAGAAATCGGCCAGCCAATCAGCCAATCACGTATCTGTGCTGTGGTTGCCTTCCGATCGCTTGGCCCTACCAAAATCTCGGCGGGCCAATCGAGCCGCGCCAGCACGCTTCCGCTAAATTGCGCGCTATTTTTAAATATTAAGTCCGCTCCCGCACGGGGAATGCCCGTTCGACCGAACTTGCCGACATTCAACTTGAGTTCACGACAGTTAATTCTTATCGGACATCGTTAAATGACGCGTTCCCAGATTCCCTTCCAAGTTCGGTACAAGATGTTGAAGTCATATAAACGTGGAGAGAAATACAGTTTATAGTCCTAGAATATTATTATCGATATATAAATTTTATGTAGAAGTAAACGTTAAGATATGCCTGCAATAATCATTAGGAGATTCAATCTTCCATGTTAAATGCTAAAGATAAGCAAACGCTTAAAGTTTTTTTAACATTCGATTATTGTTTGAAATACTTTACTTTTTATCGTTTTTTTTATTTGTGATTTTTAAATGACTGAAGAAGATAGAATTAAATCGAATCATTCCAAATATTAGATATTGTTTAAACATTAATAATTTTTATGATGAACCTGTCATAATAAATTGTAATGCTTATTTTTGTTCGTTCTTGATCTCTCTTCTTAATCTAATTATTTTAACAATTTCACGAGCAAGTTATTTATAGTTTATTTAAAAATTTGTTTATTATATACTAATTTGAACTCTCTAGTGATCAGTAGTAACAGATATATTATAAATAATATTAATTTTTAAACAATTTTATGCTATTATATATTTTATTGGAATTATTTTGAGGAGACATTATATTACATATTTCATATCATTTCAGAATTGAATTTGCTAGTATGCTTATCTTTTCTTCTCTTTTAAATTAATAATCAGATGAGATATGACAACTGGACTAATAGAAGACTAATAGAGTGCGCGAATTTTTTTGAAATTAAGTACATTTAATAATTACATAATAACAGAATAATGTTTCAGCTCACATTTGAGCCATTTTTAGCAAAATCGAATAAAATCAAATCTAATTCCTTCGTGCAATTTCCATTAAAAGGAAATAGTTCTAATTTTGAAAATGGTTCTAATGTAAATCAAAACGTTGTTTTATGATTATGTAATTATTAAATACATTTAGGAATCTATTCTGTAACTTTTAACGACTGTAACTGCAGTATTATAATCGTTAAGAGTTTCAAAATAGATCTCCTTAATTTCAATCAAATTCGCGCAGTACTTACCACGCTCGTTCACACACACACACGCACACGCACACGCGCGCGCACGCACGCACGCACGCACGCACACACACACACACACACACACACATTAGCCTAGTTATCATATCTTGTGCTTATACATTTGTTTTAGGAAACATTATTTATTTGTTATATTTAATAATTAAGCAATTTACGTTTATAGAACTCTAGATTATAAATATATCATTTAAAAAATATTAAATGTATGAAAAATTTGTGTTCATTAATTAAGAGTAATCTATTTCCTTGTAAAATTTATATACCAATAACAATATTGTATCACTCAATAGCGATAATATTTTAGATACTACAAGCACTACGAATTTTATTATATGATATTTAATATATTACGCGTATTCCGAAAAAAATAGTGTCATAATATATTTTTTCTTTTGTCAGTGTGACAAGATTAACCTGCGCTTTGCAGGTTCACTCCTTCATTCTCAACTTGTCATGAAACTCAATGCTGTTTCGCTAAAAGCAATCGCGTTGTCAACGACGTAAATTTTCACGATGCCAATCGTACACGTCTTTTATAAATCGAAACGGTTATCGTATCGGCACGAAATTAGGTCGAGAACTCCTACGGGATGAAAGGATAAGAAGTTTAAAATGTGTCGCTGAAACTAGGAAGTTCGTTATTTAATTTTCCATCGCTTTGTATTATCCGACAGGGTTCCCTAGGCGAGTCGCATTAGTAAGCACGGAATAATATCGATGCTACGGCAAAGTTCGGAATTCGAATCGACTTTGCGCGATGCATCGAGCTACTTTCGCGTTATACAATATTAATGTGCGCGCGCGTCACTTTAAAATACAAACACTTTGGGCCCGAGCGTGAATAATGCATATCCTCCCCTCTTTTTCCCTCTGCGGCTTCATTATGGATTCGCCTCATTTCTTAACTTATACTGCGCGCGAATCGTCGCGAGTTACTACTCTTTGATTTCGTACTCCCTCGTGCGATCCGCGCTCGAAAAATTATCGTCGTATAGTCCCCGCCTCACAAATTTCTAACGTAACACTTGAACTTCTCGGTGACCCCATTTGTAGATCCTTCGTAGATCCTCCCATCGGACTATCCGCAACTATCTAGGCGTTTGGGACGTGTCTGACATTCTACGATAAAATGTGTTGCGTATATCAAAAAATATTTGGAATCGCGCAAATACTTACGAAGTAGTTTATGTAAGTAAAAAAAATGTGGCATAACATTTCTGTACATATATTTCGTTAATTAATATTATTCGAAAGTTAACCCTTTGCATTTCGAATTTTTTTCGAAAATATAATATATATTTAAACTGGCAAAAATGTCAAGTGTAATTCGAGCGAATAAAGTTGATATCGAATCACATTCAACTTAAGAATGCAAAGAGTTTATATCTTGCATATCAATTTTAAATGCTCCGTCTGCAATCTTTTTTTTGGCGAAATTTTACATTCCAAAATAAAGAAGAGCGGAGTCTGGTTCTCTCTCTTTCTTCTAAAATATCTTGTTAAAAAATTATTTAATGAAGATGTTGAAAAGTAACTCTGAATTTTTCCACATTTTTTGA
>Ga0157364_1007398_pt1 | contig 11374 bp, 8 predicted proteins | sample AttsexASBM2_FD_111476 | JGI IMG/M metagenome (GOLD analysis project Ga0157364, IMG submission 111476) | Fungus gardens microbial communities from leaf cutter ant in Ribeirão Preto, State of São Paulo, Brazil - Atta sexdens ASBM2 | ecosystem: Host-associated > Fungi > Mycelium > Unclassified ...
AATTGAGAGATATTCTTTTTCAACACTGACTCAATTATCACTCGCTCTTTGTTATTTTTTAGAATTAAATTCCACTCCAAAGATTTTAAAGAACATGTTTTAGTATTCTGTGTAACAGAGAGAGAGACATAGACTTGCTACACAAGTTTTCGTTATTAGGAATTCTGACATTAATTAATAAAATTAAGAATATGCTGCTACATTATACGATGATACGCGGGATATTATGTTTAGTGCAGGAATGACGATGACGGCGACGATATATAATTCGTGGCCTCCCGAAGTTCCACTTCCACGGGTGGAGCGTGTTCCGGAGCGTGAAAAAGATCGCGCCGTGTCACGCGACGTGCTCGCTGCTCTCATTGGTTCGACTTTCCAACAAAGATCGTGAACGCCCCCGCGCACGCACACGGACCGGTGTTCTCGTGACCGATGATAATATTCTCAGCTACCATTTTCATTCTATCCCCCTTTTTGCCTGTTTTATATCGCCATTTTGCCGATCCGAAGAGGAGACATCCAATAAATTACGTACAAATATCGTTTACAACCGAGACGTTTATCAAAGAATTTAGGCTGCCTAGCGCGTAGAGAACATTACAAATTTTAAGACCGGTATTCGTAGTTCGTTCTTATTTCAAGAGCTTAAATAATATTTTAAGATAATAACTAATACGACGCTCTAATTGGTTCATGGCATCTTAAGATTATACTTGAGACAATCTTAAATATAAGATCCGACCATGAATATAATAATAGTGGTTTAAGTTTACTTTATAAAATGTTTTAATAGCTAACGAGGTTACAAGTAAAAATAATAAGAGATTCAAAGAATAAAGTAGGAAATCTACTTACTCGATAAATAGGAAAAATTCGCGAGAGAGGATCTAATGTTAAATGTTGTGTATTTTTGTCACTCTAAATACGTGAAAAAAAAAATTGTTAAAGTATTCAAAAATTCAGGTAGATATAGATCTGAAAATAATTTTGTAAGACTATCAAAATTATGTTGGACTACTATAATATGTTGAATTATTAGGACGCTCAAGCTAATTGTAGAATGTCAAAACTCTTTGCTCATCATGCTTTCCTACATAAATATTTTGACGGTCTAAATTATTTTCAGAATTTTAGAAAAATTACTTTAGAAAAATGTTTTCCGTATATAATTTTTTTCCATTTATGTAAAACGAAATCTGAAATTATGAAAATCGCGTATCACTTTCTATCCCGAATTTAAAATCGAAAGATTTTGCAAGCGATTTTCTTCAACAGTTTTTTTCGTTAATATCTGGTTCGATCCGCAATTATCCGCCTTAGGGGGAGGGGCATTATAAATTTCGCTAGCAATCGCATTGCGCGATCTTACCGGGCTGCGCATACACGTGCGCCTACGAGGGGAGTATGCAAAACGTGAGCAGCAGATATCGGCTTAAGCATAAATTCCTCAAGCGTTGTGACACACGTACGCCGCGGCATAATCTCACTAACGGCGTGCGCTAGGGTTGGGGCGGCGAGAGACGGGTCAAATCTGCGCAAACCGCGCAATATCGTCTCAGATTTATGGCCCGGTGAAGATAGGTCGACGCGATACTCGTCACACGATGAATCGGCAACGACGTTCATCGGCTACGCGCGCGCGCGCGCGCATCCGGCCGCATCTCGATCCGGATTCCTAATTGCCAAAATTGGCTCGTGCCTGCGCCGCGCGCGTTATCGATTACATTGTCCGTATTGAGCAACGTTGTAAACCGAATCTTTTAAAGTTGTTAAAGCCTTAATATTAAGTCCATAACTCGAAGCAGCTTCTTGCATCTTGCATCTTTTATCTTCACATTATATCTTCTCTATCCGAGTGAAAATGAAGTCTCAGTTTTCAATACTGTTAGAAAGGATCTTTTTTTTATCCTTTAAAAAAAGAGGGCAGGAATTTAGTTTTAAAATCTTACAACTTTTCGTTAAATAACATTTGTTAATTTCATTATATTCTTTAATTGACACTGTTTCAGCATTACTATAGCGGTTTTCCTGTTAAAAGTTAATCATTTGAATACAATAACATAAATTTTTGTACTATACTAATTTAACATATCAATATTTATTTTACTTTAATTTAATATATAAATATGTGTGTTTATTGAAGAAATTAGACATTAAGAAATTTCAACAAAAATGAAAATTATGCGTAAGCATTATAATTATTAAAAGCATTAAGCTATTATAATTTATCGCACCATAATGCTGTTTTATATATATATATATATAACAGCATATATGTATATATATAAATATAAATACAAATATATATATATATATATACACACACACAAACATTGCATTTATATATTTATATTTATATTTATATATATATATACATATACACAAACATTGCGGAGTCTCCTGCAACTCGTGAGTAAACAAAACGAAAGCTCCCGTGCAGCCGCTGTCTTCGGGGTGGCTTATTACGTCAGTTACTCGTTAACGCGCGGCTTACATTGTGCGGTGTGGTCCAGGCGTGGGGTCGATAATATAAAACCGAAGAATGCTGCGAGAGGACACTCGACGCGAAAGTGCGCATTGTCAGGCACGCGCTAGCACTACAGATGCCGCATAGCACTTTCCTTAAGTGCATCGCATATGCTGCGAATCAGTTGCAAAACCTATATATATCCGGCCAATTGTCCGACGATGTAATACGCTCGCGTGCAAATTTGAAACGATTTAAGCGGAACTTTCTCTCTCAAGATTTGTCTGGATACATCTCGAGCGCACTGAGAGAAATGATTTTGTTATAGGAACAAATCAAGGGAAAACAAATGTGATATTTGTTAAAAAACCGATCGATTTGTTACGATTGCAAATTAATTCGTCAATGTAACAAATAATCAGGGTTGGGTAAGTTAATGTTTTTTTTTTAACTGAATAAAGTTAAAGTTAATGGCTTTACAAAATTAATAAAGTTAAGTTAAAAATTGAAGGAATAAAAATTAACTTAGCGTAAATTAAGTCAATATTGAATTAACTTAAGTTAAAAAAAAGTTAATTTTGAAAAAAATTATTTTTTAGATCATAATGTCCTAATTTTTCTTAAAATGAGATTAAATAATTACAATATAGATTATTAAATTTAATTTTTAATTTTTGTATTCATATGCGATATAACACATAGTATATAGCACATAACGATATAAATTATATAACTTTAAAAAAATAGTATTAGTAGTACATAGAAAAGATACAAGATCAATAATTACTTTTTAATAAATTTTAAGTTATAAGAAATTGACCAATTACAATCGAATGCGAAAAGAATATTTGACTCTAATTGGTCAATTTTTTATGACTTAAGGTATTGTAGATCCGAACTAAGAACATAAAGCATAATCGTATAAACCAATCAGAGGGCTGTATTAGCATCTTAAGAAATTACTTAAGATGGTCTTAAAATATGAATAGATTACGAATATACGTCCTTAATCTTATTATATCTTATTATTTTCTAAGATATTTAAAAAAAAATAAAAAAATTTTTTAACTTAAAAAAAGTTAAAAAGTTAACGTTTAAAAGTAACTTAGTTAAGTTAAAATTTAATGCATTTAAAATTAACTAAGTTAAGTTAAAAGTTATTACTTTAACTTTTTAACTTTTTTTTTTAATTTTTAACTAGTTGCTATCAATCCTGCAAATAATCAATAGCATCGCAAATAAGAGGCTCATATATATAAATCATAGACGATTGCAGAATCGTAAGAAATTGACCAATTCTAATCAAATATTCTCCCTTTGATTGTACTTGGTCGATTTCCTACAAGACTCCACGATCATCTATGAATTTTATGTAAACGAGTCTAAAGTCTATCTAAAAGATAGGTTAGATTCTATATAGTTTGCTTCTGTTACTAATAATTGGTTGGTATAGACTAGTAGCAAACACAACAAAATTTGTTGTTACATATTTACCGATCACCGGTTAAAGGTACTGGTGGCTTGCTAAATTAACACAATTCTTTCTCTCAGTGCGCGAAGCAGAGAAGGTACGAAGATCTGTGAAAAGGCTGGAAACGTGAATGATTATGAAACGTATTGAGAATTATGAGAAGAATCCAGGATTCCCATAATTATTAGAAGAATTTGCGAGGAATTATATCTTTTGTATATCGCGTTTTTAAAAGCGCGAAACGCTTTTATCTTGCTTTGTTTTAAGTAATTTAAATAATTCAACTGACGCAAGCATTTACAACGCATTATTGCATCTAACTGCGAGCGCGTTATCTTATCATCGCTCTTTTTCCCATAGAATTCGAAAAACTTCCGGACTTAGACACATGGCAGAATACATTATAAAGTTTATTATGTCCCTGATTTTAAATCCTGTACAAATGCTCTCGCGCGGTTATAATATTTCCATGATATTCATGACGTGATAGATGTTTCATTCCGGGCGTGGCTCGCTTAATTACGAATCGCGAATTCAAGCTGTTGTCTAGCTGCAAATCCGTTTCTGCCACTATTGTAACATGACGATACAATAAGAATGTCCAGTCCAGTGTTATTGGCCGATAGATGAACAAGAGGTTTAAGGGGATATAAAATCGAGACCACCATGCCATCCTTTTCTCCGCGGACCCCTTTCTTCCGTTTCTCTGGTGATCTTCCACACAGAGCCGCTGTGTAAATTGAAACAATAAGGCTCAACTACTAACGTGCAACTCTTCGACACTCGAGTCATCCTCGAAGTACGCTTTGTGGGTGCACGTGCCCCTGTCACACACGACGATAGCTGCGGTAGGTAGGTTTGAAAACGAGAACGCTTGTTACTATTACGGAAAATCGAAGCTGGCAATTTGAGCTCAATGTACTGCGGATATATTTTCATTTATATATCATATACATTTTTGTGAATAGTAAAATGAATATTTTAGGAAAAAAAAGATAAAACAATTTAATGATAATAAGAATAGGAATAAGAAATAATACAAGAAACAAAAACAAATTATATACATTGTTATATACATCAAAGAATATCAAAGGTAACTCGATCTCTTGAGTTAAATAACATTTTGTTATTTTTAATTTTTATGTGTGTCAAAATATAAATCATTTAATCCATTTCAAGTCCATTAAAATGTGTTATACTTATATTAGTAAATAATAAACTAAATTTGAGTCAAATTTAATATATTTTTTCTAATTAAAATCCATTGTTCAACTTCATTTTAGTTAAATTAACATTGAGTAGAAGTAGTAATGACCTATAAAATTAAATTAAAAATTACTTAAATTAGTTATAATTGATATTATGAATTTAACGGTGTACATATTTGATTTAAATAAAGCGAAATAATCAAAATTAAAAATCATTTAATTAAATCGATAAAAAAATATTTAATCTTGAATCAAATTCAAGCAACACTTCAAACTCTCTCTCTTCTCTTCATTCATATATTGCTATACAATGACATGGGTATAATGCTCGTTAATTCATCTGAACTTCATAAATACCTGGAATAATATTGTGCAGTGATACTTTCACAGATTTCAACGAGCTTCCTCAATCAAGTTCCGTGTAAAATATTTCAATTAAATTTTTTTATTGCAATCTAAAAAAATTTGCGATAATATAAAGTTTGTTATATTAGATTAAATCGTTTAAATAACGATAAATAATTTAAATTTTGTTTTTATTCGTCAATTATATATGTAATAAAGATTCCACTACAAGCTAATATTTTTTCAGCGTTAATTATCTCGCTTCATAAGAAAAATATTATATTAAAAATATGGTAAACATAATACTTTTTATCAATTATAAGAATATCGGAGTAAAATTCACGATTTAGTTATTGATCGAACAATTTCTGTTTCCTATTTTTCTGTAATCTTACATCTAAACTTCACTCTTCCGAAAATCGACTGGATATTCACCGCAATTTTCGTTGAACCGTTGTCTCTCGCGCCGTAACGACATTCACGTTGACAAAGGAAGCGGCGATCTGGCAAAAGGGAGGCGCGCGGAGGGTGTCAAAGTGGGTAGGGTCGAAAACCCCGAGTAATCTCGTTAATTTGCGTGCCGGCGAATTCGCTCGTCGCCAGCAATGCGCGAGAGGCAGGAGAATCCTTGCCGGAGATCCTTGCGGGGATTCTGCCGGAGGGTCGGAAAAGCCGGGCGGGGATGTGGCTGTATAGAGGGACGATAACGGAGGACCTCGGTTGTCTGATGGCAAGATGGCGTCCCACGATAGTGACGTCACGGCTCGGTTGAGGCGGAGCGGTGATGAGGAGGGTGGCTGGAGAGAGACACGAATAGAGAAGGCGAAAAGGCGAGCAGAGATGATGAGATGGAGAGAAAGAGAGAAAGAGAGGGAGGGGGGGGGAGGAAGGGAAAGAGGGAGGGAGGGAAAGAGAGAGAGAAAGAGATGGCTAAACCGTGATGTTGGAAAGAGAGGAAAAGTCAGATGGAAACGCAAAGGGAAAGAGGAGAGAGAGAGAGGAATGGAAAACGGGAGCATCGGCGGAGAGAGAAAGGTAATAGGGACATACGAGGGAAGGGAAAAGGAAGAGGAAGAGTCTGCGATGGAAGTGAGAGTAGCTAGGGATGAAAGAGACGCGAAGTCCGAGAGAGAAAGGAGACGAAGAGAATCCACGAAGGGAGGAACAAGTGGAGGCGCGAGGAAGAGCAAACTAGGGTGGGAAGAGTAGCGAGAGAGGGAAAGAGAGAAAGATCGAGGAGCGGAACAGTGAGCGCATGAAGGGTAGAAGAAGAGAGAGGGACAGAGGAAGAGTGAGAGAAGAGTATAATATTGATCGCATCTTCGTTGCCGCGGACAGCATCTACCCTCTGTTGACGGGGTTGTTACTTTCGAGGATTTAAGTTTGATTCGTCGTGGCGTCTCGTCGGGAAGATCATAGGCGTGACTACTTGCAAACCAATATGGCTTCGCCTTACGAAAACTATTTCAATCTTTAGATCATTAATATACGGAAAGAATGGTTTTACTAAAGCTTTTAATAATTTTAGTTAGATAAAGATCTGAAAATTACTTTGTTGAATCATCAAATAATTATGTAGGACATTCAAATTATTAGAATGTCAAAATTTTTGCAGCATTGCTCATCTTGCCTTCTGCTACATAATTATTTTGATTCAACAAAATTATTTTCAAATCAATTTTTACATTCTAGAAAATATGAATGATGTGAACTTAACACCATGCGGTGTCTATATAATTCTCACTTAAAAAAATTAACATGATGTAGATTTAACTTCATGAATTTTCAATCCACACATTCATGATGTTAAATTCACACCATGATGGTGTTGATATAAATACCAGGAATTTTAAATCCACACCATGTTGGTGTTAAATTAACATAGAGAATTATAAACACCGTATAGATATTAAATCCACACCAGGGATATTAAATCAACATTTTTTAGAGTAAATTCTTTTTATATTTATATACCGAAAATTTAAGTGTATTAATTACGAATAAATATAAAGAGCATTCGCAATTTAGCAAATTAATTTGCTTTTACAAATTAACACTGATTTTGAAAACGCTCGGATATCGTAGCTCACCGCGCTGCATCTGATACGTGTGCTCGATAATTAGTCGGTAATGTTAATGTGCTAACTACATTAATGACATTCAGTAAGGTGTTACTGAGAACAGTGAGAAAGAGAACGAAAAAATATACATGTCTGAAATTAATCGTCTTATCTGATCAAGATAGATAGCCGCTACGTAGCGACAGCTGCTTTTTAGACACATCCGTTTAATTCAAGGTGATATCATATTTTCGATCCTGCCCCGTTCAAGCCGCCGACTTACGATAAATGTATCGTCGCTAAAATGGCGGTCGGAAATGTAATCGGGAAATATCATCTAGCGACGCGACGCGTAAGTCCTTCCTTAAACGCTCGCGTGACGTTGCGTTTGCGTGTTCGCCGAGGAAAGTGTACAGAATAATATATCAGAATAATGAGACACAGCATACGCGTAAGAGTTTCATGCACACACGATACTTATATCGCGCGCGGCTTATGAAAATCAGCCTCGCCCAGGATATCAATATTCGTGAGAAAATCTAGTATCACGATGTGGAATTTTCGATAATGTACGGTCACGTGCTTTATAATTGGCAGTTGGTAGATGTTGAAGAAGTTTGGACGAACCAGATAAGCAACAGAATAGCAATATGTAGCGAAACCGGCCTAGCTGGTTGCAAGAGTTGGTCGCTTTTTTTTTCTTGCAGCCTTCTGTCGATTGGTAGTCTCATTAACGATTCAACGGATTCAATGCCACCTGAGCGATATGATTAACCGGACATAAGCAAATCTCCATCCTGCCTATACGGCAAGCCATATCTTCATATCGCCACTTTGACGCGAACTGACATTCCTCGGCTACTCATCGTCTACTGACTAAACGAGTTAATATCAGTAAAAAAAACGGGCTAGAATAAAGAAAACTTTCCAGTTGTATTTACATTGATCATCCTTTATTTTTTTATTCTTCAATATAGAGAGTAGAAACGTTCACGAGAATTTCATTTTATCATTGTAGTTTATTGTTCAAAGAATACATGATGAATTTTATTGAACTGTCTGGAATCTCTGGATGTTATATTATTTCAAGTAAAAAAAAAAATATCAATAATTTAATTTAATGCAAAGGACTCCATACTAATTATAAGAAAAATTAAATCCTGAGAAAATGAATTAGTTTCTATATATAATGTAACGAACAAACATAAATAATAATGGATAGTTTTTAGCAATAATGTATCAAAGATATTTTATGAGCACAAATTTTATCGATGCATCATTGCTCAAAAATTATTTATTATTAAATCTTGTGTTTATAACATCTTTTATTCATCACCCTGTTACCCTTATAAAAATTTAAAGGCTAATTTATTACAGAAAGACAGTAATTAATTACTTATCTAGAGTACCAAAAGTACTGATTAGTGTTTTTGATATTTAAAACAAGTAATTAATTATACTGCCTTTCAGCATTGGCCAGCATTAAATTTCTGTAAGAATATAAATTATATTATATTTATTTAAGAACTAACTCATTTCATCGAGACTCAATTTTTCATATAAATACATAATTAATGTGGAATCCTTTCGCTTTTATAGAAATCTATAATTCAAAGAAATTCCAAATAAATCAGATAAAAACATATTTTTGCAATCTCGTTTTCGAAAAAAATTCCGTTTCCCACATTAGAAAATGACATCGCATTAGTCGATATGTCTGCGATTATATGGCGGAAGCCGGTCGGTGGACGATGCCTATCACGATTCTCGATTCGCGTCTGATAGCTCCGAGGTGGACGTAACTGCCGACATACATTACATACATGACTTGGGCAAGCACAGCATACTCAAGAGCGGAGCGAATCGCGCGGTATTGGTTTGGCATCAAGAGGTTGGTTCAGCCAGATACGCGGTATAGGTGCAATCTTCGCACGCATCGACATGTGTATTTAAATTAGTCGCTTCTACGGTTGGCAGAACCCGATAGCTGAAGGAAGCACTCCGAGTACCAGGAGAACCACAGGGCTACAAGCTTATACATGTATAGGAACACACGCGTGTATATATGTACACGCACGTATCGTGACACGTAACCGGGACGCGGGGCGAGGAGGCGTGCACACAGGAGCGACGTGTAAGCTGCCTGGCCAGCTTGTATTCAAATTAACTCCCCGAGAAGCTGTTAATTAGCGGTCCTATTGCACCAGGGTCTTTCATTAGCGGGCCTCGCGCTTCGTTATCCGCGTGACTCTTAAATATCTCGCACTCACGTGGCGGGTACGAATTATCCTTCAGGAATTAAAAGCGTTTGTAGACGCCACTGACGTCATCTGCAATTTGGGCTACCGTCTTTAGCTCGGCGAACTGAGAAAATTCCTTAAATATGTTGAATTACGTTTAACTGTCAATTGCGTCCATATTAGTATTTACGCGACGCGCATGTTTCGTGAACAAACGCTGATTATCAAATATTGGAAAATATAGATTTTCCAACAATATTTAAGGATTGGTCGACGGGTGTAATGTGGATAAAAGCTCGTAAATAAGAATATAATCCGTGTGCGGGAGAAATTTTCTGTAAGCGTGCCGCGCACAACGCAGCACGCGTCGTAACTCCAATGGTGGTGTTCGTTAAATCCACATTGAATCAATCCTGAAATCCATATCCTTCGCGCGGCGCGTCGATAACGCCGGCGAGCGAACGAGAGCGGAGTTCTGAGAGCCGCATTCACAAAAGCCGCGGCTGTCAGTCACACGTCAGCTGGCAACAATATCCATTGTAGTAAAGTGAATCGTAATACCTTGCGGGTTATGGACGTACGTATCTGATACGATAACGCGATATCGAGATGACACTGGCGCACCGACTACCAGCCGCTGGAAGCGTGGCTGCCAGCGACGAGAGAGTGATAATCGTGAGACTTTTGAATGTTATCTATCTCGAGAGTGAAGTTCAGCACGTAAAAGACTGCGGACTTGTTGCTCTCGTACACGCTGCTCTCATAACAGACATGCGATATTGATAATAATTCAAGGAGGGAACTTGTTTGTCGCGATTTTGCTCTTAATTATTCCAGAATAGTTATTTAATTCAGAAACGTGCTTGACAACAATGGCGTCAGGAGAAGAATAAGCATCAGGGGAAAGAGGGAGGGGGAGGCAAGGAGGAATTAAATTGATAGTTATTTTTACAACGAAAAGTTAAACGCTCATGCATAGATCAAAGTATAATTTACGTATTATTCATAAGAAAATTCGCTGAAAATCAAAGATTGACTTTAAGTTTTTTAATCCAATCGTATTCGCGGGTTCAATGAACACGGACATTTTTTTCAACTACGTTATAACAAATGTTTTTCACAATATTATTAAATGGGAAAAAGTTCGTGGCGTTTTTTAATGCCATCTAACAGGAAAAACGCCACGAACTTTTTCCCGCACCTAATATATAATTTTAAGTTATATACTTTTAATTCTCAGATTTTGACTTGCAAAATAAAAAAAATCATTCAATTACTGCAAAGATACATAAATTTAAAATACATTAGACGCGAATACTTATCAGTTAAGAAAATTTCGGAGCGAGTACCGATTAGTATTAATATACTTCGTGAGATAAATTTTTTGTCCCCCTCCTTTAACTGAAAGCCCTCCTCTAACTGAACGCCCACGAGGTATTCTTTATCCGAGTTTCATCACTATTCAAATGATCGTTATTCGGAGCAGTCCACGAATGTCACGATCCATCGATCGTCCGCGATTTCACCTTCGTCTATGTCGATCCATTTCCGCGAGAAAGCTATCCAACGTGAGGTTCGTCGAG
>Ga0157364_1007399_pt1 | contig 11374 bp, 8 predicted proteins | sample AttsexASBM2_FD_111476 | JGI IMG/M metagenome (GOLD analysis project Ga0157364, IMG submission 111476) | Fungus gardens microbial communities from leaf cutter ant in Ribeirão Preto, State of São Paulo, Brazil - Atta sexdens ASBM2 | ecosystem: Host-associated > Fungi > Mycelium > Unclassified ...
ATATAGGACTCTAATTTAGCAGAGACTCCTTGTCGAGTTCTCTTGTGAAATCCCCACTAGATATCCGCTTTAAGAGATTTGCTCATTGTGTGATCGTTGGACTCTGTGTCTAGTGATTGCCACAACACTTGTATTGAGTAACACAAGAGAACTCGATAGAGATCTCTTTACAAACTAGTCTATCTTTTATACTACTACCAATGGTCTGTGCTCACTACTGTGCATCCTACCCTAAATGACCATATATAGAACATGTGGTCAACATGTGGTACCTATGTTGTATAACATTATTTGTTCTAGAACCTTCTACTTTGTTCTTCTAAGTCTTGTGACTAATGTTATGACCACACCATCAGATTGTGACTGATGTGATAGTGTGACAGATCACTTCTGTCCCTAACCCTAGCTGTTCTAAAAATAGAAAAATAGAAAAATAAAATAAAAATAAAAAATAAAATAGAGAGAAACTAAGTCCACCGTTTGTAAACTTGACATATATACTATCTTTTAAAATGTGATTTTCTATATTATATTAGCAGATCTTCATTAAACAAATTGTAAATCATCCATTTTTCTTTAGCTGAAATGCTCTCTGACCAATGTCTTTTGAGATTGTAAAGGGTTTATATCTTTTTTAGTCCAGCTTCTTTGAAAGTTAATTTGATTGGATATTTTTTTAGCTTTTAACTATATGTTGTCACCAAGCTTTAGTCCTTGTAGGTTCCATCTTTTCTTATCAAACTGTTTTTTCATAGCTTCTTTTGCTAATTCTATCAATTTCTTTGCTTCCTTCCAACTTTAGTAATTCCATCTTCACTGTTAAATTCTCTTTCTATGGATGTCTTCCAAAGTTAAGTTGGAATAGGTATATCCAGTGGCTACATGTTTCTTGTTATTGTACTGGAATTCTACTACTAATAACTATTCTGTCCAATTTTTCTATTGATAATTTATATAATGTTATAAGAATGCTTTGACTTCTTGATTAATTTGTTCTATTTGACCACTGGTTTGAGGGTAGTATACTATTAACAATGTTCTTTTTGTACCCAATTCCTTTGTTAAATTCTCTATAAATCTTGAAGCAAACTGAGGTTCTCTGTCATTAAGAAATTTTTGTGATACTTCATATAATTTTCAGATTTCATCTCAATATAATTTTCCAATTTTTTTCCAATAATATCATTGTGTTTGTTACTTTGAGCCTAATTATCTTTGAAAATTGATCTACTATTACCATAATTGCATCTTTGTCATTTGATTTTGGTATGGGTCTAATGATATTGATACTTATTTCTTACCATAGTCTTTCTAGTGTTTCCAATAGATGAAGTTCTCTTGCTTTCTTCATATGTTGGACTTTGTTTTGTTGGTATTTCATACATCCTTGAATATATTTCTTAATATCTCTTTTGATTTCTAGCTATTAATAGTTTCTTTTGATCAACTCAAGTATTCTTTGTTGTTCTAGATGTTCTACATCTACTAGATCATGGTTTTCTTGTAGAATTTACTCTTGTATTTTTCTATTGTTCAGAACATAAATTTCTTGTTTCTTTGCCTGATTTCTCCATATTTCATTCAATAATATAGTTTTCTTTACTATTTGATTTCTTCTAAAAACTACTACTTCTGCTTCTGTTGTTACTTGTCTTGTTCATATTTTATTCTTGAGCACTTGAACATTCTTGTTATCATTTGTAGTATCCATCTTGTTACAAACTTAAGACCTTAGAGTTGGTCAAAAGAAAAAACCTTGTATAGAGATTACACAAAAGAACTCAATAGAAAACTCTGTACAAAATTGTCTATCTTATATACTAATATCTAATGGTCTATACGAGCTACTTCTAGCCTACCCTAAATGACTATGTGTATGCCATAAGGTTAATATATGTTGTACACATTATATGATGTCATCCTTCTAGAACCTTCTATCTCCTTCCATGCATCATGTGACTTGTAACTGTTACTGTGACCATGTTATCTAATATGACCTACTGTGTGATAGTGTGATCTCATCACACTAGCTCTAACCCTAAGTTCTAAAAATAGAAAATAAATAAATAAATTGAAAAGAAAATAAAAATAAATTAAGTCCACCACTTTCATCTTTGACACATCTGGTTTTTTCTGGATAGTATATCTACTTTTGTATTTGCTTTTTCTAGAATGTATCATAGTACAAAATCATAATTCTGTAACTTTAAATACCATCTAGCTTGTCTGCTATTGAGTTTATATGGTTTTCTGAAGTACTTGAGGTTTTTATGATTGGTCCAAACTTTGAATTTCTCTGTAGCATCTAGTAGATATTATCTTCATTTTTTCAAGGCTTCTACTATGGCAAGTAATTCTTTGTTATAAATTTTGTAGTTTCTCTTGGCTAGTTGCATTGTTCTGGATAAAAAGGCAATCAGTTTCCATTTTCCTTCTTGTTTTTGAGATAAAACTTCTTCAATTACATGTCCTAAGGCATTAGTTTCTACTTGTAATTTACTATCTTTCTTTGGAAGAGTGAGTACTAGTTGACTTGTGATCTTGTCCTTTAATTTTTTGAATACCTTATGATGCTCTTCTTCCTATTTCCATTCTTTTTTTTCTTTGAGTTTGTTGAGAGATTTTGCTATATAATTGAAGTTTTTAATAAATCATCAGTAGAAATTTGCAAACTCTAAGTAGCTTTCCACTTCTTTTATCTTGGTAAGGGTTTTCCACTCTTTGACTGCTTTAATTTTGTTGTCTTCTATCTGAACTTCTCTTTGTCTAACTGCTACTCCTATAATGGGTATTTTTTCCATGTCAAAATCATATTTTGATCACTTAAAATAAAGATTGTGTTTTTCTGCTATCTTTAAAAACCTTATTATTCTTTCTTTTAGTTTCTTTTTTGTTTTGGCTGGTATAATAAAGTCATTTATATAATTTGCTAAAACTCCTTTATGCAATAACTTTCTGAAGATACTGTTCATTATTCTCTGGAAGGTTCTTAGTGAGTTGTATAGTCCAAAATACATGACTTTAGGTTTGAAGAATCCTTTGTTTGTTAATAAAGTGGCTTTCCATTTGTCTCCTTCTTTGATTCATATATTGTTATATCCCTAGATAAGATCTAGCTTGTTAAAGTATTTGGCTTTCTTAAGCTTGTTGATTACTTTCCCAATTAAAGGTAATAGTGTTTTATTTTTTATCATATACTGGTTCAACTTTCTGTAATCTTGTACCAATCATAATGATCCATCTTTCTTTGGAATATAGAAATATGATGTCACATATCTTAATTTTGATTCCATGATTAATTCTGCCTTGAGTTATTCATTTAGCTATTGGTTTAATGCTTCATCTTCCTTTATTGTCATTATATAGGCCTTAGTATCTAACTCTTTGGGTATGTTCTCTGTTAGATTTATTTCATAGTCTTATTCTTGTTGTTCTGGTAGTTTTTCAAATTTCTTTTTGTTAAACAAATGTGTGAAAGATCAAATATACTTTAAAAGATCTTCTAAATTTGTTGGATCTGGTTTCTTGCCTATTTCTTGTTGTTCTTGATCCTGGTTGTCTGTTAATTAAATTATCCCATTTCTAAATAATATATCCTAATATTTTGTTCTACAATTTCTTGAACATCTTGTAAACTGTATTATTTCTATGTTCCAATTTACTTCTGGATTATGTTTGACCAACCAGTTATATCCTAGAAATATGTCTGTGCCATTTAAATCTGTGACTGCTACATCTATTTGCTCTTTGTGTCTATTGATCTTGACTTCTAGTAGTGCATATCATGTAATCTCTTTATTTTTAGTGCTATCTGCATTGAATACTTCAAATGATCTATCCATAAGTTTAGTCTTAATCTTTTCTTTTTTCACTAGTTGTTTGTTGATTCCAATATGGGTGTATCCTGAATCTACTAGTACTTGTAGTTGTAGTTCCTTTCCATTTGATGTTTTAACATTCATTTGCATGTTGAGCTCTCTCTCTTTGTCATTTCTTCAATTCAGAATAATATATTGATTCTGAGCATTAGTGTTATGAATCAAAGCTCAAAGGGTTAAGCAGTGACACAACTCTTGTATTGAGTAACACAAGAGAACTCGATAGAGTTCCTAGTACAAAGTAGTCTACCTTATATACTACTACTCATGGTCCATGCTCACTGCTATGCACCCTACCCTAATGACCATGTGTATGACATGAGGCTAACATGTGTTGTCCATGTTGTATGACATCACTTTATTCCAGAACCGTCTACTTCATTCTCCCAAGTCTTGTGATCAGTCTTGTGACTTTGCCATCAACTTGTGACTGATGTGACAGTGTGACTGATAAACCCTAACCTGAGTTGTTCTAAAAATAGAAAATAAAATAAAAGAAAAAAGAAAAGAAAAATAAAGTAAAAAGAGAAAATAAAAAATGAAGTCCACCGTCAACGATCTTGACAATTAGATACAGAGGTCCTTTATACTATGCCTACTTTGAACCTTTGTCAAAACCCTTCTAATTATTATTCTTCTCATTATCTATTTCTTCCTAGATGCTATGATTCTTTATTTGCTGTTCTGTTCTGCAATCTTTGGCAATGTGCTTTACTTTGTTACACTTGTAATACTTCCTGATGTCTCATTCTTTCTTTAGCTTTCAGCATTCCTTTGCTATATATCTGTATGTATTACAATTGAATCATCTAGGCTTCCTATCTTTATCAAAGTTTTTCTCTGACTTTCCCAATGTCCATGGATGTACTTCTTCCTCTGTATATTGTTCCTGTACCTGTCCTATAGTCTTGTTGACTTTTTGTCAGGTGCAGTTCACACCGGGGTGGAAGTCCGCAGAATGGACTTGGAGATGAGTAGACTTGTGGAACAACCTTGGCTTCAGCTTATATGCTGTGCTATCTGTCTGCCACGTAGTCACAACTTCAGATAATGGGAAGAAGTCCAAGATAGGAGTGAGTGCTGATTGGTATATCACTGTTGAACACCAGGGATCGAGTTCAATAAGAGTTATCTTCGTCAATTATCAGACTAGCAAATTATAGTGTAACTACTACAAATGGATAGTATAGGAGATGCTTGGGGTTTTAGTAGTAAAGCCCCTATTACCCCAAGCAGAGGTTTCAGTGTTGAGATACTGACAGGAATAACTCTGTCATGGAAGACCGAGTTGAATAGGAGTATTTCTGCCATGAAAGACAGAATACCCAGATGGTTGCAGCACTGCCATAAGACATGTTGCAAGAAAGGTGGCCACTGTGGAAGGCGGGCTTGTATGTTTTGGGAGATGATTTCACTGTAGGAATGTAATTTCTGGACTGGTGGACTTGTATATGACAGTATCCCCCTCCTTAGAACTGAGCCTTTGAAGTTCTATTGAGTTTATCTGAAAATTCTGTAATAGTACCTAGGTCAACAATACATAAATGGAAAAGGAAGTTTTTTGCTCTTGTTTCTGTATTATTATGTCTTCCCCTGCCCCCTCCAATATTTCACAAAATAATGCCAAGATCCTTGAAAAGCAGTAGCAAGAAATGTAGTGAAGACATGAGGAGCAGCAGCAGCTCCTGCTTCAACTAGAGAAAGCAGTGAAGTTATATCGGGCTGGGTGCACAGCTCAAAAGGCAAGGAGGGAAGCAGAAGAAAGAACCAAGGAGGAAGCCAAAAGATAAAAGGTTGTGGAGGAAGAGGAGAGGAAGAGAAGGATAATGGAGTACCTCCAACAGCTCTAAGACAAGGTGCTAAAGGAAGAAGCCACCCTATTGGAGGGGGCTGAAGGATCCCAGGTCACAGGATCTAAGTGTAAGGAAGTCACTGTTAGAGATGAGGATGGGCAACAGCCCTCAAAGAAGACTAGAGAGAAGCAACCAGGGAAGTATCACAGAGGTACCACAGTGAAGATGGAGAGTGCTAACCCTTGTGAGAGATGTATAAGCACCAGGCAGGATTGTCTGGTGCACTACTCAAGATGAGTAATTAATTATACTTATTATTATTTTTTAATAATTTTTCATTCATAGCTGATCTCTTGCCTACACCAGATACATCGCCCTCAAGCAGTGGTGTGTACTCCACACCAATACCAATACCCCAGTCATGATCCCTACTTATGGCGGGGTCCTAAGTGCTATTGAAAAAGTACTCTGGGAACTCGTAGAGGAGTACAGAGGAGTCAGGAAGTCTCTCCAGGACTTAGTAAAGGGCCAGGAGAGAAACATGGCCCAGCTAGAGAGGATTGGGGCCACAATGGAGTGGAGATGGGGCTCAGAAGAAGAGAATGGGAAGGAGGAGAATAGAGATGATGAGAGAGAGTCTGAGAATGGCTCCAGAGAAAGTCAGGAGGAGGGAACTCCATTGTCCACCTCCTATTAGTATAGTGGTTTTGTTTTCTTTATTTAATAGAATTTTTTATTTTCTGTGATTTAAATATGTGAGTAAGAAAATCAAGAATTAAAATGAAAAGAAGTTTAAAAGTTTTGAAAAAAAACCCTGAAAAGTGCGCAGAAGCTAAGGGTTAATGAAAATAAGTAGACAGAATATACTAAGAAATTAATGGAGGAAATCCCCGTTGGGAATACACAGAAGCAGGAGACAAATACAACAGTGTAATCAGAACAATAGGAGAGAACTGGGCTTGGCAGGATATGTGATGTGGAAATTGGATACCAAGTCAGCGGCATGAGTGAGTTTGGATGTAGGAATCTATTTGGATTCATCTCCAGTGTCTTTATACCCTAGCCAGATCACCTTGTACAGGAGCTTGCATACCCATCAGTGATTTATTTTAGAATCCACTATCTGAGAAATTTCATATTCAGGTTCCCCATCAATTATGACTGGAGCAGAAGCTAGTTATATTCTTTCAGAGAAAGTGTTGGATATGGTGGGTTTAAGCATGGATACATGGAATACTGGATGAACAAAGTGCATAGACTCTAGAAAACAGAGAGTGAATGATAAAGTACCAGGCTAGACGATGATTTTGTAGGGTCCAAGATATTTTTCAGAGAGTTTCTTTAAAGGTTGAGTGGTTTGGAAGAACTGAGCCTTGACAAAGACTTTGTCACCTACTTTGAAATCAGAAGCAGGAGAACATTGCACATTAGCAGATTTCTGATAACACTGTTGGGCCACGGAGATTTTAGCTTTGAGAGTACTCTGTAATTCATTGAGATCTACAGCGAAGTTGTGGGCTCAGAAGGAAGTAATATTGCATTTGGGGTGAGCAGTAATGTTCAGATGATATCTCTTATTAGCGAAAAATAGGAAAACACTGGTAGTAGCACTCAGAGCATTATTGTAAGCAAACTCCATGAGAGGTAGAAGTTCAGACCAGTTATCTTGCTGGTAATTACAATATATATGGAGATATTGCTCAAGAGTCTGATTCATGTGTTTAGTTTATCCATCACCTTTGGGGTGGTAGCCTGAAGTAAAGTGAAGCTACATATCGAGAGCAGTGCCTAAAGATTGAAAGAAGTTTGATACAAACTCCAAGCCTCTGTCAGAGGTAACATGGGAAGGAGTACCATGTTTGGAAAACACATGAAGGATAAACAGACATGCTAAGTCTATGGATATAATGGTGTCATGGGTAGAGATAAAGATTGCCTACTTGGTAAGCTGGTTAACTATGACCAAAATAGTGTCAAACCTGCAGGATGACAGAAATTTCTTGATGAAGTTTATAGAAATGGAATTCCATGGTCATTCAGAAATAGGAAGTTGTTTTAGAGATCTGTAGGGCTTGTAACATTGTGGTTTGGATCACATACAAGTAACATAGGACTTGTAGAATTGTTGTACATCAGTATGGAGGCTGGGCCAGAAATATCCATGGCAAACTAATTACAGTGTTTTGTTTTGACCAAAATATCTAGTAAAGATATGATCATGATTGTACTGGAAAATATGTGTGAGAAGGTTGCCAGCAGATGGTACATAAATTCTATTGTCAAAGAGGAGTAGACCGTTTGGGTCCATAGACCACTGGCTATCTGTTGGGATGTGTTTTGTAGCAATTGGGTCACTAATGAGAGCCAAAAGAATATCTTGATAAAGAGTGTCCAGATCCACAACTGTAGTTGCACAGAAAGAAGGAAAGAGTAGAATGGTAGTATCAGGCATGGTTCATACTGGGGTGGAAGTCCACAGAATAAACTCAAAAATGAGTGGACTTGTGGAATGACCTTGGCTTCAGCTTATATACTGTACCATCTGTCTACCATGTGGTTGCAACTTTAGATGATAAGAAGAAGTCCAAGATGGGAGTGAATGCTGATTGGTATGTCACCATTGAACACCAGAGATTAAGTTCAATAAGAGTTATCTTCGTCAATTGTCAAACTAGTGAATTACAGTATAGCTACTAGTTTTATACACAAATGGATAGTATAGGAGATACTCAAGGTTTCAGTGGTAAAATCCCTATTATCCCAAGCAGAGGTTTCAGTGTTAAGACACTGATAGGAGTAACTCTGTCATGGAAGACCAAGTCAAATAGAAGTATCTCCACCATGGAAGATAGAATACTCTGATAGTTGCAGCACCACCAGAAGACATGTTATGAGAAAGGTGGGCTTGTATAATTTGAAGATAATATCACCACAGTGATGTAATTTCCAGATGGGTGGACTTGCATATGATAGTTCTCTTGTAAATATCTATGCCAAGATTTCTTCTTTTGTTTTATTCTAAGAACTTAAGTTATAATACTAAAGTGTTAGTGTAGTTTTTTTGTGAACCATACCCAATTCTGGAGCTAATCATAATAGATTTCTTTTTTCTCTTAGTCTAATCCAATCTTAAACCAGCTCTATATAACTCTTATTAGATAAGTCATTGCAAAATTTATCCTAACTATTATGATCTTAAGACCTTAGAGTAGATCAAGAAAAGAAATCTTATATAGAGTTTACACAAGAGAACTCAATAGAAAACTTGGTACAGAATTATCTACCTTATATACTAAAAGCCTATGGTCAGTGCCCTACTATTTTAGCCTACCCTAAATGACCATATGTTTTTCTTAAGGTTAACATATATTAAACATGTTGTATGATGTCATCCTTCCAGAATCTTCTATGCTCTTCCCTTGTGATACATGATTATATGACTATGACTGATACATGACAGCATGACTATAATGTCATGTATAATTCTAACCCTAAGTTTCAAAATAGAAAATAGAAGAAAATAAAATGAGAGAGAAAATGAAAATAAGTAAAGTTCATTACTTTTAGCTCTGACACTAACAATGTTATAGTATGCTTGAACCCTTATAGTTTATTTTGATTTTTTTTCTTTTTATCCATTTTCTTTGATTTGATTTTTCTTTTATTTCTTGAATAATAAAGAAGCACATAACCACAGTTATATGACATTACATCATAGGCTTAAAACATTGTAGAAAGAACTGGAAGGAATAATATCAAGGCACATGTTTATAGCATGTCAACCTCATAGTATACTTATGGATAATATTTAGACCTTAGAGTAGAGTTATTTATTATTAGCACAGACTATATATAAACAGTATATATAGTATAGGAATACATTGGAGACTTCTTGTCAAGTTCTCTTGTAATCCTATAAGATTCTTATCTTATAAGATTACTTAGTATGCTATTGATCATCTTAGTTAGTAGTTGCTACAACATACAATATCTGTGGTGAATTGTGTAGAGTTTGTGTGAAAATGAAGTCAATACTAGAACAGAAAGCTATTGAGTTTCTCTAGATCTATATTATCAAAGATATTAGATATTTGGATTCTTACTAAAAGGAGTACAGAATTTGTTATAGTGGTTAAATTGGATGTAAGTTCTCTAAGAGTTTCAGCTAAAAGGTTTATTCATTAGGAAGGTTGTTAGGTCATGGTAGTTTTTGAAAGTGGCAAGAGTTTTTTGTTTCCAGTATACTAGCCCAATTAGGATTATTATTGGCCAAAACAATTTTAGATGATATTAATGCACTTTTGAAAATTCTTCTAGAAGAAAGATGGATTAAGGTTGACTTCATTAGATATTTGAAATTTTAGAGTGATATAGCTATATAGACAAATTACTCACTTAGTCACTAAGTGAATAGAAGTCTAAATAATGGAGAAGTAGAGCTACAATAGGAAAATACCATGCTATTAGGATAGAGGTCAGGTTGTATAGGAGAGACTGGATTATGACAGTAGCTATATAGTCTGATAATACTGTTATAAATGATTCATACTTGCTCAAGTTTTCCATAAGTAGTATCAAAAATAAAACAAATAATAGAATAGAATAAAAGATAGAGTCAGAAGAAAATTGGAAGTAATACTATGTGGACAAGATAACCTTGGCTTTAACAAAAAATACTGTACCTAGCTTAATCTCATCATATAATTGTATTTTGAAAGAGAGAACTTAGAACAAGTTAGACACAATCTAAGTTGATTATCAGACTAGATAATTATATATAAAGCCTATTATTCTTAAATATAGGAAGTATTTTCTAATAATAATACTACTACATATATTCTGGATTGTCAAATACTGTGAGAGTTGTTATTTAGAACTTGATAAAATTAATGAGAAATAAAGGATTTGGTCCTTAGATTAATAAGTGATTGGGATGGAGTATGATTTGCACTAGAAGAAGTAAAATAAGTATAAATGTTAGATAGTATATGATACAAACACTTAAGTCTAAGTTATAACAAATCACTCTGTAAACAAGCTCTCTCTATTCTAATACAAACTTTATAGAGTTTTGGACAACAACTCTCTCAGTAACTACCAATATTGTCATATGCAAGTCCACCTGTCCGGAAATACATCCCCGTGGTGAAGTCACCTCCAAATTATACAAGCCCACCTTCCATGGCAGTGCTGCAACCATCCGGGTATTCTGTCTTCTATGGCAGAGATACTCCTATCCAACTCGGTCTTCCATGACGGAGTTATTCCTGTCAGTGTCTTGACACTGAAACCTCTGCTTGGGGTAATAGGGGTTTTACCACTGAAACCCTGAGCATCTCCTATACTATCACTTTGTATAAAAGACTAGTAGTTACATTGTAATTCGCTAGTCTGATAATCGACAAAGATAATCTCTTATTGAACTCGATCTCCAGTGTTCAACAGCAACACACCCATCAGCACTCACTTCCATCTTGGACTTCTTCCCATCATCTGAAGTTGCAACCATGCGGCAGACAGACGGCACAGCACATAAGCTGAAGCCAAGGTTATTCCACAAGTCCGCTCATCTCCAAGTCCATCCTGCGGACTTCCACCCCAGTGTGAACCACGCCTAACAAATATCTAGAGTATACACAGGTTTATTATTATTAGAAATTCAAAATCTGTACTTGAGATTAATAGTACTATATATAATTTCTG
>Ga0157364_1007400_pt1 | contig 11373 bp, 6 predicted proteins | sample AttsexASBM2_FD_111476 | JGI IMG/M metagenome (GOLD analysis project Ga0157364, IMG submission 111476) | Fungus gardens microbial communities from leaf cutter ant in Ribeirão Preto, State of São Paulo, Brazil - Atta sexdens ASBM2 | ecosystem: Host-associated > Fungi > Mycelium > Unclassified ...
ATATTATAAAAAATATATATATATATATATATATATATATATATATATATATATATATATATATATATATTGTTTGTAATATCGGATTATGTAATAATAGCGCCAATTCTCATTAGCCCTTTGTCTTAGTTTATTTATTTGCACTTGCAATTTCTGGGAATTTGTTTCTATTATTGTTTGTTTAAAATATAATATATTTCAAAGTTTAAGCCCATATGTTTCGGCTCTTTCCGAATCATCTTCAGTGTAACAAATTGTGACTTTAGGCATGGTCCGTTTACAATTCCACAACAAGCAATAATCAAGAGTGCTCCTTCACGATCCCAATTTTGACATACAGCACTTAAAACTTGGTGTGAACGTCAAGCATCGTTGGTCAAGCAGTTATAACTGAATTGAAAGAGACTGTGAGCCGATTGTTTCCTCAGATAAACTATGTGATAAATTATTTAATGAATAAATAAAGCAGTAAAAGAGTAAAAGAATAAGAAAGTAAGAGATCAAAAGAGTGAGCTGAAATTTATCAAGGTGTAATAACTCAGCTTGTGTAATATCAGATTGAGCTTACTTCAAAATCACAAAGGTACATAAATCAAATAGTATAAATAATAAAGTTAAATTCATAATGTTAAATTATAATTAATTTTAATTTTTTAAAATCATATAGGTCGCTATTGTTCCTATTATGTCATTAATTTAATTAAAACGATGGAATTAAACAATTTAACTCAAGAAAATGTATTAAATTTGTCTCAAATTTAATTTATTATTTATTAAGGACATGTGTTAATAAGGTTGTTTACATTAAAATAAATCACCGAAATAGATTGATTTTAACATATTTACATGAAAGTCAGGGATAATACAAAATGTTATTTAACTCAAAGAATTGGAATGTTTTTTGGAATGTTATGAATAAAATTTATATATATTAATATACATTGCGTTTTAAGTATAATAATATATATATATATATAAATTGTATATTTACACATATATTTAATTTGTATTTTATAAATAATGTAGTTGAGTCAATAGACGAAAATTAAAACATGTGTATAAATAATATAAATTAATATATAGAATTAAGAGAAGCTGTGTAACAATAAAATAATGTGGAGTGTTCACGTGTGTTATTCATTGAATTTTATTTTTAATATTGCGCACCATTTGCCGCGCTGATTACTAACAGTCTATTTTTGAATATTACTTATTTAAAAAAATTATTAATTTTTATTAACCTTCAATTACGCCCATGAAAAGTCATCCTAACATTTGTAGATATTTTGAATCTAAAGCTTTTTTGTTTGTATCTTTCACAAAGTTCATATCTTTCACTAAATGACCCCAGCCGGATTTTTCAAGCGTCCCGTTTGAACATTCAGTGCAAATAAAATACCGTCGCATTGTTCGACTATTAAGGGAAAATTCAAAGTGAATTTAGCTACAATTGAAAATCCCATACCGTACAGAAATCCTGATTAAAACTTTTTTTAGAACCAAAGGATTCTCTGATGTAGTTGAGAGCTAATATTGAAAACAAAAAAAGAATGAAACAAGAAAAGAAAAAAACATACTTATTTTCATTTTTCTACTAATAAGTTATTATACTAAAATTTTATTTTACTCTCTCGTCTGTAATCTTTTTAGATCTTTTTTAAGATAAGCAAAATTTCATTTTCAAATTTCTTCGAAGTAAAAGAAGACGGAATTTGCTTCCCTTATTGTTAAAAAAAAGCTCGACATGTTAAAACAAATTTTTTTTTTATTTTTCTTCACTTTTGTTAAAATTTCAATTTTTATGAAATAAAAGTTGTAACATTCGAGTTAAAAGACTCAGATTGCAAACGGAGCGAGTAAAAATGTGATTGCAGATGGAGAGTTCATATTACAAAAAATTAGAATGATTTAAAACATTCAAATTTATTTTCTGAAAAACTTTGTGTTATTTTATGCCGTTATTGTACACACGAAAGCTAAATTAAATGATCCTAACGGTAATTTTAGAAGAACGATCGTGTCATTTGATTAAAATCCTTCATCTACTATCATTTTAGATTAATTCAGAATACGTGAATTTCTGAAATATTCACAAAAACGGTATGTCTGTGCTTTTTAAAAATTAATTTTTAATAGCTATTTTTAATAGCGAACGTTTTAATATCGTCTTAGTACGTTTTTTAGTATTTACAAACATATTTTCACTCCAGAAATTTAACATTTCAACGATAACGAGGGTAGCTGATCATCCGCTTGCGCAGTTTGCCAGAATTTATGCGCTTTGTCGCAAAAGTTAGCAGGTTAAATTATAGTGTAGGGACATCTCGATTGGACGCGCGAAATGAAATGTAGATACATTCGCACGTCACGACGGTACATTATGCATATTGCTCGCGATCTGTAGCGGGCACTCGGCTCGTTGGCACTTGGTAACTTGTGCGCACTTACGTGACTCACGACGGAGTGCCTCTCATTAATATGCCGAGAGGGGCAGGTGTATATTTCACACAGAACGAGCTGATATTTGGGTCCCGTATTTTAACGCCGTTATCTCCACAATGATTCTCCGGCGGAATGTAGATCCGTAACCGCGTATATTTAGTTTCTTTTTCCGCGTAATCCCTAGCGACAGTCGTCATCCGAGAACTTTGCTGGTCTATCGAATTGCTTCTCGACCTTTCGCGAATGGCGAAGTAATACCGGAAAAGTTCACGAATATGCATCTATTCGAATTGCTATCATTTGCGTTTTATCCACTATTCAATTCATAATTCTTATAATTATTTTCGATTACACTAGTTTACAAGATTTGCAAGGTTTTATATGAAGTTTGTTTCTAAAATGAAGTTTATTTTTTTTTTTTCTTTGAGCCCGAATCTGACATATTCCTGTCATACCTAGGTTTTTAAATAAGAAAAGATACTTTTTCCAATATACAGTGAAATTTATTGAAATTAGAACATAAAACAGAAATGTTTAATTTTTGTTTTTTTATATTTTCAATCCAACAATATTTGCTTATATATATATAGCATATTTTCCTAATATTCCTGATAACGTTTTTCAATTATTATCAAATCCTGCTGAAAACGTTTGCTCTTCTTACTTTTCACACCCAAATTATGTATTTCAAAAGAAATGCTGTATCCTAAAAGGAACATGCCACATCTTAAAATATGTTATTATATATTTTATAAATTTACCTGACGAAGTTTTTCTAGCGGCAGATTCAAACTCAGCGTCTAAAAATAATTTAAAAAATTGTTCCTTTCTTTGTGATAAAAATTAGTGAAAATTTGTAAACTTCTGTCTTATCAACGAGGAATAATTGTCATTCTTCGTAGTTTATGCTAAGCTATCTGCGGCCACGAGATTACGCGATGGGTTTAGGATGTCGCGGTTCAATGGTGCACACTCTCGTGATGTACACGGGCCCAAATATTGATTCTAATATGACGGTAACTCGAAGGATGGCCAATGGCGCGTGTATATCTTCCGTGAGCATGTAAGCGTGTAACGGACGGTCCTCGCCCACAGGATTGTCCACCGTTTCGAGAGGGGCAAACTCAACCACTCGCTCGTCGCTAGCTCGAGAAGTGGCTGGCTCGACATAGACGAGCGGAAATGTATCGACTTGGCGCCTTCCGGCGGTCACGTCTCGACGCACTTTCCTTCCTTTTCCGTCTGGTTTGCGGAACCTATCGAGATAATCGTGCCGACAAGATTTCGTTGAATCCGACCGTAATTCTGCAAGGAAATGCGACGCGTTCGGTCGGGACAAATTTACGGCATGACGTAAATTTGCGGACGTGCGAGGGCGTTAATTATAATCGTGAGCGGTGATGACAATTATATTCCTCGAAGCTTGTAGCTAATAATTTTTAGGAATCTTCAGTTGCGTGAAATAATAACGTAATTAGCGTCGACTCGAAGAAAATCTATTAAGGGATAGAAAATCGATAGAAAATCTAAAGGAAACGTATTCCCTTCTATTCTATATGATAAAAGTTGATGTGCAAATATTTCAATATAATTACTCTTAAATATTGAGATGAACTTATTGAATCCGAAAAGAATCAGTTTTAACTAATTTAAATATCTAAAAATTTAGCTAAATATAGATTAGAAAATAATTTTATTAAACTATCTTATTAACTAAAATTATTATGCAGAATTCATGCTGATTGCTAGAATATAAAAATTTTTTGCAACATTGTTTATCATATTTGAATTTTCTTCGTTTCCTTAATTACAATACAATGATGATCTAACAAAATTATTTTCAAATCTATAATCTAATCAAATTTTTGGATATTGTAGCAAAATCTTTCGGTCAAATCTTTATTAAATATCGAAATCTTCGCAATCTTAAAGTTTTAGTTTTCTAAAATAAATAAGCGTATTAAATTTTTTTATAAAGTTTAAAAGATTTTTTTCTATGAAGAAGAATTCATTTTGTGAGTTAAAATTACTGGAAAAAGCATAAAACCATGAAATTTTACAGCGTCCTAACTGCTCGATGTTACTTCAATTCGGAGCAAATTTATCATACGTGAATAACATTCGCCAGAGAGGTGGCTCGACACCGACGACCGGCGTACGATTCCATATAGATTCGAGTCGCATAAAATGAATTTAATTGCCTTTGTATGAGAATTTCCATATAAAATCCGACCGGGATTAGACAGGACGAGGGGTTGCGATGTGATGCACGTACTATTCAACAATGTGAGCGAGCTTTCGGTAATTCAGCCGGCATAATAACCGATTTTCGAAACTTTATACGTGAGCGTGAATTATGCGGTGGAAATAGCGTGACATTTGCTCTTTTGATGATACCGATTTGACGTAAAACAAACTCACGTCATATACGGCTCGCGCGAGCACTTCGGCCGACGTCTCACGTCTCGATATGCATCGTTGATAAATTTAATACGTGTCAGCCACACATTTTCGTGAAAATCAGGATGATGGTAGATCATAGAATATTTAATCAGACGTATCACGGTAAATTGTACGAAGATCGATTATTTGTTGAATCTCTGATCGCGTATGTAAGGCGACGATAGAAATTATTTATTTGATGTAAAAGCATGGTATGGAAGAAACTGTTCTAGTACAATTTCATTATTTTCTTCTATAACAGCAGATCTATCTATATAAATACGAGGCAATAAAATTTGCATGCCTTTGGATTACAGAACGACATCTTGATTTCTGATACCTTCTTTTTTTTGAGATACATCAGAAGTATTTGAGTGTCCTCGTGAATATTTGAAATTTCTCGTGATTTGCCCCAATTTTTTTTTTTACTTTATAAGATATGATTAAATATTTTTTAATAAGTGTCGATTTACTTTTTGTTTTATCAAAATTTTGTAACTTCAAATTGAATGTCGCTATTAATGATACATACATTGTTCCGTTTAATTAAATTATTTTAACATTTATGTACATATTATGTATAATTAACTAATAAATTGATAATAACTAACTAATTAATTAATAATTAATAATAATAAAAAAATACAATATTGCAAGTTCATCAGAAAAGTGACACAAGTTAAAAAATTGTTCAGAAGAGAGGAAAGAAAAATTGCTAATTAAAATGAATTACGGCAGTATTAAACATGAGTTAACTAGAGCTAATTACAAATTGCCTACTTCATGTTTTAAGTCTAGAAATAATGTAAAAATAAATTTTGTTTGGTGTTATATTATATTCCTAAAAATTACTTCTATCTTCATTTATGTCATTTTTTCGTTTTAAATTCTTTTTTATTTTCTATTAATTTTTATTCATATTTCAATTTATATTATTTTTTTGATTAAGAGCCGATGCATTTACCTTATTAGATATTAAAAGAGCAATGATAATCCACTCCCTTGAATTAAAAATAATATTTTATTATTTTTAATAATACACTTTCATATGTGTCAAAATGCAAATCAATCTATTTTTATGGTTAGTTTTAAAGTAAATAACGTCGGCTTATAAGGTTTGTTCTTTATATTGAAAAACTCTCTGAACAAATTGTATTCGTTTTACTTCGACTTATTATTGTCTATTCAGAGAATTTCTTTATAAAAAACAGACTTATAGTAAACATTAAATTAAGTTTTAGTTTCAAATTTAATATGTTTTTTTTTTTTAATTATTGTTCAACTCTATTGTTTTAGTTAAAATAATGACATCTATACAGAGTTGCCACAGACCTGGAAAATCGGAAAAAATCAAGAAAATTAAAATTGGTCATGGAAAACTGGGAAAAGTATAAAAGGGATAATATAAAAGAAAAAATATAAAAGAAACTGGAATTTTGAACTTTGCTCACAATTTTCTTAAACTGTTTCTATTCCAAATAATGTTTATAATTTTTTAAATATTATATCCGACATTTATAATTAAATACATTCAAAACTCGCACTTTAAACAATTAAAAAAAAATAATTAAAATTTATATTTTATTTAGTAATTTTATTTGATTGTTCTTTTTCTCATCATAACTGCATTCTTTTTTCCAAAACTAATTTATTTTTTGTTGATTTGAGTTTGCCCCCAAAATTTTATTATGCTACTAAGCTTCTTTTGTATTTTTAATAATTATAAGTCTTCTTACAATCCTTTTATGTTAAAATTTTTACATATTTTATATTGATCATTTTATATTCATTTCCCATATATTATATTGTAAATTGGGAAAATTTCCCAATTTTGTCTGGAAAACCTGAAGAAGACAGGGAATTTTGAAGTTCATTTTCTGTAAATACTACCCTGAGTAAGAGCAATGACGATTTGCAGGTATAATTAAAAATAACTCACATTGGACATAATTGAACAGCGTAGTCGCGGAGAGTAGTAAATGCGTTTTACTCAGATCCGACCGCGACAGTTGTACTATTGGCGATCCTTCATTGATGAAAGAGAGAGAAAGTCTCGCGTACTTGATGATACTCGCACGCGACGCGGTGTATTCTCGCAGTATTCTCTGAAGAGCAACGCGGATGGGGAGCAGTGCAGAACGGCGGAGGTACATCGGAGCACATCACCCTGGGGCTCTAGTATAATCGAAGACACGTGAACGCCCGCACGGGCAAACACGATCGCTCGTATATACGTACACGTGCGGCCGGCATGAACACGCATCACGTGAAAGGTGTGGGACGTATATACTAATGGAGGTACCGAGCCCAACCCACGCGGATCACGGATGGGTGCGGCATTCTACTCCGGCTAATGCGTGGGTGTGCCGCGCGCGTAACAGTGCCTTAAGTAATTGTTTATTGCCATGTCGGCCAGGCCGACCGCACTTCGGTCTCTCTTCTGCTCTTCGTCGAAAACGCCTCGTGACTCGCCCAACTATCTGCGAGGAAGCCCCGGCGACGATAAATTTTATTTCCAGGTGTAATGCCGCGCGTGCCACGGGCCTCGAACAGAATCAGATTTTCAATCTTTTCTAACGAATGTCGTTGATCCGATTTTACAGCATAGTGTTCCATTTAAATTAGGTCAATCTTCTTTGCCCCACGTATTTCGAAAGAGTAATTAGGGTAATAGTAATATAATTAGGTAATAGTAATTATTAATTATTTATTATCTGGAATTTTCAGAGAATTTCTTTATTATTCTTAAAAATCGGGGATGGGATTTTTATGAAATTTTATGGAAACTCGAGGAAATCTTTGTAATTTACTTTTTAAATTTAAATTCTGTGTCTTCCTGAAAGCATTGCTTCTTTTTCTCTTGATGATGCAAAATGTTGATAATTAACAATTAATAAGTATGGCATACATCTTCGTGTATATTCTCGTTTTCATCTTCATGTACATTCTCATTTGCTTGCGAGATTTTTAAAAAATGAGGATAGCAAAATAATGTAATTCACTGATATTATATTGTAATGAATTTTTTCTATCTTTCTATTTTATAGATTTCGCAGCTTCAATTGTAAAAAATGACAATTCGTGGAATTTCTGCTTTCTATTAAATTACACTATATAGTTTGAGTTTCTTGCACGCCAATTTATTTCAATGTTATATTAAACATTTTTTAACCTCTTATCTGAAATTTTGAATAAAAATACTTGTATAAAAAATTTTTAAGAAATTTTTTTACAAGATTTCAGTAAATACTCTGATAATGTATCAATATAATAATATGTCGATATTTCCAAATGAAAAAGTAATTACAAACAATAAAAAGGTGAAGAAACGGGTTAATTAGAATGAACAGTAAGCATTGCGCAAATTTTTATAAATCTTTTTATGTGTAATCTTCCATTTATTTGAATGTTTTGACTCACGTTCGAGTCATTTTCAGCAAAATTCCATAAAATTACATAAATTTGCGATGAATTCTTGGTGAGAGAATTCTACTAGTTATCACGAGTTGATAATTCCAGTGGAAATCACAACGAGCGAAGTTGTCTTTTTTTAATTGTTTTAATTACAAATAATCTTATATTATTTATGAAGACATATTTTTTGTCACACTTTTCTCGAGAAGTTTAAAGAAGTTCGAATAATACCCAGAAATTAATATCAGATTAATTTTTAACGACAACGTCGACGACGTGCTAAGTAAATCCACTTCTATTAAATTTCAAGGAATCCAAAATTCCAGAAAGTATTAGATTGCGCGATCCGCTGGAGCTTCCAAACGAGAAAGCAAACCTGGCGAGCGTAAACCCTGTGAAGCTCTTTCAGATCGTCGCGCCATTGTTATCTAACGTTTAAAAGTTATGAGCTGCTTTAATTGCGGATTACGCACTCGGCGTTTATATGGCAAAGTTGTAACGTCGTCACGCATGTGCGGGCGTTTAAATAAATTTTAAACGCGCTAATATCACGTCATTTCATGTACGCGACAAATAACGCATATATCTGCATTTGAGATAAGCGGCTTTTAACAACCTGAAGAGATAAAACAAGTTTACGAAACAAGACTCGTTATCGGTCATTTATAAATTACCGCAGTTTTAATTAGAATCCTGTATGTAAGGTTAATTAGTAAAGGGAAAAAAGTTATAGCGAAAAAGATAAAATATAATTTTCCACATTGTCAGCGCTAACATGTACAATACGTGTTATATATTGTTGTTCAAATTGCGTCGTATAAATTATCTAGTGTCCTACAATTAAATTGAGTGAATGTAAATTGCAATCTTCGTAATTGAGGTCTTTATAATTCAACATTTGTTATATTTTTTATTTATCACTGTTATATTTTTTATTTATTACATCGTGATTGTTTAAATTACACTCCTTATTCAATATTTTAGATTATTTCTTTAAAAAGAGATGACTATTAATTGTCCCCGGAGGCTATTTCAAGTTTCAAACATTTTACTCTAATATCCTAATATCCGGCTGGTTAACTTTTATTTCGAAATTTCCGTTCTTTATGATAAATATCCCTTTTAAAATTATAATTAGAAAAGGACAATATAAAGTGATATAAATTATCACAGAAATTAATTGACGAAGCAGGTCACGAACGATCAAAATACAACGCAAACGTTTGCTTTTTATCAGCTAGGTGATACTTTTAGCTGCTAATAGACTAATATTTAACGAGCTGCTTTCGCGAAAGCTCGTATCAAATAGACCTGCGTAATTTCCTAATGCAGCAGTGAAATATCTCGGAGCACGGAGCTCGGTTCTCTTTCTAATCAGCGCAGGATCATTTAAAAGCTATCGCGCCTGACTTGCAGATTACAAACTCGCCGTTTGTGCGCGGTAAGTTCAAGACGATATTTCGGGTATCGCAGCTTTCTCGGCGCTAATGACAGTAATTAGCTTCGTAGAGTCGTCCTGTTTGTCAGTGCACGCACGCACGCACGTACGCACGCACACACGCACGCACACACGCATGCGCATCAACGGCATATATACGCGACGTAATCATTCGCCTGATGTAACTAGCCCCCCGCCGACTGAGAGGGTGGCGTCGTGTTGGCCGAGAGGGTGTTCCCGCGGCGTCGTCGAGAGAAGTCAATTTTCATTTAAGTTTAGGGTGCGCCAGCACGCTATCGTTTCTACGGAATGATATCGCTGCGAGCTAAGGTCACCAGCGCGACGCTTCCGTTCATCTAGAAAATCAGTCGATATAGAATGCATTAACAGGACAGGAAGCAATTGCTAGTGAAATTATAGCTCCCGTAATCTATATTTTGAGGCAAGGAATACAATGAGTTAATAAATTTTACTCAAAAAAAAGCTGTAAGATTTTAAAAATAGACCTTTATCCTCTAAAGATTAACTATTGACTATCTCACGTCTAAATGAAAACGTAAAGTTGTATTTGGATTCAATGAGATTTATTGGAAAGAAAGGATCTCACACTAATTATGGAACATTGGATCCCAGTGAATTGAATCAGTTTTCATTGTAACTTTAAGGCTCGATTTCATTATTTGGTTAATTTATGGTTAGACCTAACCTGACGTTTCATCCAATGGGCTTCATTCATGATATAATCACAGATGAAATCCATTAGGTTATCCTAATTAATCGGATAATGAAAAACCGGTATATCATAATATGAATAAAAGATGTTTCATAACACAAAGCTCAATAATTAAATAATTTTTAAGTTATGGTGTATCAAATAAGATCCTCTGGTTTTATAGTTTTGATGTAGATTTGATTTGATTTTAATTCAAGAACTATCCATTATCGAGCATTGTACCTTCATACACCTTTTGTTCTTCATTTATAAACGTTTTACGTGAAAACTAACTCATTGTATTAAAATTTAATTTTCCATATAATTAATCTATATGATAAATTGGATCCTGGTGAAATGAGTTAGTTAATAAAGCTTTATAACGTTTTGAAGAAAAGATGTTATTAACACAAAGTTCAATATTGGATAGTTTTTTTAAAACTGTATCAAATTTGTAAAATTTGTGCTTGTACATCACTTTTGATATCTAAGTTAAAAAATTATCGAGTCTTGCGTTTATAATATTTTCTTTTGTTCAACGACACTATAAGTTACATGAAAGCTAATTCATTTCACCGAGAGTTTTCCATATATAATTATAGCAAGATTCTTTCTCTTAACAATAATAAATATCTCATAACGCAAATTTAAATTTATATTTAATATGCAGACCATCATTAATCGTATTTTTCTAATCTTTAAATGCATGTACATCTCTTTCTGTCATGCTGCTTTGAAATTCTTTTATCCTTCTTTTTTAAAGATTAATCTTTAAACTTCACTTTTCAAACTTCTTATATTCAACAGTATTTTTAGGAAGACGCGACGAGAAAGTTACTTTACGTTTATGTATTTAACAAAAAGAATAGTGTCATTTATCAAATCGACGAGACTTTTATAGTAGCGAGAGATAGAAAGTGATGCA
>Ga0157364_1007401_pt1 | contig 11371 bp, 8 predicted proteins | sample AttsexASBM2_FD_111476 | JGI IMG/M metagenome (GOLD analysis project Ga0157364, IMG submission 111476) | Fungus gardens microbial communities from leaf cutter ant in Ribeirão Preto, State of São Paulo, Brazil - Atta sexdens ASBM2 | ecosystem: Host-associated > Fungi > Mycelium > Unclassified ...
ATCAATATTTAAATTACAATGATTTCTTTGGATAATTGTTTAGTTTTAAAAATAAATATATTTATATACAACATAATAAAATGCAATATATAATACATATATAATTGTTAAATATCAAAGAGACAGTCACCAATCTTTGGTATTTTTAATTTCAATGTCTATCAAAATGTAAATCAATTTCTGTATCAAAGTAAATAACATGTATTTATTGTTAGTAAATAATAAATTAAATTTAAGTCAAATTTAATACATTTTTTGAGTTAAATTTAAATTAAAATAAGAACGTATTGAGTAGAAGCAATCTAGAGAAATAATTAAAAATAATTCAAATTAAATATAATTTGACGATACAAATTTAACAGTGTACAATAAAATATTTATATTATTTTTCACATATAATAAATAGTCTAATGTTCATGACATTTCCAGAGATGGAAAAGACTTATCCGTATAGGAAGATTAATTATCCAAATAAGAGAAATGCCGTTGCGACTGCTTAACTACTTAATAAATAACTCGTACTACTGTTGAGAAAATTATGTGCGTTGCAAGGATCATTTAGAATCTGCAAAGTGCATTGGTGGATTAAACGCGACTTCGCCGTTAATTCCGTTGAAATTATATCTCCCCGTCCTTCCTGTTTTACTTCCTCTGTTCTTTAAGCAGCCGCGGGTTACCTCATGTAAAACGCCTCAGAAGATCTATGACACGACGCACAAGGTGGTAGGACGTCTGCGAGCAATGTGGAGAGTTCTATTTGTAACGCATAGAAGTGGCTACAACCTATCCGAAACAAGATGAATCTCAGGGCGACGCCCACGCAATCTCCGAATCGTCGTTCGTAAATTTTCATCCGCGAAATGTCGTTTCGTTTTGACCGTGCGCGTTCCTTGCTCGCTTTTTCACGCTGGAAAAGCAACCTTCTCCATCGCAACAAGAATTACGAGATCGCTGCCCTCCAAGGTGAATAGTCGCGTTTCGATCACCAGTAAATTGTTTGCCGACGGTCTCGCTCTGCGATCTTTGTAGACCTTAAAGAAAAGACCGGGGTGCAATGAAAAGCTTCTTCTTTCGATGCTCTTCTGTCGAAATCAAGTTAAAATTTTCATTAAATCATAAAATACTAACATGCGAAATATATAAAATTTTATCACTCCAAATTTCGAATCGCTTAAAAAAGAAAAAATTATCGAAAAAAATTATTTTACATTATCTTAAAATATGTAATTCACAAATAGTTGAAAATTTAATTTGTTATTTATTTTAATCTTTAAAAAATTCAGATGTAAATATTAAGTTGTACATGGATTAACCATATTGCGCATTTTTTAAAATTCTCAAAAAAAAAAGTAATTTCTTTTTTACGACTTTAGACTAAAATTTCACTAACATCTTGCTTCTAAAAGTGTATTCAGAAAGCTATCATCCTTTTATGTCTGATAAAACTAAAATGAGAGACACAATAGCAAGGGTGCAGAATGCTTTCTGAACACACCGTATAGGTAAAAATAGTCTCCTTTTCAAAACTTAAGTACAATTTGTGGAATTACGATACGTGGAATTAAGCAAAAAGCACTAATGTTGTCTTTAAAGATTGTGCTTAAGCGATTATAAAATCAGTAATTATTCTTTCTAAAAAAGACATAGAAAGAATGATGTTAAAATAAGTTGATGAAAAATAGTTTCTTCAACATTCAAGTATAAACAACATAATATCAGGCTAATGTCCGTATCATATTACGCATTGGAAACTGAGGATTGCGAATTGAGGATTAGAATTCAACCAATTAGAATGAAACGGATTAAAATTAAAATTACCTGATTGGTCGAATTCTAATTCGCAATCCTCAATCTCCAATGCATAGTGTGACACAAGTATAACACCTTTAGTATTAAACGTGTATTGCACGCACGTCTGAGCTCTTTATCTCTTTATGTAATCCATTCCAACTTAACCTTATCCCTCTCAATTCTGTAATAGTTCGTTTTAAATCAAGACAAATAATTCGGCTTCTGATCCGCGAAATAAGGCGGATAGCTGGAAATTCGTAGATTATAGGCGAAGAAGAGAAACAGTCTGAATCGGCAAGAAAACGAAAAGAATGCAAGTCCGCTTGCTGATATCTGCTTCCGAAGGAATCCACGCGTCTCACAATGAGAAGAAAAGAAACAAGAAGGAAGAAGAATAAAAGCAAAGCTCGATAAGAATAGGCTAAGGCGATAGAACGTGCAGAGGATTCCGATGTTGCCTCTTTGTGTCTGGGCAATCAGAGAAAAGAGACGCGTGAGACTAGTCAAATCGGATGTCGGATTCACCTAAATTTTCAGAAAAATCGTTGGCGTATATCCTTTCGTATATCGCTTTCGCAAGATGTGCAAGTTAATGGCCGTTGCATGGCCTTTTCGTTCGTCTTACTATTTCTTTTTTGGTTTTTCAAGTGGAACGGAAGAAGAGAAATAGAGTCGAAATCCATCCGCTCATTATTCATCTTCTTTGTATCGTATCGAAGATACGATTTTTTTTACGACTTTAAAGAGCTCTTACTTTTCACATTATTAATATTATCGTTAGGAATTATAAAAGTTATATTGATAATTATACACATTGTACTATTATTCAAACATATACGTATTATATACAGAAAATAAAATCTATATATATTTTAGAATATATATTACATAATTAGTGATAAATATTATCTTTTTTATAATTATATATTCTTTTGTCAAAAAGATCTATCTTAAACATTGAAGATATACTTTTTATATAATATTATTAAATTATCATATACTACAATAATTATATTTTTTACTTTATTTCTCTTTTTTTATTCTTATGTAAGATATTTTACTGTAAGATATTTTACTACCATAAAAATATATAAATAAATACTGCTAGATATTTGTGCTGCTAGATCTCTCATTTACACTGAAAAAAAAAATTATTTTAATTTCAAAGTAATATTTTTTTGCTCGTATTTAAAAAAATTATTTCTTTGCTCAAAGAAATTTTCATTGATCCAAAGAAATAATTTTTTTTAATAAGTGCAAAGAAATATTTCTAGGAAATTAAGATTTTTTTTCAGTGTAAATGCGAACTTTTTCTCGGAGAAATTTAATATTGCTTCTAAAATACAAAAGCTCTAATTGAAATGCCTTGATGACGCTCTGCTTCTTCGCCGCAAATATTAACGTGTATATAACAATTGTTGTGTGAGTCTCCAAATTGTGAGCATCGAGCATTTCGCTAGATTCGCACGAAGCACGCACTTGTTACCAGCATGAGAAACTACGAATACAAGCTGTAGCGGAGTTTCGGCATTACATCGTTGTTCTCTGCCATTCATCTTGAATAAGTATATGAAGGAGCGAGTTGTGCTCACGTTCCTGCCATAATTGGCAGTGGTGAGGTTGCACGTCTCTGTTTATTTTGCAAATATCACTATGCGCTCATATGCGTCGCAAATTTCGTGACAAACTCTAGAATAGGCATGGAAAATGCTAAAAGAAATAGACTGCTTCATTTATTTTTATTTTTGTATAAGAAATATTGAGAGTTGACGTTTGCTTGTAATATCGGATGCATGCAAACAAATCAGTTCTCTTCTAATCAAAGAAATATATGTGCAGAATATTTTAAGTTTCTTTGCGCTATTTAGGCTCCGTTTACGTTCCAGATCTCTTTTAAATATCTAATATCTTTACCTAATATCTTTATCGAAAATTTAATTCAATTTATATTTGAAATTAATTTTCTATATTAATGCTATATATTCATAAAATGTTTTATAATATTAAAATAGAGAAATCCTCTGTTTTTAATAATTTTTTTGCGGATTAAAAGAGGTAAATTTTACTTCTCCATTCATACGTACATTTCTAACAAACTTGGACACAGCTTGCAACATATGAAAAAAGAACGTTATCATGCAAGTTGAAATTTACGGATTAAAAGAGATACTTTACTTCTTTACTTCTCCATTCGCACCCCGAACCCCGAACAAACTTGTATACAGCGTATAAAAAAAAAATCGTTATCGTGAAAGTTTAGGTGGCAAGTAAAAGACGTGTCATGCGAAACGGTCCATTCGTTGGTCGTCTGAAGTTGCTGCTCACGAATGAAGAGCTCGTATACTTGGAATGAACATTGTTTCTCGAGCTTCCAACTTAATCGGGCTATAAACTTTCGTCGGTTTCAACTCGGTCAGTTTTATTGTTACATGATGTGACCATCTTGATGACAGATGCGTATATTAATCGTCACGTTCTAATTAATCATTTCCCTCTTTAATGTTCCTTTCATTCTTTAAACAGGTATATTTTAAAATATTACATTGAGATGAAAGGATAGAATTTCGATGTATAAAATTTTATGAAAAATGTGTTGAAAATTTAGATCATCTCTTTCTCAATTTCAGTATTAAATATGACAATTCAATTTCAAGCTAAGTATTCAGTAATATTTAGGAAATGAAATTTGCTTCTTTACTTCAGAGAGTTGTCTGAAACATATCTTTTAACTACATATTCTAAACAACGAGAATGAAAATAAACGAGGACAGGATAATTCGATATTCCTACGCATAATTTGCATAAAATATGCTGATTGTAAGTGGGAGTTAATAAAGTCACGGTGAAAATGCATATAAACTCACGCACGTCTCGTTCTCATTTGACGACAAACATTAAAAGCGAGTGGAATTGGGATGCCAAATATTAGATAACAGGAATTTAAATTTAACAGCAACAGCTAAAATTAATTTAAAATTATAATTATGTAATTGGAATTAATTAATTTGATTACAAACAAATGTTGACCATCAAAAGGAACAGTTGCTAATTGATTATGCTTATAATATATTACCAATTCTTATAAAAAACAATAAAAATCATAAACTTGTGTAAAATCATTTAAGATTTTATAAATTCGCAGGAAACAGATTTCGAGGATCAGATTTCATCTCATCAACAACAGAGATACAGTTTTCGTCGAACCATTACAGATGTCGAGAAAAGGAGGAAATGTCGGAAACGTGAATCGAAAGGGAACTTGGCAACGAGCGCAATTGTCGAGCGCGTTTATATAATGGTAATGCTCGCGAGAAACGCCTTGTTAATAGCACTCGACTGAAATGGTGCGAATAAAGTGAGAATAGCGATCGAATCGACGGAGAACTCGTTATTTCGCATGTAGGTACACCCGCGCAGCTGTGTCACTCTTATTACAAGTATTTATGAAGTTTACTCTCTAGAAATGCCTCCAGTTACTGGCGATAAAATATCCTACAAAATATCCTCGAATAATTCATATTAATAACATTTTTAAATATTTTAAATCAATTGTTTGTATTATCTGTTAGTTATTATATTAAATTTGTATTGATTTGGCTCGTAGCCCTTCGCATTACATGTATTCAATTTGATATACTTTGAGCCATATGACATATATATTTTAACTTGTTCTGTAACAGTGATGTATTGTAATTTAAGAATTATGTCTTGATAATGAGAAATTGCGCCAGTAAAGCAAAATAAACAACATATTCCACTCAAATTTTCATTTTTTAAAAATATATAAGGACATAAAAAAAATCGATATATAGATATTTATAACGATAATGTATCGATTTATAATAAATCTGATAAATGTCACTCTATTAAGATGATATGCCGATATCTTTTAAAACGCGTGTGCGATAAGGAAGTCGCACGCGACGCAAAGATTTCATCGCCTCTGACACCTCTTGGAGAACCGGAATTATCGAGATCTCATCGTGAACCGATAAAATACCTAATACAGATAATGCCTGTGTGGAGCCAGTACTATAAAGAATGGCGGCGGGACGAACTTCGATGTACCCGCACCCCTGTGGTCTGATTTATTTCCGGATTTATCCCTTGGCCGGTTCCTCTCCCTTCGTGCCTTCGGGGCGCGACGTTCCATTTTTATTTTATTGCGTCGCTTTGCAGAACACATAAGCCTGCTCTACGAATGACTCTCTGACGCCGTAAAGATGGAGAGCTCCGTTCTGAAGGCACTCATCTTTCTTTGCTTCTTGATCTCTTTTTAGAGATCTATACCCTCTCGGTTTTTCCTCTGTCTCTTTGACAAGAAGTCTCGATTTAAAAACTCTCACATATTTATGCGGAAGATCAAGAATATAACCAAGAGATGTATTTATAATGTTATCGTATTGAATTTAACAGGAAATAACGGTGAAGTATCAATTTTAATACGGTAAATATAATATCAATGCTGTTACGTTTGATAAAAAAAAATAGGTTTCACTATAAAGTTTATTGTGAATATTTAAAAATAACAAATAACAAATTTAAGTAGATTACATCTTTTTACGTAATAGTATCTCATTTTGGAATCAACTTTAATATATAACATAATAATTTTCTTTGAAATGAACTTATATAATATCGCTATAAATAAAGTGGATATAAAGAGAATGTCGCCAATTAGCCGGAAGTCACTATTTTATGTCCTATATCTGGAATATTTACATGACGTAATTCCTCATCTTAATTTCTTCTTTCTTTAATGTTGTCTTCTTTTTAACTAATAACGACACTTAATGGCGAAGCCAATCAGCATTAGGCACATGCATTGGTGCCATTCTCTTTATACCCTTATACTCTAGCAATAAAAATATACTTAATTAATAATCTAATTTCTACAGTTGTTGTACAGTTGTACACACATATACGATTCTATAATATATTATATTGATTAATTTGATAATAATATCATTTATTCAGATAATAATTTCCGCGATCTCCTAAATTACTATAAAAACTCTCATTTAAATCAAGTAAAACAATCTGTTTCGTTTTAGTGTTCTCCTCAATTAATATTATATATTATATAATATATTATATTTACGCGATTGATGAAGTTATAGCTACATCTTAGAAGCAATAATAAAAAAAATTTGGTATAAACAGTGCGTTAATATTTTAACAAAACTTACTTAATATCGTATCTGTTAATCTTTTTAACCGACTTCATAATCATCAACTATTTAAAATTTTCAGAAAGCAGACGATATAAAAAGATTAAAAGATAGAATAATATATATGTTTCAGTAGAAACAATTTCGCTTTTTGGTTTCCGATAGGAAAATTGAGTGAGATAATATGGCCCGGAAAATGTAAATACCACCGACACAAACGCCCCTAGGAGGAGCACCCCCTAGGTAGGCCGGGAGAATAGCTTGTTTGTTAGATCGAATAAACGCTCCCTTTTGCCCGCGGGCTCCCCGCAGACTGTCGCCCTTGTTGCTTATTTGTATCCGCCATTGGAGGATCACCCCCTATGTCGCCGATTTGACCGTCAAAGTGTGTTGCCTAGCATCGCTAGCGAATGGTACAGCACTAATAAATACATCGATTTATTGACCGAACAAAATTAAAGCCAGTAGATTTTAATAAAGGATAATAATATGATTCGTATATATATATATATATATATATATATATATATATATATATGTGTGTGTGTACATCAATACACCTCTTATTTTGAAAATGTTCATGTTTGCAGGAGTCCATACATACAAAATATACGATATATATACAGGAATTTTGGAGATGGACCAAACGTAAGAATTTGCATCATCTTTTATATTTATATAATGTTATAGCAATTAGAAATGTTATAAATGTTATAATTCACGTTTAATATAAGTTTAATCTAACAATTGAATATTTATTTATAATATATATTTTAAATATTTAATTTAGTATTTTTTAATACTTTATATTCTGCAAAAATAAAGATATCTTCGATAATTTTGATTATAATTTCTTGTTCTCTCTATTTTACATTGCAGATAGCTAAGGCGATAGGAAGAAATAACGTCCGTATCGTAATCGCTTTTCATGATGCAGTTGGACAATAAAATCACAGCGGAAGACGAAGTGACGATACACCGGTTGCACCGTCGATTAAATTTAACGACCGACAAGCTCTCACCCGAATAGCGAGTCGTTTCGAGAACTTAGGAATATATCGGTGGACCGCAGGATTTCCGGACGAGTTCGCACAACGCACATCGAAAACCACGCGCCCTGTTATCACGCGCAAATATTAATCTCCCGCCCTAACGATCGGCATTAATTATTACGAGCGCAACAGCACGTTTCGCGGAAGTCACTCGACGATGTGGCGGACGAAGTCCGTCATTAACACGTAGGCAGTAATTAATTAAGGCTAATAATGGTGAGGGATGGTTGCAAGTCATATTGCTCGACGTCGTTTCGGTACAGTTGCCATGAGAAATAACTATGCGTTAGACATTTTCTATCGCGACAAAGTTCTCGAAGAGATCCAAGAAAAAAACTGAAATAATCATTTCAGTTGGTTTTGCAATTTTTATTTTAATTAAGTTCAAATAATAGGCATTCAACATTCATTCATTCATTTGATTCCTGATGTATTTGATTTTATTGTAATTTCTTACAGTATAAAAATAAAATTAAAATATTAAGATTAGATAGATATCACAATAATTCTATTTCTATTCTCTTCCTTGGAATTAAATAAGATTGACTTAGTGTCTTGAAATAAGAGTAACACATATAATTTTAATTTATATATTTTTACGTTTAGAGAGAAATCTTTACTTGTGTTAACAAAACCGATGTTCAAGATCTACATTTTATTCTAGATTAAAGAAATTTTTCATTTAAGAGTAAAATATTCCTCTATTTATATTAATCATAAGTATAATCGTCCTTATATCGATCCTATTCATACAGATCGAAGCGTAGTAACAATGAATCCGAAAATCTTTTCTACAAATGCGAGGTGTATTGCAAGCTTCAAAATTTCGGGATTTGAACTCTCAAAGAGAAACAGCTTGACTCCCCTGGTATCTTTCGAATAATTAAGTATAAGCGCGAAAGCACGTTGTTTTAAAAGTGGCTGTTGTCGAAGTACACGCACTCTGATCGTTATTTAAAGGATCAGTCGAGAGAGGAAACGGCAGACGCTGTAGTCAGTAAGATATTCATTTTTACGACCCCGTCTTATGAAAACGACGCGAGAAATAAGAGATAATAACAAACGATGTTTCCTCGCGGCTGTTTTGCATCGTCATGGGGTGCGACGAACTTGAGTTGCGGAACGTAAGGGAAAGAGGAAGCCGTGCTGTATTATTCGAGCACGCCTCGTACCGACGGATCTCCACTCTTCTTCTTTTATGCCGCGGCGATAAATCAATGCTCTTCGGTACAGTTACCGAGTTGCGCGCTGACCGGGACGATGGCGAGACCGGCGGACAGCTATAGCTCAGGATAGTGATATAGCTAGAAATGGGCGCAGGTCACAGAGTCTGGTCAACCTGGTTCTTGGAAGCAATCGGAATAATCTGCTTTATTCTAAAGCAAAGAGCGTGAAAGAATGAAATGCAGAAAAAAATAATAAAATAACACGATATGATAAGTAATAAGATAATAATGATATCGTAATGAATAATGAAAAATAAAGCACTAGAAATATTTTTTAAATGCATGGAATCTAAAGCAATTAAAAGAGATAAAATATTAAAAGTTACATCATGAAACGGCATTTATAATCAATTGTAATTATTAAATAATAGTAATAATAATAATAATCTGCAATAATTATAGAAATATTATATTTATATTATTGCTCAAAACAAGTGAGAAATTATCGCCTCTTCCTTTTGTAGAATAAACCGTTAAAATATCAAAAAGCTAAAATACATCATGTAATACACTGTTTATCGAAGATTACATTTGCATACAAATTTTTCAAACGTCAAACATTAAATCTTCCAAAAACGCGATAAAATGTTTGAATACAGTTGAAATTATCTTTTGATTAGATATCTTTTGATTACACATTATCATTATTTATATCACTGACGACATTATGATTGACATCGTCATAAAGTGAAATGACTAACACAATTTATCCCTGGCATTTATCGACATTTTATTATTTTTTGTAGATTTAAGAGTGCCAATGTCAGGCATAAAATAAGAGAGCGTAATACATCAGAAGCGTCTCGTTTAATGGAAATGTCTCGAAATCGTACCGCGCGTTTCTACTCACTCTTCTCCGTTTCGCAACGGCGAGCCAAGAATCTGCGGAGTCGTCACGAATCATCGGACGCGATTCGATGCGTGGAAACGAGCTGCAGCAGCGTCGCGATGATGCACATAATCGTTACGTGCTGATTATACGACGTCTAATAATACGACGCCTTTGACCAGCTCTCGTCAAATCGAGAACTTAAATTTATGGACAAAGGTAATATATAACATCTACTTGTTTTAAACCTCCCGGATCTTAGCGCGATGGTTCGCCACAATTAAAATTAAAACATAATAAAAAAAAACTTAACATTAAAAAAAATCACTAAATTAATTACTATATACGTTATCAAATCGTTATAAACACTTCGCTTTATGCGATATTAATTCACTATCGTGAATTCATGTACATATTACGAAATCGAAAAATAGCTTTCTAATAAATTCCTTTTTCTCAAACAAGTCATATTTTTCTTAATTACGCATAACGATCATGCATGAGGCTCGTTCAAATGGATATCCAATGATCCATGCTTTGGGTATCCTCGCGATGCGATATCGGCGACAGGGTGCGACAATAATCGTGATGCAGGATTGCATCGTAACGCATTTGTGCATGCAATGCATTAAACCGGAAGGGAATCTACAGGAGAGAGAAAAGAGAGGGGAGAGAGAGAGAGAGAGAGAGAGAGAGAGAAGGGGAGGAACCGCGACCCGTTGCATAAATATCATCCGCCTCATCCACCAGTCGTATCCGTCTCCCTTCCTGGACGGGGACAAGCGCATTGATTTATCGTGACTGCGTAAAATACGCGCGAAACAGACCGCCATCGCCACCGCTCTTCGTGCATAACACACGAAAAACTGAGTGCACCGAGTGTACGAATGCTTTTTTACGATCATATTGGAACTGTATGCAGGTGCGATTGGCAATCTACAAGGTGATCAAAGTGATAAAATACAGGATGGATTCATTTATTATCCACAGACAACATCGAATAGCAGGACACGAAAAATGTTATACTTGAAATTCCTGGTGTTTTTTTTTTGTACAAAATGATAAAAAAACCATCCAACATTTATTATTATGGCAGATAGTACACATTTTAGTGAGTAAAAAGCCTTAGTGAATATAAATCGAAAACTGAACCGTCTCTAAGATATAAATAATTTTATGTACACACAACATGATATGAAATACTTTGTATATACATTATGTATAACATGACTATGAGTAAAATTACTCTTCTTTTAATATTTTATATATATATATATATATATATATATATATATATATATA
>Ga0157364_1007402_pt1 | contig 11368 bp, 6 predicted proteins | sample AttsexASBM2_FD_111476 | JGI IMG/M metagenome (GOLD analysis project Ga0157364, IMG submission 111476) | Fungus gardens microbial communities from leaf cutter ant in Ribeirão Preto, State of São Paulo, Brazil - Atta sexdens ASBM2 | ecosystem: Host-associated > Fungi > Mycelium > Unclassified ...
GGTTATGTTAACAGATGCCAAGTTTATTGTATGACGTCTATGATCTATTTATTTCGACCACCATTTACTGCTAAAGCCATCTATAGGAAAACGGCGGAAGCAAAGTTGTACATCTAATACCTTTTAATATACTTAAAACGTTAATCGCGAAGAAAAAGAAAAAGAATGAAAGAAAAAACTCTAATATCAGTATTTAATATCAATATCTGATCTGATCAGGATACATTCTTCTTTACATCAAGATTAAATTATTAAAGATCCAATTTTGGTTTTGATGTCCATCTGGATTATAAGTAATATTAAAGTTTTTTTCTTTCATTCTTTTTCTTTTTCTTCGCAATTAACGTTTGAAATGTATTAAAAGATATTTCATTAATTTTTGACTACTAACATTATTGACACTGATTCGCTGAAAAGTTCAAAGATTAATTTTTGACTAAACCTATAGAATTTAAGTGTTTGCGATATGATGAATTTTTGTTTTAATGAGCTACCTTCTATTGTTTTATAATAAATCGTTTTGCTTCCCCAACAAATTTACCTTTTAATAATTTTAATATATTTTAGATTATTTAATATATTTTAGATTAGATGTTATTAGAGTCCGTTTTTATATTAGCACAATTTCTGTGAATAGAAGGAGGTAACTCACTGAAATAAATTAGTTTGTAAAAAAATTTTTTATATACAACATTATTATTTCTGACGATAGCTCAAAAGTGAGCCGAAACATGTAAGCAGGTTAAATGTTAATAAAATGATATTGTTAACCATATTGATTTGCACAAGGATTATCGTGCTTGACTCCCGTTGTCCTGTTTTATCCAACCGTAGTATATTATCGATATAATGCAAAATTTTTATATTTTTATCGAAAGTAATAATGTTATTATAATATTAATATTTTTCTGTTTCCTCCAAAAAAGCTAATATAAATTTTTTTACAGTTATAAATTTTTTCACATCGCTGTATTGACGAAAAAAAAATTTTTCGACGAAAACAAAATGTTACGAATAATTGTCAAAACAATATTGTCACATAAATAACGAGTTAATTAAATAAATGATATAATGTAATATTTTATGATGAATTATAATATATATGATATATATACGATAATATGCTACAAATCATAATTATGTTACATACATATACAGATACAAATTTTATCTACAGTTGCATTAATAATAATAATCTAAAGACACAATAGTGTCTTGGCACTAAGACATGGCGCGAGATACTGCCATGTATAACTATTGCGTTATCACAATTCTTTGCATTAAGCATGCAAAAGATTCAATTTATTTAATCAATTCAAACATAGTAATATACATTTCAAAAAACAACAATTGCCAATCTTGTTTCCCTGATCTTGTTAAGGTTCTTTAGTAAAATTTGAGGTACCTCACTAAGGCCTACCCAAAATTACAAATATCTGCATAATTTGGATAAAATATAAAAACGTGTATATCTTAATAAAATAGCATAGAACATGAGATAACAAATCAAGAGCTGCATCTTCATCGAATGATGAGATCATGTTTATTTTTCGTAATTAATATGTAAATTTATGCACGTAAATCTCAATATCTTACCAGAATGGCCGTTGACCTATTACTTTTTTGTGGTCATTAAACTCGTAATTTTTTAAACTATTATAATTTTGTTTTTGAGAAAAATCTATAGTAAGATTTGTGTGCAGTTAATCAAGGAGTCTGCGAGCCTTATCTGTCACCAAGTTATACGTGAAAAGTTACATTTTCAACATTTTTTTTCTCTCTTTTATCGTTAATCTACTGTAGAATTTTGCACATGTCAATTTCGGTGTTTCAACTTCATTATATAAAAATTTGACATTCCTGTGGTAACTCGATTTACTGAAGAATTACCTTAATTGATAAAGTATGTGAAATATAATATTACGTATAAATATAATTTTACATGTAACTTTTTAAACTTCATTTCGTACTAAGTCTTCTGAATTTATTGATCTTTATTAATTAACAATTTTTCAACTTTATTGACCAGCATTTTCTCAATTGTGGTTAATATTTATTTACAGATTCATTTACACAAAATTAACCGCACAATAAATAAAAATATAATCCTATTTGATATAAAAATTAAAACTGTAGAATATTATTACTACTATTTATAACTACATCAGTTTTTGAAATATTTGTTCTATATATATTCTATACATATTTGTTCTAACTGAAAAAATATAGTCATATCAACAAGTTTGCCATCAAAACATTTCAAATCTTTATTTGGACAAAGAATATAAACTCTACACGTTCAAAATTATACATAATGTATATTTAATATCACACACTTTTCTATTATTACAGCTCGAGTGTTCAGATCATCACCTCAATTTGGTGTTACTCTTTTCACGTATGAGTTGCTGCAAAGATTGTTTGTTGTTGATTTTGGAGGATCGTAAGTATAAGATATTACTCAAGAAATATAAATGAATTAAGTAAGACTTAAATATCAACTATTACAATTATTGATTAGTACAATTTATTCAAATTTTATATATTGATAATTATACCTTCAATGTATTGAGAACAGTAATATAATGTATATAATGTTAATAAAATCGCTCGTTTCTTGTAAAGCTCTATATTAAGGGATTACGCCACCTTTACAGCTTAAAAATGATATGTATGTTTGAAACTTTTTTTGAAAAATGAGAAAGAGTGAATTGTGTGGAAAAAATTGTTTATTAGGGCTATATTATTTTTAAGTAAAAAAATTTTTTTATATTTCTTATTTACAAAATGGCACTATAACTGTATCATCAAACATCTTTTTTAGCCGGACCTCTCCGCGGTAGTGTCCAAAATTGCTACGATTCATCCTGGAACAAAATATTTTTATTATTTGCCTATTAAAAAAACTAAAGAAATACGTAGGAGTTTTCAAAAATATTGATTTTTATGAAAATGGTGAATATATGAAAAGAAAGTTGTATTTTTCGCCTGAAATTTTTACCTCTATTAAGCTGGATCATCAAAAATCAAATTCGCGATAGATAAAAAATTTAGTGCTCTTTATTTGCTAATTATTATATTTGTTAAAAAAAAAATTTTGCTCCGGCGGTTCAGCTGCTATAAAAAAAAATGGGGGATCCAGATTACTATAAAGCTGAACTCTCCCACATTGAAAAAAATAGATCCAGTGGTCCAGCTACAAAAAAAATATATTTGATTTTTGCTTTTTATTTGCTCCAAGATAGCCTAAATAAAATAAAATAATTCGGAAATTTAATATTTAAAAAAAAATATCGAGCCTGCGATAGCGCTCGAACATATACGATATCAGAGTAATTAATCATTAAGTCACGTATTATCGAAATATGACAAAATCCGATTTATTTGCTAATTGTAAAATACGGAAAACAGTGAGAATGTACAGCATAGCTCCTCGCGATCAATCCGCCTTGCGTACTCAGTGCTACTTGTATCGCTCGTAAAATGTCGCAGAAATTATTTGCTCATAACTTTGTAGTGGCACCATTACAGTCCCTGGATTACTGGACTGTAATCCAGGGACTGTATACTATCGAATCGATTCAAAATCTGAAATAAATCTGATTTATTTGCTAATTTTTAAGTGTGAAAAATAATGAGTTAATAGTGGACGCTTCGCGTTAATAGAAATAAAAAATAAAATTTAAAATTACAAAACTATATTTCTAATTATTTTCCATCCTTTAGAGTGAACAACAAATTCAGAAATTGACATATCTCGATAATATATGTTAAGAAAAACGACATGTCAAGCGGGCGTTGATTCAAATAAAACGAATAATAATAATTTTTCATCTGTTAGAGAGAGCAACAAATACGGATATTAATATATTTCGATAATATGAGTTACAAGGAATTTGATACAAAAAATAGGTGAGTAATACATTTTTTAAACAATGCTTAAGTCAAAATTGGCGCGAAACATCCACTATTAATTCATTATTTTTCATACTTAAAAATTAGCAAATAAATCGGATTTTGGAATGATAGTAGACAATCCCAGGATCACTGTGCCATTAAAAACTTGCAAGCAAATAATTCCTGATATTCTACAAGCGATACAAGTAGCACTGAGTATGCAGGGCGGATTGGTCGCAAGGAGCGCTCGTGCTCGACATTCTCACTACTTCAACTTTTTCGTACTTTACAGTTAGCAAATAAATCGGATTTTGTTATATTTCGATAATACGTGACTTAATGATTACTCTGCTATCGTATACGTTCAAGCAAATAATTCTGTGGACGTAGAAAAGGGACTTGAAGCAACTCGACGCGAACCGCGCAGGATCTCGCAGCGCGACCGCAGACTCGGTATTTTTTTAAAAATATTAAATTTCCGAATTTTATTTAAGCTAACTTGGAGCAAATAAAAAGCAAAAAATCTATGTTTAATTTTTTGTAGCATCACTGGATCTATTTTTTCAGTGGGGGTGCAGCTTTACTTTAACTTGGACCCATTTTTTTTTATAGTAGCTAAACCGCCGGAGTCAAAATTTTTTTTTTAGCAAAAAGCAAATAAAGAGCACTAAATTTTTGACCTTTCGAATTTGATTTTTGATGGTGAGGGATCCAGTTTAATAGGGATGAAATTTTTATATTAAAATGTTAATTGAAAAAAAAGTTTTTAATATATCGCAAAAATCCTACTTCTTTAGATTATATATAAGAGAGTATTCACTCTAAATTTCTCTCAAGTGGATGAAAAATGTAAAAGTTATGTGCACCAACTAACTTTGAAAAACGCGTTTAAAGTTTTGTTTATATAAAGCAATAAAATCTCAATTTTATCTTTGTTTGCTATTCCTGGGTCGTACAACTGTCCTTCCAATTGTTCGTTTGCCTCATCTGCTTCTTTTCTTATTGCTTTCCGAGCCTCTTTAGCGGCGGCCATCAAGGAACGGTCAACCGCTTGAATTCACCTCCGCACAGAATTGATAGCAATTTGAGCCCACAGTAAGGTTCAGAGTAATCTGTATAATTGCCATTAAACTTGTCAATCCATTACTAAAATTACACACGGCGATATGTGTGATAATATCTACGATTGTTTTGCTAGAAAGCGTTTTTGGCGCTATTGCCCACACGATTGCATTCAAACATTTGTTGTTGTTCTATGTGAAGTTTTCTAAGCAGCGAGTCATCTTTACTTCTTTAAGATCTTTAAGATCTTTATAAATTGGCTTGAGCAATGAAAATTTCTTCTTTGTGATATGCTTGTATATTGATTATGCAGCAAGTTCATTTAAAGCTTTGGTTTTTTGCCACATGCACAAATTATCTCCGACCGGACAGTATTGATGCTGAGAATTTTTATCAGTGGAAATTTTGTGATATAACGTGGTCCAAATTTCTTTTTTTATTTTGCCTGAAACACAGTTCTTCTAATTGCAAAACTATAATACATGATCAATTCATCAATCAATTTTCCGATTAGCATTCCATTTTTATTGAGATCTTTTGTGTTCTTTTTTAAGTTACGAAGCCGAGTACCTATCCGCTTTTATACATGATCAATGCACTCTTTCTACCGATGGCAAATTTTCATCGATAAGTGCCTATGCAGAATTTAGCAGCTCAGAGCAGGTCAAAACAACTTGGAACCGTTCGAAGCGGCACAACGCAGTGACACGCTAAATTGGTTCTTGTGACATAAGATTATCGAAATTTTTGATTAAAACTATTAGAATTATATCTTTGAAACTATAAACGATCGATTTAAGTAAAAAGAAACAAATTTGATTTTTTCAAACCTCCAAAATGGTGTAATCCCTTAATAAAAATAGTGCAAAAGTCCATTATATTGTGTGTGGACTTACCAACCATACCATATATATATATATATATATATATATATATATACCAACCATACCAATAATAATAAGTGCTTACTACTACAGACAACTGACAACTAAGTCCAAAATGGTGGTCGGAATAACCAATAGAAAAGTTGTCTGCATTTCGACTCAGCTTAAAGAAATGCGCTACTTTTATTAATATAGAGCTTTAGTTTCTTATACTGTTCATTTTTTTACGAGACATTATCATGCCTTTTGATATTACCTGTATGAAATTCGTTACTTTTGAGCGATTATCCAAATTTTATTAATTATGAAATTTAATGAAATAACTATAAAATTAAAATACTAAAGTTATTATAGTTATTATTATATTATATAGTTATTATTATATAGTTATTATATAGTTATTATATAGTTATTATATTATTGTTATATACCAATATACAGGATAGTCTAGTTTGACAAATATACACGATGTTTCAAATTCGCGCCAAAGTACAAAATGTGACTATACTTTATTACCTTTTTAAAAAAAGATAAAAAAATGTGCCAAGTGTGCGTGCTCCTCAGAAAAAAATCGTTACATAAATTATATGCGCTGATATGTGTAATCCTTGAAGAAAAAAAAGACTTCCTATTCCAAACCTGTTCCAAATCTATATTTTCCAAACTATGAAAGTATATATCTAATAATAATTTTTTTCACAAATGTGTTTTTCACAAATCTTTAAATTGCACCAATTATAAACTATTTAAAAATTGTTTTATTTCAATTAGATGCTCCTATTTTCATGTATGTTTGTTTTAAAGTAATTATATAACATTAGTGTTTTAACAAAATGTATTTTCTGTTCATAATTGACGCAATTTAAAGATTTCACATATTTTTGAAAACAATTATTATTAGATACATACTTTAGTATAATTTAGAAAATAGATTTGGGATAAGTTTGGAATAGGAATTCATTTTTTTCTTCAAGAAGCACACATACAAGCATGTATAATAATTTATGCAATGTTTTTTTCTGAAAAGAATGCACATTCTCAATGACACTTTTTTTTTTAAAAGGTAAATTTGTTATGATATTATGCATTTTAAAGTATATATTAACGAAAAATATCGCGATAAAATACCATAATGAAATATCATGATAAGATATCGCGCGATGATCGTATAAACAATCTCGATAATCTATCAAAAAATCGACGAAGAATTGAATATCCTCCGTGAGTATCCTTTGCCTCCTTGGCTTATAGATCTTCTCGGTGTCGTTTTTTGACATAGCCCAATAAACAAGTCTGTCGGATTTAATCTTTATTCTATCGCGTATTGCTATTAAACCCTTCCGTGCATTTTCCGGTAATGAGTTTATTCTAAACTTTAACTGAAAAATGTAATAAAAATCCACAAAGCAATTATTTTTTATTTAATGCAATTTGTGAAACTTTTGGGGAAAGAAAACTTATCTGAAATGGCATAATGTCCAAAATTAACGAAGAATCTAAACTCACTTCCTCGACAGTGAACATCTATATAGACATCCACTGCCTCGATGGCGAATATTTAGACCACTATGTCTTTTGAAACGTATTATTATATAATAGCGACATTATTAATATTGTTGAATAGGAAATTATAAGAAATTAATTCTCAATATTACAAATATTACTGATTTCATTTATCCGCGCAATGCGTCGAATTAATAATTATACTTATATTAATACTTATTGTCCTATCATTGATAAATTTATTATTGATTAATTATTATTCTGCGAATTATTCATTTCATTTCACTAGATGTAGTGCTAATGATCGTGTTCTATAGACTCAAATGTTGATCCGTGAGCGCTCGCCGCTATTCTGGTGTATTCTTTTAGATCATCCAATAACAGCGAGCGCTCACACGGATCCGCTTCGCAACATCCGAGTCTACTGAATACGACCAATGAAGTAGATAATCGATAAATGAGAATCGCTAAAGTCATTATATTTCTAAAGCACCGCAATCGATTTCAGAAATGTTGCGTCAAAATGTCCGAAATGCACAACGATTTCATGGTGGTTCAATTTTTAAACTGTACTTACTTGTTTCTTTGTGCATTTTCATGCACTAAACTTCTACACTAAATCTATATTAAACTAAATAATACATAAATTAAGCATTTATATATACATTGTATATATAGAGTCTTTTAATAGGGACGCTCGAAATTTGTTAGATCATAGCCATGTTGTTAAAGTCATCTGTCAAATTTGTTGTGAATTGTTTAATAGTATATGACAAATCATCATGGAAGGTCATAGTGTTGAGCAACGTGTGCAAACCATAAAATTTTATTATCAAAATCAGTGCTCCGTTCGAGAAACGTTCCGCGCATTACATGATTTTTATCCTCGCCACAACCGTCATGCCGGGTCGACTATTCGACGTTTGGCCAAATTCGAGTCAACCGGTTCGATAAATAATCAGCCAACACCAGTACGTCGACGAAACGCAAGGTCTGCTGAAAACATCACTGCTGTGCGTGAAAGTGTACGGGAAAACCCGAGGCGGTCAATTTCTCGTCGTTCACAAGAACTTGGCCTTTCTGCGACTTCAACTTGGCAAATTTTGCGGGACTTGGGGTCTGCACCCCTATAAAATTCAACTGACCCAGGAACTTAAGGTAAACGACCATAAACAACGCCGTGTGTTCGCTAATTGAGTTCTGGAGTAGTTGGAAGTTAACCCAAATTTCGCCAAACAAATCATCTTTAGCGATGAGGCCCATTTTTGGATGAATGGATATGTGAACAAGCAAAATTGTCGAATTTGGGACGGTACCAATCCACGCAATACACCAGCTCCAAATGCATCCCGAGAAAGTCATTGTTTGGTGCGGATTTTGGTCTGGCGGAATCAGTCCGTACTTCTTCCAAAACGAAGCGGACGTTGCCATAACTGTCAACGGCGAGCGCTACAAATCGATGATAAGCAACTTCTTATGATCTAAAATGAATGATATGGATACCGATAACATGTGGTTCCAACAGGATGGCGCTACGTGCCACACACCGCATGCCACGATGGACATTCTGCACGAGCGATTTGAGGGCATGGTTATGTCGCGCGGCGGCGATGTGAACTGGCCACCGAGATCGTGCGATTTAACGCCTTTAAATTTCTTCCTTTGGGGCTATCTTAAATCGCATCTATATGAATAAACCGCAAACAATTGATTCTCAAAGTCAACATAACAAACGTCATCCAGCAAATTCAGCCAGATTTATGCGAGAAAGTCATCGAAAATTGGACTGCCCGAATACGTGTCATCAAGCGAAGCCGCGGCGGACATTTGAGCGACGTTATATTCCATACTTAATGTCATAAAATATTCTTTCAAATAAAAAAAAATTGAATGGATATCTCACACACAACTTGTTTTATTTACATTAAAAAATCGAGCATCCTTATTGAAAGACCCTTTATATTTTTTTGTCATAAATAAACTAATTACAATTAAAAAATATTTATTTACATACTTGACAGCTTTATTTTCCAAAAAGTACGTATATACAAATGCATAAATTTGATAATCTCATGACTTTAAAAATTGCAATGAACGAGTGTCAGCTATCGTCGAAAATATGAAAAGGAGAAAATTTTTTGAGGCGATGACATATTTTATATAAAGATTTGACATTTCAGATTTCGTATGATTTTGCATCACGATATCTCCGTTTGTAGGATACATAGAGATAAAATAAACACTTATGTAATTCAGACTCAAATTGTCGAGTGAGCTTATACTCACAAGTCAATCGGTCCAATCTTTATTGAAAAACCGATATTGAATGGTCACAATTCGCTGACTTGCGTAAAGACACGGTCATCATCTCTTGATGCTAAAAGGAACAACTTCTTTCTTTTTATGTCTGAGTAGTTTTGCAGAAAAGCAAGTTAAAGTTAACGAACTTTTTAATCTATTATATATGACGCTCAGGCTCGGCACACGCTCCTCATTTACTTGTACCTAATTCTTGGCTAGTATTCATAAGTAATATTTTAACATTTTAATATTAAATTTAATTATTTTAATACTAATACGGCTTTATTATTATTAGTTTATGACTGCTTAAATCTAAACCTAAGACAATCTTAAATTAAGAATCAACTATGAATACTGGACCATAATCTTTTTTATATTGTATTGCTTAAAAAAGAATAAATATTGTTTTCATTTTTTACGTAATAATAAATAAATAAATAATAAGCAAAAGAATTGTCTAATTTCGTAAATCCATTTGAAAGGAAAGACAAATGTAACCCAATGGAAAAAAAAATATTTGAAAAAATGTTTTTTAAATATTTTTGAAAACGTTACAAAAAATGTTTGTTTTTGTAATGATAAAAGTAACGTTTAAAATAACAAGAATAATCCCCTTTTTTTAGTTAAAGAAATATTTATTCAAACATTTAAATAACATTTTTGTAATGTTAAAATTATTTGAACAAAATTAAAAAATATTGTACAACGCAGAATATCTTTTTTAATATATTATTTTTTATCGATAGTACATTTAACCTTAGACAAATAATTTTATTAATTAATAGTAATTTTTAATTATGTATTTTTATCTTTTTTATTTACCGGGTTTTATTTACCGGGTTAACTTAAGATATATCAGAGTTATGAGTCATACTTTATCCGTTACGCCACTTATAATTGTCGATAGATACAATTCTTATTGTCCATAAGTGATACACTTAACGCAATTATATTAGGTTAACTTCTTTTCCGTGTTTATTTTTTTACTCCGACCCGTTTTTTATTAATTTGAATTTTAGAAAATAATACAACCTTTATATTAAACATCAAATAAACATTAAATAAATATTTTTTAATATATTTTAAATAAATAACAATAATTAATAAAACAAACTTTTATTAAACATCAAACAGTCGTTTAAAAAAATATTCCTTCGAAACATTATTTCAAACGAAAACTTAATTTATTATTAAACGGATGTTTAATAAACGTCAAATATACATTTAACGGACGTTTAAGAATATTCCATTGAATCATTATTTCAATAATAATATTGGGAGTACAAATAAGTTTCCGCCGTTTGCAAAAGACGGCGTCACTAATAAACTATAGTTAAAATTGTTTGATATAAAACGACATATCATAAGATTGGACAACACCATAACCTTGAAATATTAGCGATTTTGTATGCATCATGTATTTTTTTTTTATGTCGAGTTTTAAGCCGAATAAGCGTCATTTGCGGGAACTTTTGATTTACTTCTTTGATTTAAAGAAATCTGCAGCTGAGGCTCATAGATTGCTTGTAGAAGCATATGATGATGCTGCCTTAAGTGAGAGAAGTTGTGAGTGGTTCAAAAGTTTAAAAACGGTGAAATTGACATCGAAGACAAAGAACGTAGCGGAAGGCCGAAAGTGTACGAAGACGCGGAATTGGAAGCATTATTGGATGAAGATTCGTGCCAAACGCAAAAAGAACTTGCACTTACATTAGGAGTGA
>Ga0157364_1007403_pt1 | contig 11367 bp, 8 predicted proteins | sample AttsexASBM2_FD_111476 | JGI IMG/M metagenome (GOLD analysis project Ga0157364, IMG submission 111476) | Fungus gardens microbial communities from leaf cutter ant in Ribeirão Preto, State of São Paulo, Brazil - Atta sexdens ASBM2 | ecosystem: Host-associated > Fungi > Mycelium > Unclassified ...
AAGGAACACATTGAGATCCCTAATTATCTGGATCGCCAGTTTACTGTTACCGAACCTAATCAGGCTTGGTGCGGTGATGTGACTTATATCTGGGCGGGCAAACGCTGGGCTTATCTGGCTGTGATACTCGATTTGTTTTCCCGTAAACCGGTTGGCTGGGCGATGTCATTTTTCCCTGATTCAGCACTGACAGGTAAAGCCCTGTCGATGGCCTGGGAAGCACGGGGAAAACCGGATAATTTACTGTATCACTCGGATCAAGGCAGTCACTATACCAGCAGGAATTTCAGACAGTTACTGTGGCGATATCAGATAAAGCAAAGCCTGAGTCGCCGGGGAAATTACTGGGATAACAGCCCAATGGAACGGTTTTTCAGAAGCCTGAAAACAGAGTGGGTACCGGATAATGGTTACGTAAATTTTAGCGAAGCCAGCACATCGATAACAAATTACATCACAGGATATTACAGCCAGCTCAGACCTCATCAATATAACGGAGGTTTGACGCCGAATGAATCAGAACGATTGTTCTAGAAAAACTCTGAAGCTGTGGCCAGTTTTTGCTGACCACTACACCATCCGTCCGGTACAACAGAAATCAGCCAGCAAGATAAATAAGTCACTCAGCAGGTAGTGAAAGCGCTAGCACTAGTCGAGGTGCGAGTACTGGATCATCTGGTGATTGGGAACGAAGTTGTTTCATTTGCGGAGCAAGGTTTGCTTTAAATGGAGGTTTTCATGGCATTAACACCACCCCATGAATGGGGACTACCAAGCGATATCACTCCACGATTTGGCGCACGACTGGTTCAAGAGGGTAATTGCTAACATTACTTGGCTGACAGAGCTGGATTGACGGGGAGCTTTACCCCTGAATAGCTGCAAGAACTTGAACAGGCTTTCCCGCTGTTTATAACAAAGCTGGAAAAAATACTGCGTTCCGGCGCGTTAAATCCACATTATCAAGATCAGGTAGCTGTTCATCTTGCTGAATTCACCTGTATAGCAGATAACGATTGCTGACGCGGTAAATTTCCTAGTGGAACGCTATGAACTGGTTCGCACAGATCGTAAGGGGTTCACCTGGCAGGATCAGACGCCATTTCTTACTGTTACCGATATTCTCAGAGCCCGGCGAGCTACAGGGCTGATGAATCAGTAAACTTTTCGAGCTACATTCCTGATTTTTATTTCCACACTTTCCACTCTTTTAATTTATTGCATAACACACCTGCCATTTTTGGCTGGTGTGTTTTTTTAAAGACTAATAAAGTGAAAGACTAAGCATCTGCCATTTATTACTTAACATTAAAAATGGTACGTAGCAGGAAGTCTTCAAGCGTTCCATCACTTGTTTCCACTACCCCACCTATCATCGACCAGGTAAGTATTTTGCTCTGGCCATTGTCGTAGAGGAAATAGTAACCATCGCCAATATCACAAAGCGGTACCGCCTGCTGTGGATATTCCTTACCTTCACGTAACGGTTCTATCGCACTTAGAATATTCAGATGTGAAGCGGCAGGAACGCCAAGACCGTAGATCTCTGTAGCCCCTGAGGCAATTAAACCAAACTCAGATAAGTAGGTTTTATATTCCTCTGAAAAATGTATCCCTAGCGCCTGTTCCGCAGCGCTGATTTCATTCTCTTTAGCCGGGCGTATGTCGGCACCGTGCGCTGCTACTTGCTGCTCTAATTTGTTCATGCTGCCTCCATTTCCAGGCGTTGTTTAATCTGTTCAGCTCGTGATTTCCAGTGCGCTTCACGCTCTTTTATGAATTCGCCACGGTTGATTTCAGACTCTTTTGCAGTGTCATGCAAAATAGTATTATTGCCGCCTTCCATATGCTGCGAGTGCGTTAACTCTGCCAGCGGCGAATCGGCTTTCTGTCCGACATGGTGCAACTCTATTGGTTTGCCATTGGCATCTAGTGGCGCTTTACCTTTCTCCATACGTTCGAGATTAGTTTTATCCAGAGAGTCTGTTTGCTCCAAATTAATTTCATTATTAACTAACGCATCATTACCGTTAACGGTCTGACACTCTAGTCCTGCGTCCTGATAAATCGCCGCCTCTTCTTCGCTGAGAATGCTATCGATAACTTTATCACTGTAGCCCTCTTCGCTAAGGAACTCTTGGGTTGCTTCGGACAGAGGTGTGAGTTTGTTGCGCAGTGAATCCAGGTCAACAGGCCGATCGAGCTCTTTCAAATCAATGCGATCAACCTGCAGGCCTTTCACCTTTTCCATTAGTTCGCCAAGCGTTTCTAACGCCAGTTCTTTTAGTGCGACCATCTCAATCATGCTACTGTCTCCATGGCTACGTGTTCGCGCCAGGCGGCGTAGACCTTCAGGTATCCATCGCTTCTGCTGGCCAACTCTCGCATGAAGCACTGCTGTACTGCCAGTTCAAGCCCTTCGGGTATTTCACCTGTTTGCTTAACGATAAGTTGGCGGAACAACTGTTCCAGTTCATCAAAGCCAGAAGTGGTACGAACGCAACGTTCAATGCTATTGGCACAATCCAGCAGATTAACAACCAGTTTTGCCAGGCGAGCAAAATATCGTTCGTTTTGCAGGCTGACTTCTCCTGTTACACGGAACTCTTCAAACAGTATTTTCAGCGCAATTTTCTGTCCAGTCGCAAGCGCGCTCGCCTCCAGTCCGAGTTCCAGTGCTTCTAAGGGGATATTCAGCGGTTGACGCAATCGAGGAGCCAACAACCAGCTAAGCAGTTGCTGTGTAAAAAGTTGAGAGTTGTCAATAATGGATACTTTCGCTTCGTAATGGAATATTTCTTCTTTACCGGCAAATTTATTAATCCGGCACAGCACCGGCTCTAGCCAGTCGTTTTGGTAGACCAGCGCTACTCCTCTCGGCAGCCGTGCCAACTCGTCCAGCTGCTCGTCGTTCAAGCCTGCGGACTTCCCTGCAATGCGTCTATCAGCTTCATCTGGTAGACGCATAATAATTTTAGTATTGGTATTGCGGATCGCAGAAATATCAACAGCATAAGGAGATTGATCGGCAATAATAAATCCTTCGCCCCAGGTACGCATTTCGGCAATCGCATTAGAGAGCATCTCTACCGATTTGCCGGTAATATCATTGCCTTCTCCGCCCCCACCAGAGGTGCTGCGCTTAAGGATGTTGTGAGCTTCTTCCAGAACCGTAACGTGTCTCAAGGGCTGATTCATGCCTGAAAATGCAGCGCGGTGTTCACTCAGACGAATAACCAGGATCCCCATAATCAGCGATTTCGTCTCCTGGGAACCAATGCGGCTAAGGTCGATAATCACATTGCTGTCGAACAACTCCGTATTATCAATTTCTTCGCCACAAAAAATCTGACCATTCAGTCCATTAGTTAGCGACTTCACCCGTGTCACCAGCGAGCCGGTGTAATTGCTTTTTAGTTCCTGGGAGTAGGCTGAATCATCAATCACTGTTTTCAGCTGCATTAACAGATCGTTGAATGTAGGGAATAGAGCGGGGCTGAAACGGTTAACGGAACTGACCATATTCCAACCGCATTCGCTGTAGCTTTGCAGAATAGCTTCTTTGAGGATCGCGGGCATAGCGGCATACATTGGCCAGCACATGGTGAAGATTTCCACCAGACGGTCAATATGCTCAAGGACGTGGGTTTCATCCGGGAAGCGGAATGGGTTGATACGCAACAATTCGCTGTATTTCGCATTGCTGCCCAGCACCCGTACATCGCTGCGCTGACCAAACATATGCTTGTATTCGCCTTTCGCCGGTTCAATCACCATAAACGGAATGTTATGACGGCCTAGCTGGGACAGCGTCTCGTAAATGGCGTTGCTTTTCCCCGCGCCCGTTGAACCCGTCACAAAGAGGTGGCTGGCTAGCTGGTTGACATCTAAGTTGATAGTTTGTGGCAGGTCATTCCACAGGTGGCGTATGGAGCCTAGGCAAATTTCGCGATCAGCATGCGTTCTAACCTCGTTGCTATCAAGGCGCTGAACTTTACGTCCGAAAGCCTGCGTCTGGAGTACCGCCACGGTGGAAGTAGAGCGGCGCGGCAGGCTAAGCTGGATCGCCATTTCTTTACCCGACACTAGTGTCGCAGGTGTCAGGTAATCGATGTTGATGCCTTCAGAGAAGGTCGGCGTGAGGCGCGGGTGCGTGAGCGTTGCCAGCCAGTCAAGCACCACTTTTTTGTTTTTCGACTGCCAGGTCGTCAGCGCAAAGTCCTCGGTACTTGAGCGGCTGCCGCGCATCAGACCAAGGAAAATGCTGGCTAAGGATTCCGATGAGGCCGCACTGTCGCCGATAAAGTAGGCTGCGGTTTGCCAGCCGCCATAGGTGCGCGCTTCGTTGACGCGATCCAGATGGTGGTCAACTTTTTCCAGCATCTTTTCGATGGTCTTGTCGCTGACTTCCAGCGAAATTTGCTGGCTGCTGCCCTGGGTTTTATTCAGCGAGTGGCTGTCGGTGCGGCTGGTCGTATCGGTTTTGCTCGTTGTTGTGCTACTGGCCTGCGACAGGTTGTCGGTATGGCTTTTGGAAAAGCTTTCCGATCCGCCGCTGTTTGTACTGCCAGAGATATTTCTTGGTAGCAGCGTGTTTTTCAGCAGGCTGCCGATACTGCCGGCTATCCCCAGGTTATCGCCCCGCGCGCGCGCCTCTTGATAATCATCATAGGTGCGGGTGACCGCGTCGGATGCGCTGACGGTTTGCGACTCCCCCCAGCTTTGACTGGTCGATTTGCTGGTGGTGTCCGAAGTCCCTTTCGTTTCGGTCATTCCCAGGCTTTCACCCAGCGACTGACTTAGCCCTTCGCTGATGCTCAGACCTACGCTTTCACTGTCCTGAACGCCAAACGAATACTGCCTTTTAGCCAGGCAGGAAAGCTGGGTCGCCACCTGCTCATAGCCGGTGCGAATCACTTCCAGATTTTGCGGCGAAACCGGCTCCGCGAGGATAATGGCCTGATAAACCCGGCTTTCCGCCGCATCGATAAAATGTTCCAGCCCCTGCATAAAGTGTTCATGATTATCCGTGGACAACGACGGCACGCCGGTTACGGCGGTGATGGTTGCCGAAGGCTCATCCTGCTGTGCCAGCGCCCCATCAAGCAGTTCGTCAGTTTCACCTGCCGCCAGCGGTACCAGGCTGCTGCCGGAAAAATGCCCCTTGAAGGTTTCTTTGAGCAGCTCACCAGAATTATGCCCGAGCATTTTTCCCGGCGTACCGCGCATGCCAATGTACAAATGGGTTTCGCGACCGTCGGATTTCAGGAACAGGAATACAGCATACCCGGCTGCGCCCAGCGCAGTATAGGCTGCCGTGGTGCTTTCAAGCACCGACTGTTTGTTTTCCTGCACGATGCGCTCAATACGGAATATACGGATATCCCCGGCACGGTTGACCGGCAACCCGGTCTGTGTGGACACGGCCTGTAAAGGATAGTTTTTCATCTCCGCCAGATAGCTGCGGTTGATAAGCACTCTTGCCGATTGCAAAGTCACATCCGTACGCTGCTCCAGCGCTTTCAGACGAGACGGCGTCATGATTTGTTGCGACATAAATTCCCCTTTAGAGTAAAGAAATCACCAGCACTGCCAGTACCGCAAGCGCTCCGCCCGCCATCAGCGCTATGTGCAAAAAACCCGGCTGAGAGGGAGCGGAAGAGGGATCTGAGTGCAGGCGGGTAGCGGCCAGAGGCTGTTGGGATTGGGAGTGCGGTTGCGCTTTGGGTTTGATGATAATGCGTTCAAAGCCTTTCACTCCGCGCTGGCGCAGCGAATTGCGTACCGTAATCAGGTGCTCGAAACGGACTTTGGCAAAGTTGACATTGATATAGGAGGTTTGCTGGTAGTAGTAATCTTCATCCCACTGTGCCGGGTCGCTATTCATTTTCCCTGCTAACGTGTTTTCTTCGTAATCGACAAACAAATCGGTGACCTGAGCCAATGCCCAGGCGACGGCCTTGTCAATGTCATTATCTTCCAAGCGGTTGTTTTCAAGCTCATTGATTAACGCCGAACGGGACTGACTGGTGGTGCCATGTTCAACCATTTTTACCAAATTTGCACCCGGTAAATAGCCTTGCATATTCATTGTTTTCGTTCCCTCAGGGCGCAGTGTTACCGGTGCTTTTGCAAATCCAGCGGTGCCATTACGAATAAGATAATCACGGACATCAATAAGATGATGTATGCGCTTCTCTGCGAAGTTGTTCTGCGCCAGCTTACGCTGGCGGTCAAAATACCCTGCGCTCCAGTCAAGCTCATCCGGCTCAATGGCGGCGAAGATCTCGTTGACTAGGTAGTCATCAAAGACATCAGCAATAGCGGAACTGGAGGTAACAATCTGGCGTATTTCATCGCCTGCCAGTTCGTTACGGGATAACTGCTCCAGTAAATTCTGGCGCAGTGTTTGCCGTGTTTTAGCTTTATCGTCCATCATGACTCCCTTATTAAATGGCCAGCGTATTATCGAGTTTCGCTTTAAAATCGATAATCCAGCGCTGCTGCTCTTTCGCCTCAGCGATAGTCTGCTCGCGAACCTCTTTATTATTTAGCTGTTCCTGCATTGCGCCGATTAAAGCTTCGAACTTCTCATTAAATTCGCGCTCAATAAAGTCCAGATAGTTTTTCACCAGTTTATTTTTATCGGATTCCACTTTTTCCAACGCACTGGCCCGGAAGTCATTAAATTCGCTTTCGATAATAGTTCTTTTTTCATTCCAGCTCTCATTCATATCGACATACTCGACGGTGCGGTAATCGTATACGGTACGCTTGCGCCCCCAGGAGAAAGGGTTATACCAACTGGAATCGCTGACCTCGCGGCCGTTATAGCGTTCCTCTTTAGTCTTAACATCGCGATCGTTGAGGCTAAGGTTTAGCGACATATCCTGCATGCTCTCTTTGAGACCCTGCAGCATAGGCAAAGTCAATGTGCGGGCTCCATCGAATATCTCGGCGATAAATTTCAGATACTCTTTTTGCAGTTCATCTTTAATATGTTGCTGCCCGTCCGAGAAGGCGGTTTCAAAATTGCCGATAATATCGTTGCTGGCAAAGATCAGTTTTCGTTCAGCATTATCTAATTCAATTTTTGCACGGTTTATATCCACCTCTCCCAGGGCGCTAATTTCATCGGACAACTCTTTTAGCAGGCGGCGGAACTTCATATCTTCCTGAGTGAACTTTTCAGCAATGAACGATGGCAGCCCTTTCCCTTCACGGCGAACCTGTTCTTTATACGCTTCGGTATCCAGCCCCTTTTTATGCCGCTCCTTCAGGAGATTAATTTCATCATTAATCATCGCCAGCTCTTGCTCATCTTTTTTAAGCTGCTCGGCAAGCTGGGTCTCTTTCATCCCCAGACCGATTGCACGATGCAGGGCAGCATAGGCACGATTGAGACGCGTGGGGACGTTATATTTATCGATGTATTCATCGATCATCACTTCCACGGCAGGCAGTCCGCTGCGCTTAAGCACATTGGTGAAGCCGCGCGCTTCAAGGCTGCGACGTACGCGCGAGGTGAGGGGCATGTATTCTGGGAAGTTCATCGTGGGTTCTTCGAGGAACAGATCTGTCATGCCGTTTAAATCGCCACGTTCTTTACGGGTCAGGCAGTCAGGATGTTTACGCAGTAGGTAAGTTAACTGCGCGGAAACGGGGTAGATTTGCGGATTATTGATGCCATTATTCTCAAGATATTCTTTCACTCTCTCAAGTGCGGGCCCAACATGCTCGCCTTTTTCCGGGTCGAACTCGTCCATTTTGTTCACCACAAAAATAAAGCGATCCTTACTTTGCTTACCGCCTTTTTGCATGGTTTCTGAAACCAGGCTCAGCAACCTTTTATCATCGTCGGTGCTCAGCTGAGTGCCATTTAAAACATAGAGGATCAGCGGGTTGCGCTTCGAATCTTTGATGAAGCTCATCGTTTTCAGCGCGTGATCGGCATCCTGGCTGTTGTTTGGCCCCGGCGTGTCGGTTAGCACCAGACGCACATGGTCGCGTGGCTGCATCGCCACAATATTGCCGCGCAGCTCGATTTCCTGCGTATCCGGCAGCTGGTTCCACTCTTTGAGGGTCCCGGCATTAATTTCGTGCAGCGATTCTTCCTCGCCGCTGCCGGAAAAACGGCGAGCGGCAAAATTATTTCCCGTCGTTTTATCATCAATGATTTGCGCGATTGTCGCCGTGGTGGCTTCGTTCGCTGCAGGCAGTAGATCCTGTCCGATCATGGCATTGATTAACGTTGATTTCCCCGAAGACATGGTCGCCACCACATAGACATTAAAATCGTTGTTGAAGGCTTCACGAAAATCGTTACGTACCTGCTCATTGTTAGCGATGTAGTCATTGAACTGCGGGTTGAGCTTTGCCTCCTCCATCAGCGCGTTAATCTCGTCCAGGCGATCTTCTGTCGCCCGCACCGGCTGCCAGCTCAGGTTGATCTCCATGCCGTTTTCACGGGCTACGGCGGCGGCATCCTGCACGTCCATAAAGTCAGACTCAACGCCTTTGAACTGAACATCGAGCTGCGTTTCGCCGTTTAACAACGCCTGCAACTCGGTAAACAGTGATTCCACCCAAAGCTGCAAACGCGCTTCTTTATAGCTGGAAAGTTTACAGCCTGATGCAGGCTCTGTGCCGTTAACCAGGAAGGTTGATTCAACGGTAAAGGGATTATGTTCCAGATAAATACTGTTCATAGTTTTCCGAATAATTAATTATGCTGTGAAAGAAATATTTCCAGGGTACGAATACCGCTGTAGGCAATAAATTGTGTCAATTCAGTTTTATTAAAAATATCGGGCGGCGCATTTTCAGGCTCACCTCTTTTCAATTCAGTACGAACCTGACGCTTAATCGCGAGAGGAACATGCGAGGCTTCATTGAGGTTAAATTTATTCTCTCTGAATCGTTGAAGCTCAGCCTGCAGGCGATGCTTTTGATTACGGGTGATGCTTTTGCGGCTGAGAACTTTTTTGGCAATTAAAGACATTTGCATCATCGCCGGAATAATCACCGGCCGTGAATATCCAGTTTGCTCCAGGTAGTTCCGGGTTTTTTCAAGGAAAAGCTCGATCGTTTCGCCACGCTCGTCATCGAGCTGATCCACTTTATTGAGGATAAAAATAATCTGGTTACCGGAGTCCAGGGCAGGGCTATTTTTTATCTCCTGCAGTAACAGTTTGTCGTCTTGCGTTGCCAACTGGGTTGCATTGAGCACGTAGACTAGCAGTTTTTTCCCGGATAGCGTCAGCGCCACATCCAGTAGGGATTTATGGCTGGCATCCTGGCTGTTGTTTGGGCCTGGGGTGTCGTAAATCACCAGCGGATTTACGGTTTTGCGCAGGCTCTCAATGCGGCAATCCAGCTCGATATACTTCACCGCCTGATGCTCGTTCCACTGTCTGAGTGTCTCGCTTTGCACATTCTTACTGTGTTCATGGCATTCTCCCTGCCGGGTGTAGCTCACACCTTCGATGCGCTGACGTAAATTCCGGTTATGAGTAATGCGTGTAAGCGTCGCTGTGGCTGCTTCATTGGCTGAAAAAAGAATTTCATTGCCAAGTAGTGCGTTAATCAGCGAAGTTTTCCCGGCACTCATTGTGGCCGCAACAATGACATTAAAATGTTCCGGCCTGGTAAATAGTTTCCTGGTGGACGCTTTTTTACGTGGTTTATTTTCTGTCATGTCCTTACCTTATATTCCCAGATATCCTCTGATCTCTGCTTCCATTTCTTGCTGCAAACTTTCTGGCGAAATAATTCGCAAATGGGGTAGCCAGTATTGCACCACAGGCAAGACTTCATTTTTATGCGACACATTAGTTGATACAATTAACCCACCATCTGCTAACTCTTTTTCTATTACCTGGCCAACGAGCAAGTCGCGGCGCTGAAAATACTCAGCCACTTTAGGTGATACTTTTATTATCACTTCAAATTTTTGCTCAGTACTCCATACACTCTCTTCATTTTTCAACTCTTCTAATAGCGCTGTAGAGCGATTAAAGAGATCGAAAGTGCAATTCAAGGCTGATATTTTACTGAGCGTGAATTTCTTCATTTTCTCTTCATGATGAGCGGCGAGATACCAGACTCCGCTGTGGTTAATCAACTGATAGGGCTCAACGCTGTAACTTCGTTGTTCGGCGCGTTTGAAATAGCTAAATGATACACGACGGCATTCATCAATCGCCTGCTGTAGGCGTGTGAAGCTGTCAGTTTGCTGCTCATTTTTGATATAGTGATGGCCCATCACCAGCATATTCTGCGTCGCTGATGGGTAGAGCATGGATTGTAGCATCTTTCTGCCCAATACAGGAAATAGTCCTTTTACTCCCGCCATGTTGGCAAAAGTATCAATACTTGAGACATCAAACTTTTTCAGATATTCCGGGCGCAGGCTGTAGCTGTTGAGAGCCATATTTTTTTCTATACCTGCAAGGGCGAGTCGCTCTTCGATATCACGACGTATGGTTCGTTGATGCACCCCATATTCTTCAGCAAGTCCGTTAAGCGTTAAAGTCTCACCACGGTTAAAACGTAATAAAATATCTGCAAGACGCGTAGCCAATAAGAGATTCTTTTTGCTCATTTTCCACTTCTGTGTTTTTCATCATATGAGTCAGATTACATGTGCTTGTTGACAGGTTATGTCACATATGAAAAAAATCTAAGATAAATTATTCTGCTGACGGCAAATCAACAGTTACACCTGCACTTACGAACGAAATCAAGGCTAGTTATCAGATTGATTTTAATCGTTTTTAACCTTATCTTCTACACTCTGAGTGGTAAAGATTTCATACAAATAATGCTTCAAACCAAGATGTTGCTTGCACGTAACGTGCTTTCAAATATGGTTGTATTACGGTTCTAATCAAACATTTTTATGAAAGTTTTGTTTCGGAATATTAATTCTTATCAATATCAGCCATCTGACCTGCTGGTTTAAAAAGGACAGGCAATAACGTGGCACATGGGAGGGCTTTCGTACCGTACAGATTGCGTGTGGTGAGCTCTACATGCATTCACAACTGACTCAAAGACATGTATATAAAAAAATTTCTAACTGCGTACGACGACTCGCTAACCGGTGAGTTGAACATTGACCCATTGGGCCAACTAGTAATCTGGTCGTCCTGGGGGCAGGAGATCTTCCATAATCGTATTACATCTATTGCTAATGATGTACGGCAGTACACGCTGAATCTGCTGCACCACAGTGTGATGCGGCAGTTACTGGCAGATGAAAATCATCAAACTGCAAGCGCGATGAAAAACCTTTATCCTAAAAAGCAGGCTCGTGAGTTCACCGCAGCCTGTCTGATCCATCTTGAAAATATCTATATCTACTCA
>Ga0157364_1007404_pt1 | contig 11367 bp, 6 predicted proteins | sample AttsexASBM2_FD_111476 | JGI IMG/M metagenome (GOLD analysis project Ga0157364, IMG submission 111476) | Fungus gardens microbial communities from leaf cutter ant in Ribeirão Preto, State of São Paulo, Brazil - Atta sexdens ASBM2 | ecosystem: Host-associated > Fungi > Mycelium > Unclassified ...
CTAGAACCTTCTACTTCCTTCTCTTATATCCCATGATCAGTCTTGTGATTACGCCAGCAAGTTGTGACTGATGTGACAGCGTGACTGATAACCCCTAACCCAAGTTGTTCTAAAAATAGAAAATTAAAAGAAAAGAAAAGGAAAAATAAAATAAAATGAAAAGGGAAAATAAAATAGAGTCTATCGTCAGCTATCTTGACAATTTGGTGCATCATTAACTATTGCCATCTATGCCTCCTCCACTATCTATCATAAGCCTATAGCAACTATTGCAGTATATTTCATTCATTGAACTGCTCTCAATACTATCAACATTATATAGATAGGAAAGAAGCTTCCAGAGCAATATACAAGAACATTAATCAACTAAATTCTCACATGAATATGTAAGAAGAGATCTCCTAGTCAGTGAGATTAAAATGTTATAAGAAAGATACCACACAGACAATAGACTAGAACACATCTGATATGTTGAATTTATTTTAGAATTTGCAATTTGTCTCAGTAAACAATTGGACTGTGACTGAGATTTTTAGAAGATAGAATTTTATATACTGCCTTATGGTGGCTCAAATTGCAGGATATTAAAGTTTCTATAGCTGCTAGCTTATTGAGGAAGGTTCTCATATGCTACTTACCAGCTCTGTGTTGTCTTGTTCATTTCACTTGTACTGTTTGGCCAAGAATTATACAAGAGATTGAGATAATACTTTGTTCTTCTTTAGTTATAGCTAATGCCTTCTTTTCATACATACACAGAGTAATAACCAAAACAAGTAAAGTGAATATAAAATATTTTATTGTTCTTCTGTTGTTAAGGCAGATGATGTACTGTTTGTGCCAAAAGTGTGAGAAGCCAAGAAATAGTTGTAGAGATTCATTGTTAGGTAATTGTCAAGTGAGTAAAGTTTTGATTGAAGTGGTGCTAAGATCAGCTTCTCTGTGCTATTTTTTCTTAACATGTTTAGATTCCTGAGACAGCTGTTTTGATGACTTGTATCACAGTCTTGTTCTTGTCTGCATGGTAACTCTCTTTCTACATACTCTATTCAAAATCTAAAGTCATAGAACAATCAGATAATCATTATTTTGTACAAGCTATTTGAGTTGTTGGTGAGTGTTACTTGGTCAGCTCAATCCATTAGTAAGTTTATATGATTGTAATTAATTTCAGAATTCATTAGACATCTTGATGATAATTTTCCACAGTCACTCATTGTCAAGTATTCTGACAAGGCTGATAGTCCTTTTAAAAGTGTTAATGGAAAACTTGACAATAGGATTAGGGGCACACAACATTTGAAGTTGGCCCAAAGTGAATGGTAGGTTAAGCTGTTGGTGCTTAAGCATGTTGGTGCTTAAGCAAGTATATATATTTATATAGTATAGTACCCTCTTCCAAGAAAGTGTTCTGAGTATTGAGATATACAAAAAACATTCTTAGCAGTGGAAAGTTGCAAGACTTAGGATTACTCCAAGAGGTAATTTTATGTGTAAAGTAAAACAAGCATCAATTATAATGATCTATGGCAACATTTGGCTTCTGAGACATGAATAAAAGCCAAATGTAAGTAAATCTCTGAGTTGATCACTTCTGATTTACTGAGAGTACCTCAGCAAACTTCAAGGTGGAATTTGATAATCAAATTCAAGAATTGCAGCTGTGGGTTGTTATTGAGATATACTGTATTGATTGCTATCATGTAGATCCCCTTCTCAAGTCCAATTGCAGGTTTACAGCATTAATATTAACATTATGGATGAATGAATCAAACATGCAATGGAGGAATTGAACAAGTTTCAGTGTTAGAAACAGACTAGCTATTAAACTAGTTATGCTAAAAGTGCATAATGTCAAGCATAGCTTTGACATCTGACTGGTACAATATATGTACTTTATACTATACTCCTAATATTCAGCCTATTTTGAGTCATCTTAGTTTTACAAGTAATATTGCTGGGATATCTATCAACTTGGGAAAGGCTATTAGTGAGGTAATTGATCATTGACTAGAATGTACATGTGTTATCTGGCTTAGAGCAGCTAAATTCTATCATACAAGCTATGGTCACCTGTATCAATTTTGTTTACCAAGTTGGCCACTTTTCCTATTTTGATATGAATAATATAACTAATCAATTTTCTAACATTTTAAGAGCTAGGAAGAATCATATGGAGTAATGCAAAGTCTTTCAAAGAGTATGATGGTCTTAGCAGGCTAGCTTAACAGACTTAAAGAAATTTCAATATCAGGCAAACTAAGCCACACTATGAGAGAGTTTCCTGTACTAATAGAAGAAGTGGTAAATTTTATTCAGAAATAGCTAGAAAGTTACATGTGTGCATATCAATTCAACTGGAATAGATTGGTAGCTGATACTAAATGATTGGCCTCAGTCAAGCACATCTTTGATGACTCTCAGAAAGAAACAGCAATTAAATTACAGGAGAAACTAGATATCTTCAAGAATAATTTAACTGAGATATTATCATAGAGATATGCATAAAGTAAGCCAAAGCCACTAATGAGAAGAAGTGGACAATCTGGTGTATTCTGTTGCAAAGCTCTTGCTATACAATCTATATATAGAAGACACTTATAATAATATCCTAGATAAGATTGAAAGCAGGCTTAACAAGGTCAATAGTCCTAATGTGATTTGAATAAGAGGATTGTCTGGTGTTGGGAAATCTGCCTTGGCTACTAGTATTACCACATAACTACAAGAGCAAGATTGATAAGTAATATGCTTTTAGTTTAACTGCACAGAATCTTCTACAATCACTACAGATACCCTATAGCATGTTGTTGCTTGTGATCTCACCCAACAATACCTCTCTGTATACTAACACATTCTTGAAAACAACAAAAAACTTATCTTATCTGACATTAATTATATTTTTGAATAGCTCATTGAGAGGCTATTATCCACACTGAATAGTGTTTTGTATAAAAAACTTCCAATAATTGTGATTGATACATTGGACAAGTATAGTGGGCTAAGGCATAACTTCTCTGGGAAGAGGAATTACGAAGCCTTTTTATATATGCTCAAGTATTAGGCTAAAGTCGATAATTTCAATAAATTCAAGCTGGTTATTACCAGTTGACCAGAGGACTGTATTACCCAAACATTCCCTAGCTTGATCAGTACCCATGTGAATATTCTCTCTGAAAATGATGTCAAGCTGGGAGATAGTGTTTCAGATGACATTTGTATATTTCTTGTGTTGAAGCTTAATGTGATGGATATGGAGGAGGTATAGATCAAGGAGGCTCTTGATTATCTAGTTTCTTACACTGCTGGTATGTTGCTGTTGAATTATCTGCTTTAGATTTGTATTGTGTTGACTTATATTGTATATTGGTAGTAATGATAAAGATGAAGAGATATATAATGGGAGTGCAAAACTGGTGCTGGTTTTGTTGGAAGAAACAAGGTGCATAGCAGTATAGTACAGTGTGAACAACTGGCAACTATTTACCTATGGTATATACTTCTATAGGAAGCGGAAAGTAAGTGATAAAGAAAAATAAGTTGTATTATTGGAGACAAATACAACTATCTAAATTTTTCTATTGACTACCTGATTAGAGTTATGTGCTTACTAAGCAGAGTGCTTTGCAACACTCCCCCTTGCTTAAATCTTCAGCTATTAAGTAATAAAAGCATAAGCAGGTGAGCTCAGAGTATCTCCAAGCCAAGAGACAAACAGTAATGACTGAATAAAACTTGACCAAGGTTTTTAGTCAAAAAATCAGCAGGGTTCTCTTTACCATCAATGTGATATGATTTAATTTGTTTATTCTAAATTAGATCTCTTATATAGTGATAGTGAATATCAATGTGTTTGAAATACTTTTCTTATATAAGATTAGATCTCTAGACAAGTGAGCCAAGATTATCATCATAAATATAAGGAGTTAGAACATTAAAATCAACCTCATTGAGAAGGCTTTTTGCCCAGACAAGCTAATGGCCACAATCAGAGAGGGCTATGTATTCAGTCTCAGTTAAAGACAGAGCTACTGTCTTTTGCTAGCAGCCTATCTAGAATATTACTCCTTAAGCCATTAGAGTAAAGTAGCCAGTCACAGATTTACATGATTCTGGATCTTATGCCCAATCTGAGTCAGAGTGAGCTATAATAGACCTATTGCTGAGTCCATCATAAACTATATGATACTTGTAAATATTGAGCAAGTATCTACAGAGATGCAATCCTGCTCAATAATACTTATTTGAAAGATTTGCCATCTGTTAAGCAAGTTTGACTACAGCAAGTTCTATATCAGAATGTGAGCTAATTATCAAATACATTGAAGATCTAACTATTTACTAGTACTTTTAATGAAAATTAGGATCATACTGTTTATTACTAGGTTTAAACACATAGCCTAATAGAAGTAGAGTACTTGTTAGGTTGGTTGTTATATTGAATCATGTTAAGACTTTGTTCAAGTACTCAGACTAGTCTATAAAGATCTTTTGATCTGTCACTTCTTTCTCTCTTACCACTATCTTATATGATAGCATTTATAAGAGAATTAGTGAATAAATTGTTTTCCACTACTACTACTACTGTATAACCATTGCAAATGGCTCAAATACCATCCATAATAAACATGGACATTGACAATGATATTGTCAAAGAAAGGTCTACTTTCTCTAGCAGAAATAGATCTAAAAAATCATTTATTCTCTTGAAGGTATCTTTTGTGGTCTACCATGAACAAATGGATATCATAAACAATCTTTTGCTAGATGAAGCTTAGACTCCAGTTGACAGTTCACAACTGTTATATGCTTCAAACTATCCAGAAATTGAGAAAAGTAAGCAAGTTAGTGAGGTGTCTAACAACAGTCTTCAAGGAAAAACACAATATGTAATCATTGAAGCTCTGGCTCTCAATCATGCACCCAATATATGAGGTGAGAGTGCTTCTAATCTTAGTACTAACACATGTTCTTCACAAGAGGTTATTAATTTATGGTGCACTTGAATATCTTCCATCTAATTCAAAGAATATCAAGGAGTCATTAAGACATATGACTAATTACATCAGGAATAAGAACATTAAACCTAATAAGGTAAATAATGTTCCAGACCTCAAGGGAGTAGGTAAAGCTGCTTGGAACTTTATTTTGGCTCTTTATAATTCTGGATGGGACTCATTGGTCTCTGACAAAGATAACCATTCTTTTTGACAGAAAGTTGCATTGAAATTTACCCCAAAAATTCAGGAAGTCAAGAATAAAAAAATGACAAACTAACTGATAAACTAGCAAGTTTCATTAAACTCTCTTCTCAAATACTGGTAAAGACTCCTAAAGAGATCAATGAAATCTCTAAGTTCTTCAAGAAGAACAGTCAACCAAAGGATAAAAGTGATAATAGGAAATTGTATACTTAAGCTTTGGCTTCATCTGCTAATATTAAGAAAATTTTGAAGATTAAAGAAACTTTCCAAAATTTTCAAGCAAAAAAAATTGAAAATATTCAAAAAATCATCAATAATAATGGTAAGCCCAAACCCAAACTTAAGATAATAACAAAATATCTGTTGAGAAAACAAGTAATTGTTCTTATAAACAATAAAAACAAAGCTAAATTTATGAAATCATCAAGTGTTCACATTATAAATCTCAACAGAATACTTAAAGGTATCAAGTCAGAAGTCATAGCTGACTTTGTTTATAGTAATCAGACAGGCATTATAATTATCACTAACAAAGTTGTATCTTCTCTTAATCTTCAAACCATTGAGAAATATATCAAGAACTTTAACCACATTGATGTAGAGAAAGTCAAGGTTCTTTTTTTACCTCAATTGAAATTATATCTGAAGATTATAGGTATTCTCTATATAATAAAAAATACTAATACATCTATTTTAGCTGATATGGTTAAAACTACCATTAAGAACAATTATATATTTAATAACATTGTGATTACTTCAAGACCTCATATAATCAAAGTTTCTCCAAAATCTGATATGGCATCATTTGGTTAGTCATCTAGGATATTTAAAGTGATAGTTATGAAAGAGGCCTTATTAACAGATGCTTTAACATAGGAAGATATATTACTAAGATTAGAGGTGTGAATATGAATCCTGGAGTACTGCAATGCAAGAATTGCTGGAAATGAGGTCATATGACTTTTCATAAGGATCCAAATACATTAAGTGTAATAGTCCCCACAAAATTGAACATTACTGTCAATTTGCCTAGTACTACAAGGCAAACTTCAAAACTAATCCACCAAGGCTCAAGACAAAACAGTGCAAACCTTGCCCTCATATGTCTAAATGTATTAACTGCAAAGGAGATCACCAAGCTAACTCTAACTCATGTCCATTCTAGAGATATCACTTTGATAGAGAGTAGCACTCTAAAAAATGTCAAGAGCTCTATGAGAATAGGAGCAAATCAATTTGTTAAGTTGTAAACAGCAAACAAGTATGATTTTGAGAAACCTCAGAGTATTTTCACAAAATGTTTAAAAACAAATTTCTTACTTATATACTATTGGAGATCAATAAAGATTTCAACATCATTTTCATCCAAGAATCTCTATGGTCAACTATTTGTTCTATTCTAAGCTCATTGAGCAATAAAGGTGAAATAATCATAGGAGCTCCAAATCATCTGAATTGGGTCACTTTTTCTAGAAACCTTTATGACAATGATTACCCTAGCATTATTTTGTACATCAATATCTATTTAACCAGTTTGTGATTTTCTCTTCAAAAATATATTTTAAATTATAGGAATATATACTGTTTCTTTTTTTTCAATAGTGAAATTTTCTTCTTACTTAATATTTATTTGAACCCTAACCGATCCACTTTAAAGTATCTTAAGGATACTAAAGCTAATATTCATAATATTTTAATCATGACTGGTAATTTTAATATTAGAGATAGCAATTGGGATCCAGACTATTCTTTCCATTTTGTTTATAGTGATTTACTTTTTGATATTGTTGACACTTTTAATCTGTCCTTTTCACATCCTACTTATCCTATTTCCATTAGATACTCAGACAACAGTGAAAATTCAAACTCAGCCATTGATTTAATATTTCTTAGACTTAATTCTTTGGAACTTGATAACCCCTCAATTCTTCTTGAACTATGATATCCTTTGGACTATACTTCTCTTGCAGTCAATATTCAGATCATTGAAGAATTTATACCTGATGTCAGATATACTATTACTAAGAATAGCAAAGAATAAATTGAATTTACTTCATTCTAAAACCAAATAAGTCATCATATGATTCTCCCAAATTCTTTTGACCCATTGTGTTATTAAACATGCTTGGTAAATTGATTAAAAAAGTCATCAGAGAAAGAATTAAATTCCACACTATCTCTAATAATTTCATACATCCATATCAATTTAGAGGACTTAAACAATAGTCCATCTCTGACACAGGTACTTTTCTAATGTATATAATTCAATCTGGATAGGTAAAGAATATTCAAACTTGTTAAGAATAGACTAGCCACTGAACCAGTTAAGTTAAAAGTGTGTAATGTCAAGCTTAGCTTTGATATCTAGCTAGTACTATATATATACTTCATATTATACTCCTGACAAAACTAGTACTTTGGCATTTAATATCACCCAATTCTTTTACTCACTCAACCATCTTCTCCTTCTTCTCATATTAAACAAGGCTGGGTTCAATCCTAAAGTTTTGAAATTCTTTTTTAATTATTTAATAGTAGGAAAATGCAGTATATGTGGAATAATTTTTCCTCTCCTTTTTTCAAAGTTAACATTATCTTTCTCCTATTCTTTCAGCTCTTTATCTTTTACTACTTTTCTATATTTTTCAAAAATATATTAAAAATCTAAAAATTCCTGTTTCCTTCTTATCATTCATAGATGATAGTCTTTTTATTTCTTAAGAAAAATCTTTTGAAAAAACCAATTTGTTTCTATTTTGTAGTTACAATATTCTTTTGTATCAATTTGGTTTGGCTATCAAATATAGGAAAACTAAAGTCTTTTATTTTTCCAGATCTCATGGTGTTTTTAATCCTCTTTTACTAGACCACTCTTCTATTGGAGGTCCAATGTTAACTCCAAAGACTACCTAGCAATACTTGGGTTTCATTTTTTACAGAAAGCTTATATTCTGCCAACACATCCATTTTTATACCAATAAAGCTCTATTTATGGTTAAAAGTATGAAAATGCTTGGTAATTTTACTCATGGACTCTTGCCATATAAAAAAAATCTTTTCTACAGAACTTGTATTCATTCCATTGTGCTTTATGGTTTTATAACAAGACACTGCTATTGTATTCTCTTAACAAGTTTAACAAAATACAACAAAGAGCTATGATATGAATTCTAGGGGCTTTTTGCACTTTACCATCCATTAGAATCAAAGCTATTGCTGGACTTATTCCCATTATTCATCATCTCTGAAAGCTGGATGGTAGAAATCAATTACAAACTGCCTCTCTTTCTCACAATCATGTGTTAAAATAATTGTTAAAAAAAGATTCTCTTTTTTATCATCATACTATTATTTTTCTTTAGAACACATGACATCCAAACAACAAGCTGCCATCAAAAGCTCTATATTTGATACCAACAGTTGTCTCAATGAAATAAATAAATTGATTTATTTTCTAATTACTTCTCTTTTTACAAAGCCAATTGCAGCTCAGAAAAGAGCAAATCTCATCATTGCAGTTGCCTTGACAATATCATACTCAATACATCATCTGATCTATCAACAGTTGTTGTTGTCTCTGATACTAGTATTAAAAACAATGTCATTACATCAATTGCTTATGTCTATTCATTTAAAAATTCCTTAAAGAAGACTCTTCATCATGCTATCAATGTTATGTCAACTAAAGCAGAACTATTTACTATCAGATGTGGAATTAATTAGGCTACTCAAATATCTAGTACTTCTTGTATCATTATTATTACTGATACTCTCTATGCAGTGCAAAGAATTTTTGATTCAACTATACATTCATATCAAATTCAAGTGATAGCAATATTTAAAGATTTTTGAAGATTTTTCAAAGAACATTTGAATAATTCAGTTAGATTCTAAAATTGTCCTAATAACAAAGACTGTTACTTACATGCTTAGATGAATAAGGAAATGAAAAAATTTGATGTCATTCCACTTTATTCTAGCAAGATGTCATGGGACTTTAGCAAAAAGAAGGAATATGACAATATTAAAGAATAGTGCAATGAATTCAAAATATTGAGTCTTAAGGGAAAATTTTTTCTTAATCTACTCAATAACAATCTTTCAGATATTAAGTCTTTCTATACAAAAGAGGGACCATAGATTGAGAGTTTTAGATTCTCTAATTTATTGTGTGCTCAAGCTACCTAAGCTATTACTAATTATACTTTAATAGAAGAGTACTGACTTTGTTTTTTTCCAAGAAAAAATTTCAGTTATCTATTGTTAGGCATAGTTCACACCAGGGGTGAAAGTCCACAAGGTTAACTTGAAGATATGCAGACTTGTAGAATAACCTTGGTGTCAAGATGACAGAAAGTGAACTTAGTCTTTTTATTTTATTCTTTATTTTTATTTTATTTTATTTTATTTTAGATTTATTTTTCATCTTTTCTATTTTTAGAACTCTGGGGTTAGGGTTAGAAGTGGTTGGTCACATCAGTCACATCTGATAGTATGGTCACAACATTGATCATGGGACTTAAGAGAAAGAAGTAGAAGGTTCTAGAACAAAATAATGTCATACAACATGGAAACCATATGTTGGCCTCATCTTTTACACACAGTCATTTAGAGTAGAGTGCACAGTAGTTAGCATGGACCATCTGTAGGAGTATATAAGATAAACTATTTTGTAAAAGAGCTCTTCATCGAGTTCTTCTATGTCACCCAATACACAATTACCTCTTAACCTAACTCTAAGGGCTTTGAGTCATAACACTTGGCTTCAGCTTATATACTGCACCATTTGTCTACTATATAGTCACAACTTCAGATAGAAGAAAGAAGTCTAAGATGAAAGTGAGTGCTGGTTGGTATATCACTGTTGAACACCAGAGATTGAGTTCAATAAGAATTATCTTTGTTGATTATCAGACTAGTGAATTATAGTGTAACTACTAGTCTTATATATAAGTATATAATATAAGAGATGCTTGGGGTTTTAATAATATAGCTCCTATTATCCAAAGTGGAAATTTCAGTGGTGGAATACTGACAAAAGTATGACTCTGCCATGGAAGACCAAGTCAAATAGGAGTAAGGACTCTACCATGGAAGACTGAGTCAGATAGGAGTATTCCCATTATGAAAGATGGAATATCTAGATTGTTACATTACTATTGCAAAGGTATGTTGTGAGGAAAATGGGCTTGTATAGTAGATATTGAGAAAGTAGTATCACTGTGGAAATATATTTTCTGGATGGGTGAACTTAGCATATGACATCCATATAGATTATATCCAATCAAAACAAGATGTCACATCCTTTATAATATTTAACAAGAGCTGGAATCTAGGAAGAGAAACTTTCTTCCAATTTATATCCTTTTTGAAATACAACCCAAATGAGCTTGTGATATTGTTATGGCTATAACATTGTATATATATATATATATTGATTTTGATTTAGTTTTCTTTTTCTTTTTCTTCTAGTCTTATTTAATATAGTTATGAAGTGACTACCATAGTCTGCTATCATACACCATGTAATAAATTGTTGATTTAAAAAAAAAGATATTTTGATTCTTGTAGTTATAATTTATGCACATTCCAAAAAACTCTTTAGTTTTTCCAAGGTTACAACATTTCCATTTCATCATAAATTTTTGCTTCAACTCTATCAGAATCAAAAATGATAGACTTGTTTCTTTTTATTTCTAGTCACTTATTTAAAGGCTCTCCTGTTTTTTACTTGGATTTTTCTATTTTTTTCTCTTTTTTTCTTTTTCTTATTTTTAAAAACTAAAGAAAGGACAAGATAATGTAACAAGATGTAACAACTATCACTAGTATATCTGCCAGTCACCTCTAAAAGAAGCAGAGAATCTTTTGAACCTATGAAGGAAACATCATCAACATAGACAATTACTATGACCAGCTCTCTAGTCTTTTTATCAATAAGTAATACACACCAGTATTAGATTTGCATTGCTTAAATCTTAGGATTGACATTGACTTAGTCATAGTCTACCACCAAGATAAGCCAGTATCACAAATGAGGTACTCACTGGTTGTGATACTTGAACTTAGTGGTGTTTTAGAGGTTCAGTATAAGGAGATAATAATGAGTAGTATCAACAAGAATAATTGATGTTGTTAAGTCTGAGGGATATATACAAAAGAG
>Ga0157364_1007405_pt1 | contig 11366 bp, 8 predicted proteins | sample AttsexASBM2_FD_111476 | JGI IMG/M metagenome (GOLD analysis project Ga0157364, IMG submission 111476) | Fungus gardens microbial communities from leaf cutter ant in Ribeirão Preto, State of São Paulo, Brazil - Atta sexdens ASBM2 | ecosystem: Host-associated > Fungi > Mycelium > Unclassified ...
TCAAAAGATGACCAGTTTTTTCGACGCGGGATTCGTACGCTACCCGAAAGATGGGAGAAAGTAGTGGCCAGCGATGGACAATACTTTGAATCATAAATGTATAACAGTTTTTTACAATAAAGCTTCGAATTTCGGAAAAACGGCGGAAGCAAAGTTGTACACCTAATAATATATGTATGTTCAAACCCTAAAATCAAAACTAGTTCAGATGAAAGATGAGCCGGGCTCAATTATCGAAAAAATTCAAAAAATTCTTCGGATTCGGGTTACATTCTTAGACTGTGGGAAAAATTTACCAGAATTATACCTTAACCAATAAATACGTATTCGAATGGATGCACTCCGACCTTATAAATCAGCCTCAAATCTAGTACGTCATCTTAAAGTGAATCAACGGATCATAGCCAGAATTTATCTTCCTAATAAACCAAAATGGAAACTGGAGAAAGTAGTGGCCAGCGATGGACAATACTTTGAATCATAAATGTATAAGTTTTTTACAATAAAGCCTCGAATTTCGGAAAAAACGGCGGAAGCAAAGTTGTACACCTAATATACATATGTAACAAAAAAATTCAGTTGTTCCCAAAGAAGGATTTATAGTTGACGTACTTGCTGTTTGCATATTTTGCATAGCTACGACGAATGAAGCTATGAATGTCTGGAATTGTATTTGATCCATTTTTTGTGTCAACTTCTAGCTTCCCGAATTAGACTGATTTTCTTTATGATGCTTATTATTCTACTGATCTTCTTAATCCTCGTCGCCAATTATTATTGTGAAATTATATATGTATTTATTCAGCTCGAAAATGTGCAGAAGTTAAAAATCGTCGTTATGAAAAATATATTAAGAGAAGAATAGAGTATGTAACGTTGAAGAAAGTACAAGAGTCATTGAGGAGCGCTGCATGCGCCGCGAACAAACGAGTTACCTAGAGGACTAGAGAGAGACTGAAATGAAATATATAATAGCATCGTAAGAAGGAGATGATAGATTATATCTATTTCTTCTAAATTAGCTCCTGTTGAACGCAAATTTCGAATACATTTATCAAAAGAAATTTGAGAAAACATATGGTCAAAGAATTTTTTGTCTCATCAAATTTCATGGATAAGAGTGACATGTATCAGTAGCAAGCCTGGCTAGTAACACCTTTCCTTTCGAATGTTTCACAAAGTGTAGACCACGAGTCAAGACCAAGTCGTCTCCTTATCCTTAGAGTATTTAAGGTGACTGTCAGCAATAGCAGGCATTAGCATTACCGAAGATATCAAGGTAGATCACGGTTATTAGAGACTGTTTCTCTTGTTTTTATTTTTGCACGAAGAATTCATTTTTACGAAAAAATGAAAATAAGAGGAACAATCTCCAATTGATCTTAATGAATGTTATTCAGAATATGATCCTGAACAACATTTAAGAGGTTTTAGTCAATCGAACACCTTGGGTAATGCTAATGGCGGCGGTGTGTAATTTGCTGCAAGCTTTGTAACTCGAAAAGTACTCAATGAAAATGAACTTAATTTTAATGTTTTGGAAAGCTCGAGATATCTATAAGAATGTATCATAAAAAGGGGGTTCCATTTAAGAAATTGAAGGTAACCTTCACATAACTTTCAAGCAACTTCAAAGTCAAACTAATGACATCTTATGTCCCCCTCAAAGCCATACAACTTTTGTCTGAAACATTTTTTTTTTAAGATCAAAAAAATTATTTGGGGTGGGACATTAAAATGGAACCTTTTGATATATATGTGTATGTATATATATATATATATATATATATATCATGTGCGTGCGTGCGTGCGTGCGTGCGTGCCGTAATTTATTTGACAGAGTTCGTGGATATATAGAGCGAACTAAACGGAAAGTCCTCTACGATTTTACAATTTTCGCAACAATTAAGTGACAAATGCCGCGCACACCGCCGCGGGCCTCTAAATGTCATGACTCGAACGACATTTGTCAGACCATCCTCGTTCCTCGCGCCCCGCGCGCCGAACTAGCAATGAACATACACTTGTAGTGCGTTCGGAGAGACGCTATTAGCGCTACTTCTCTTTGTTGTTTATTAGACGTAAAAAGGGATAGAATAACAACAAATAGCGCTAGTAGTGTCTTCCCGAACGTACCTTTGGTAGAAGTAGGGCGGACGCGCATATTCGGTAATCTTTAGAGCTTAATATAATATCTCTTAATTGTTATTGTTATCTGATGAATTATGGGACACTCTGTTAAGATCATCGCCCTGAGTGATCTTTTAAGGAAGTTTTAGTCGAATGTTACTCGTTAAAAACGTGCTCCCACACAAAGCGATTTCTCACTCTCCCTCCCCCCTGCAAAGGGGCGCAACTTCCACGTGAAGCGATCATTGTTCACATTAACCTTAGTTCACAGTGTATTGATGTATCTTTGTTTTGATGTTTTTAGTGTTTTCGAACAATTTTGATCAGTGTGTATCAGTCAGTCAGTCAGTTCGATTGCTTCGACACAAGTAAAACGCTTTGCGACCGTTAAAAATGCATTTACTTGAGTTTATTAATATGACTTACAATTTAGACTGCTTGTAGAACTTTTTGTGTAAAAAAAAAGTTGTGCGTAATGAAATATCATGTCTAAGATGTCAAAATGTATTAATATTGACTAATGTTAATGAAAATCATATATTTCATTATAAAAAACATTATTATAAAGTTAAAGATGAGAGTACACCCCTAAAGGGAGTTGGGGGTTGAGTCGTGCGCCTCTGAAGCAGAGAGGAGAGGGGAGGGATGAGAGTCGCTTTGTGGATAATAAGAAATTGTGTAAAAATTGTGGGAAGTTGTGGAATTTATTTTAAAACAGAAAATCTCGTTTCATATAGTTTCATATAGTAAAAAAAAGAAGTTATTTCTTAACTTCTTTTGTTTATAACTTTTTAATGAGCGTCCGACGGCTAAAACTCCTCAAAGTCACTCAGGGCGATGATCTTGACAATATGTCAAGGTCAAGGTCATTAGGGGAGGGGGCTCCCCTAAAATACATAATTACCAAATTTTTTGTTTTAAACACAAAATACTTTTTAATACTATATACTTTCAATTTTTTTTTAATTATAAAATAGACACGAGCATCGCACAAAATCATTTTCAATTTTATAAAACAAATAATATTAATTTCAAATCAAAATTTATATAATTTTTAAATGACAGAAAACTGAAAGCTAATTTGCTTCGCTTATTGCTCTGTTCTCGAGCGGTTTGAGAAAAGTAACAATTATGTCCGCAACTAATATGTGTACTATCATGTTTACATATTTTATATATAATATAATGAATATATTGTACTTGGAGTATTTTATTTTGTTGTACGCGTGCAGGTAAATTTTCAGAAATAATTGCACGGACTATCCATTTGTAGATAAAATCTGATCCAGATAAAATAAATAAATGCAAACAAACATAAATATAGAAAAATAAAAACTGGAAAACTTGTTTCATTAAGTACAAATAATATCGACAGTATTCACATAAGAATAAGTTGGCACTGAATCTTTCCACGTGCAAAAAAAAATTCAGTATCAACTTGATGCGAAACAGGTATTCATAGTCGATTCTTACATTTAAGACTTAAGTCAATCTTAATTTACGCATGCGCACTTCATTTTGGACAACAAAAACAGGAGAGTTGCGCTATTGTATATACTGTGACAATAATGTCTCGCGCTAAGAGCAGTGCGCTATATCGAGATTACTGTATATCTTTACTCGAGCTATTAAAAATAATCAAATAAATTTGATTATTTTTAATAGAAAAGACCAGTTTTTTGTCGGTTTTTTCCGAAAAATACCGGCTTTTACCACTGGCATTACCACTGACTTTATCTAAAAAAATGTGGATTTTTGCCAAGCCTGATTGGAAGAAAATTAAAATGTTATGTACATTTAGTTGTAATTATAATTATTAGTTGTAATTGAATTTTGTAACAAAAAAATTAGAATTTAATTATTTGTATTAATTAATAAAGACCGAACTACCGATATACTGATAGACTGGAACAAAGTAATTGATTTAGAAGAATGACTGAGAACGATTTCGTATCAGTTCATGTATCGATCATGACTATGACAGTTACATCATCTCGTTACATCTTTTCTATCAGCCCTAACGTTTCCGAACGGAACCAATAGATCTGTTTATGTTATTTTAAAGATTATTATCAAGGATTTTTTTTGGCATTACAAAGTCGAATAACCTTTTTGAAAATATATTTTATATTGTATTTAAAATATGTCCATTCCTGATAATATGTTATGTTTAACACGTAATGTTATATTTAATACGTACCCAAATCTGTTCTACGGCATTCTATATTGAGTAAAGTTTCTCTACGATCTCAAAGTGGGGATATAATAGTATCAATGATTGGTTCTGTCATTTTACTTCAAAGCCAATGAAAGTTTTTCACTGGCAGAGTTGCGTACTCGGCAGAGTCGGTACACTTTAAAACTGTTATACACAAATCGACTAAAGATGTATGTAAATGTAGTAAAGATGTATATTAATAAAAATAGAAACGAATTAAACCACGAAATCCTCAATATATTTTATTTGATAAAATATTGGGTATTTTATTAATTGACGTATCTCGCTTTTACATTCAGATTAGGTTAATGTACAACAGCTTTAATGTGCACTGAGTGCGCATCAGTTCTGCTAGTAAAAAACGCTATAAAAGTCGCAATAAACAAGTGCTATCTATCTTCAAAAATGAAAAGATTGGATATGAGAAGATTTTTTGAAGCGATGGCGTATCTTACATAAAAATTTGATATTTCGCATGATTTCTCTCGTCACGATATATCTCGGTTCGTAGGATACATAGAGATAAAATAAACATTTATTATTAATTCGGATCCAAGTTGTCGATTGACTTTATATTCAGAAGTTGATCCAGTCTTTATTGAAAAACTGATAATTTCGGATGCTCACAACTTGCTGATTCACGTAAAAACACAGGGCGGTCTCGCGCTGCGCGTCCACTTAGCGCAAAACACTATTATGTCTCTTGATCACATATACTACTGTGATCAAAAAGTATCTGAACTTTATTTTTTTTAAATTATTGGAAAACTATAAATCAAATTTACTTTGCTAAGTTAATACATATGTCTTTCATATTTGATAAAAAAATCATGGCATTCAAGCCGTTTGAAAATGATAGTTGTTTATGTCAATGAAGATTTTTGTGCGCGGCGATTTTTATTGAGCAAAGAATTTGTTTGAAATTTTACGTTACGAATGAAATTTGGTTCACAAACACATTCAAAATGTTACAATTATCATAAGCTTTTTGCATGCGTTTGTTAATGAAATTTTGTTCATAACGCAGAATTTCAAACAAATTCTTTGCTTGATAGTTTTCGATAAAAACAGAATTGTGCATGTTATCTCAAGAAAGTAACCGTTACCATTACTCGTTACCAATTTTAAAAAGTAACGCGTTATCGTTACCATTACTTAAAAACTAATGATTTGTTATTTTTTCGTAATTTTTTTTGTAATGCTAAAGTAAGTTGTTAGATTTTAAAATTACATTAGCTGATAATTAATTTAATATTAAATGTGAAATCAATATTCAAACTCTCTACTAACTTGAAACTCTCTACTAACTAGTTTGTATATAGAGCAAGTTTTTCTCTATATTAAATTTACCTACTATTATCTACTTACCTACTTTTACTAATTCTTTATTTTCTTAACCTTTAGTTAACCCACAAAGTTAGTGTAACTCCTCCCCCCCTTTCATAATTTAGACGGTTTTTTCTAATCCCTTTTCACTTATTGCAAAATATCTTTTGTGCTATGACATTTTAGACTTTCTAACTCAAAAATTCTTTTTTTTTTTCAATTTTCAAATGCGATAGAGTAAAAAAATTAGTTAAAATTGATGCACTACAATCTGAGATACAAACAAAAGAAAACGCTGGGTTAGAAATACTCGGATGTGAGTAGATAGGGACTATTTTTTTGAGATATGAGTACTGAGGGTTAATATCGTTATTTTAATATTCATTTTTATAAGAATTTAGATTAAACAAATAATAGATTAAACATTATTTTTAAATTTAATATTCCCTGGAAATAAAGCGATGAAATCTTTATTAATAAACTTATTTCAGTGTAATTCATAATGAAATGAGTCAATTGATAGAGATTTCAGCGACTTTCAGCGATTTCAACGATTTATTTCCACTCCTAACTATTGTGTATTACAATATTTATTGCCCGTACCAAAAATTTACAATATAGGTATATATACAATATATAATGTGAATTATATATTTTCAACATTGGGGCAGTGCCTATTAGAACACTACAGTATAAGATATTAATACAAAATATTGTTTAAAAAATTAAGAATAAATTTTAAAATAAAAAAATAATAGGAAACTAAAGTAACGGTAAAAGTAAACGGTAAATTCATTATTGTAATGATGTTTCGCGAATAACGCGTTATTTCCTAACTCTAGGTAAAAATCGCTGCACACAAAAATCTTTACTGACATAAACAACTGTCATTTTCAAACAACTTGAAGGAATGCCATGATTTTTTTATCAAATGTGAAGGAACTTGTTGTACATGTGTACCAACTTAGTAAAGCAAACGGATTTGACAGTTTTCTGCAATGCATTAATATGCTTTTTCATGCTTTCTCGTTTTTTCTCATGTTTTCTTCGATACACATGTAACTTCGGATGACTAGGCATGTTCCTGTCACTGTGCACACAACGATATTAACGTTATTGTTGACACTTAAATGCAAATTTAATAATTTGCACTTAAGTCATACCAGGAGATATGAGACAGCATACTAATTATTGTTTACTAATCGTTCATAGATTCCGAGCAATATTCAGTGAGACACATAAAATACAAATAAAAATATTTATGCTAAAATTCTATAGTATAGACAACGTAGGAAAATCACCGAAACCGACATACCTAGTTTTTAGACAATATTTCTTTAACAAAAGATAAAAATAAAATAATATAGGGCTATGAACTACTCAGGTTATTGCGAGAGTAAAAATACTTTTATAAATAATCTACAATTTTGTACAGACGTTTTGACTCTTATCGAATCATTTTCAATGTTCAATAATAAATTTAAAAAGTTACCGGTAACTACGCAAGATGTTCAACAATTAAAATATGATGAGCGCATATTATACTCGCAGGTTGTGTAAAAAAGCGAGAGTTCTAATGCAGTCTAATACAGAATATATATATATATATATTATATATAAAGAAGACCTTTAGACATCTAATTAAATATACAGTCAACTACGAATGCTTTAAAACATTTTTTGATTGATCAATTTTTTGTGTAAAGTTCTTTCTTCTGATTGGTTAAACGCTTCAAAGCATTTGTAGCGAGACTTTGACTACAGCTTAAAACGAGAGAATCCCGATCATGGCTCGATTGGACCATTAATCACAGCGGCTGAGTCTAGGGGCTTCTTAGCTCTTAGTCTCAAGCGCTATGAGTGGCTTATGTCTAATCAGGTGCCCATTAAAAGATTGTTATATGTAATTATTGTGATCTTGTTACAGGTACCCGGATATACGTACACTAAAGGATATAATTACAAATTGGGAGATAAAAATATTTTGTGGAAAAAGGATCCTATTTTTTATTTAACAACTCTAAGACCTACTGCACGCGATATAGATGTAGTAATTAAAGAAATGAAGAAACTCAAGACCGCGTCGTTGCAGTGAGAGCTAAAAAGTGATATATCTAGGAAAGAAATAGAGCTTGTAAATAACACAATCCAAAAAAAATTGCGTCGAATAGGGCTAGCATTTCTTAATGAATTCACGATTGCTAAATCCACATCCGCCAGCGAAAGATGCTCATTACGTCAGATTTTTGAGATAAATTAAGTAATATGAGTAAAAAACAGTTTTTTATTATATTTACCATTTTTTTGTGTCCAAAATTTATTTTACAATTTTATTAGCATCACTCTAAAGAGCGAATCTTCACTTTTAAAACGAATTTTTATTTTTTACTGTGCGATTTTTTTTTCATCGAATTATGAACGTTTTCATTAAATTATTTAAGCATTAAAAATCTAGCTTCGACCGTTATAAGGTTTGAATATTCTTACTTAGTATTTATTTTTCAATTTCATTAACGCCACTTTAAAGAGCGAATCTTCACCTTTAAAAAAAATTTTGATTTTTTACTATGTGATTTTTTTTTCATTGAGTTATGAACATTTTCTGAAATGTAAAATGGTGGATCCAAATCAGCGAATTAAATCTAGAAAGTAGACAAATTTGTATCAAAAAAATACCTTAAACTTTTCTTAGAAATCGCTGATACAGAAAAACTTAAAATACAGAAATTTAAAATGGCAGATCCATTATGGAGAATCAAAATACGAAAAATAACATTCGGTTTGCCACATTAGATCCACCATTTTTTGTATTTAAAATTTTTCAGATTCGGTGATCTCTAGAAAACCTAAGATACTTTTTTTTATTTAAGCATTAAAGATCTAGCTTCGATCGTTATAGGCTTGAATATTTTTATTTAATATTTATTTAATTACATTACACGGTCTTAATAAAATCACTTATTATTGAAAAATAAAATTTCATTGAGCCACAAAAAAATGATAAATATGGCGAAAATATGGTGCTGTTTTTGGCTTATATTACTCAATTTATCTCAAAAATCTAATATGATGGATATCTTTCGCTGACCGATTTGGATTCAGCGACCTTGAATCTATTAAGAAATGTGGGTTATGGTCGCCATAGAAAAAAAAGGTCAAATTTTATCGAACAGTGTAATAATTAAAGTAAAAATAAATTTTACTTCCATCTTTGGGAAATGTCTATTTTTTGTTTTTACTGAATTTTTTCTTTCATGTTATATTTTGTAATATTAAGCAATTTTATTATATTTTATAATAATAAAATATAATATTTTAATTGATATAATTTTTAAATATACAATAAATAAAGAGCCTAATCGAATAAACATAAAAAGTGCCTCCAAACCAAATCCAGTTTTGAGCACATTATATTGTTAAGCTCGATAAAAGATTATTTTACACCAAATTTCAATCTGCTAAATTTATCCATGTAGTAACAATGATGAAAAACATCTATTTCAATTTTTTATTTTTATTTTTTTATCGTGTACATTAAAAAAGCTGAAAAAATGTGACGCACTTTTTAGCATGATATTACATCTAAAAAAAATTTTTTTAGATCTTTGATGAAAAATTTGAATTCAAAAAAGTGCAAAAATTATAGTAAATTAATCATTCTATAATGAAATATATCGTACTCAGATTTTTTAAAAGAGTGTGGAGCATTGTTTCAAAAATTAAAAATCAGTTTTTAATATTCAGCATGTGTAAAGCCCAGTTTCACAATTGACAGTTAACTCTTAACCGAGGTTCAACTTATTCATTATCTCTTTTCAATTCTAGAATTGAAAAGATGAGAAATAAGTTGAATTTTGGTTAAGAGTTAACCAGGAGTTGGGAAACTGGGCCTAAGTGAGTGTTTTAGACAGCGTTACGCGTCATTTCATCTTTTTCTAACCACATGGGAAAAGAAATATCAGAAAACTGATAGTTCTGCACGGAACGTACAAACGCCAAATTACATCTCTGCCCGCTCGTCATGAAGTTGAATCCCCTTCTCTCTTAAGCTTAAAGAAACACAATAGGCACAAGGAATGACAAGCCAATTAAAGCTCTGATTGGCTCGTTCCCTGTTCCCTGTTCCTATTATAAACAATTGATGACAATAGAGAAAAATTTCAGAGCGCTCCTTGTCTGACGCTGGTAATTTCTTTGTTGTCTCTATTTCTATCAGTAAATTTCATACAATATTGCCTGTGCCTATTGTGTTTTTCAGCTTTAAGATGCATTTAGATTACAGCATCAAGCAGCGGGAGGAGCAATCATCATTTTAGAAAGAATCGTTTTTTTAAAAAGAAGCGAAATGGATGATTTATTAGATGTAAATAGTAAATTGATCAATTATATACTACAAATTATATCTTCAATATATATAAATGTATTGAACAAATAAGGATTTCAATAGATTTTGTTAAATTCTTGTGTTTGCGAAATTATCGTGAATGAGACTGAGATAGTTAATCATAATTGCGTAGCAGGATATTCAAATGTTTCTGTGGAATAGTAATTCAAGATAGTTTTATCCATAATATAAGTGTCATACCATTGAGCATCGGATCGGAATGACAGATTTCTCACTAGGATTGAGCATTCTGCTCCATAACAGTTTTCCTATTCAATAAAAACGAAACAAAATCTAATTATAAAATATATTTCACCGTTATGGCTCCTGCACACTGAACGCGGAAACGCTTGCTGCGCGGCAAAATGAGATGCGGTAACCAATGAACACATTAGGAGCTGTAAGTTTATTGGATATCGCATCACATTTTGCCGCGCGGCAAGCGTTTTCGCGTCTAATGTACAGAAGCCATTACGGTGCTATCACATACAACCCGTAATCTCGCAAAAGTTACTAGGGATTGCGTTCGTAACATTACGTGTGTTTTATCTTTATGTGTTCCATAGAACCATAATCCTATGAAATTTTCGTAAAAGTTACTAGTTATTACCAATGTTTTTTCTAATTTTATCTATTTATGGCGTTTTTCGATTCGACAGATTTATTTTTGGGTTGGCTAATGTTCTACTATTGGTTAACGTTACATATTCCATAGAAGAGCAACAATGTCATTAATCCAATCTAGGTTGGTGCATTCGTGAAAAAACAGATAATTTTACTATTAAAAGTATCGTTAAAAAAATCATTGAAAATGAATAGCGTTTTCAGTAATATTTTATAACAAGCTGAGTTTTTGCCAATGGTAATATTTTATTACTGGCTAGTAATACTTTCAATGGTTTTAATTTTATAATTTTATTGAAAATGAGTATTATTATTAATATTTTATTCCAGAATATGTACACATAAAATTATGATTAAAAAAAAAGTTTTTTCCTGAATTCGAGAACTAATTTAATAGTGCTTCGAAGCGATCACCTATCCGATTACATATCGCCATCCATTATCCTTAGGTTTGTTCGCGTCGCATACTCCAACATGCTCCAATATGTTCCCATTATAGCTTCTACTCACTCCTGCGTTCATTAGAGTAAGTACTATAGCAGGAATATATTGGAGCATGCGATGCAAACAAACTTCTTGATTTCTGAAATCGTATAGCAGCATTTTGATCTACGAACCTATATAATCATGTATAGCTACGATATATTGGGTATGGGAAAAAGTTCGTGGCGATTTTTTAGTAAA
>Ga0157364_1007406_pt1 | contig 11364 bp, 6 predicted proteins | sample AttsexASBM2_FD_111476 | JGI IMG/M metagenome (GOLD analysis project Ga0157364, IMG submission 111476) | Fungus gardens microbial communities from leaf cutter ant in Ribeirão Preto, State of São Paulo, Brazil - Atta sexdens ASBM2 | ecosystem: Host-associated > Fungi > Mycelium > Unclassified ...
GGACTCTTCTACTTTTAATAAAGCACATTGTCGGTGTGAGCCATTGTTCGTGTAAATTCCATGTACATGCTTACGCTATTAATATGCCGAAATCGCACGTATCGATTATGCAAGCGTGTTTCACATAGTTGCCCTTGCACGGTTGTAACCACATAATATAACGCTAAACTGCGGGATCGAGGCGCGGAGTAATAATATATGACCGCGATGCGTCATCAGTTAATCGATTAATTAATCTATGGTAATTTGCTTAAAAATTTGGGCTTTCAACTCACCGCAATACTTAATTTAAAATAACAAGGCAATTGTTTTAGAAAATGAAAGAGAACCAAAAAGCTTCATTATTATTATTTTCCATCTTGAATAACTCTTTTCAAATACACTGTCTATTTAATAACATTATCACGTAATACAGATAATTACTTAAATAGATATTATTTATATTTGAAAATGTTTTTTTTAGTTCCTGTTAGGCTGTCCTGTATATATTTTTCGATTAACGTATCAAAACATGTCATACGCTAATTAATTGAGCATGAAAGGTTGATTACAGGTTAGCAACGTCATTATCGCTATAATCATTTTTCATTATTTTGTATGCAATCTAGTCGTGAGAACGGCGTGCATAGTGTGCGTGCATGCGTGAGAAAGTTCATAAACGCACCGTGCAACATCTCTCACATAGTTGCGTATATGTATTGCACCAGCGTCAACGTGCGATCATATTATGTATCGCAGGTCATCGAGTCAGTTACAAAGATGGTTTACGCTTGAATCGCAAATTGATCGATAAAACATCGTTGAATTATTTTAGAGCGAGCCTCGACGCGTTTCCTCACAATACGAATTTGCTCGTTTCGTGAATTATTTACTCGCGAGGTGAGAATTTCCGCTATTTAATTTTCGCTCTTTGCGCTCACTGACAAATAAAGTAAATTTTCATTAAAAAAATTTCATTCAACAAATAGAGAACGCAGGAAGTATAAAATATAATCATTTTATTATTTATACTTGACTGTAAATAGAATTTTGCACGTTTAAATTGCAAATGGCTCGACATTGTTCACATTTTTTGTTCATTAAACTCTCTGATTGTTACGCTTTGGACAAGGAAGTTATTAACAAATACTTAATTTATACGGAATATAAATTGCAAACAGCTCGACATTGTATACATTTTTTTGATCGTTAAACTCTTTGATTGTACAAGCTTTAAACAGGGGAGAAGAAGAGAGTTATTGAAGTAAATATTTAATTTACACAGAAAAAAAGTTCTACAGAATTCTAAAAATTACATCTTTTTTCAAATTACGTAAAATTTTTTAAAAATATTCATAATTGTTTAATTTTGTAAACTAAGCTTTGTAAACTTTGCTCTAATAAAAAGTTTCTTTTCAATTGACCATAACTATTTTTCATAATTTTTAGTTGCAGTTATTTTAGTTAATTATAGCCGTAATCTCGCTTCCGTGAAAATTTGTTTAAAACTAAATCTGAAGCGTTAAAAGTTTTGTTATTTATTTGTGGTAACCTAATTCGCCAAAACCATACAAGTTTGACGCGAGATACGCCGCGATGTACCTTCGGTTAGAGCAGACGTCGCATGTACATATATATGAGAACTCTTTTTATATACTCGCCGCAAGTGTGTTTTGTCGGGCATGCACCCGCTCATAATCGCTTTCCACCGCGTAGACGATGCCTTTATGCGATGCATCCAACGTTATTATAATGGTACAGACCACGCAATATATAATATAACGCAGCCAGGAAGAGGGGACTTCGCGGGGGGTCAGTAGCAAAGATGGTGCACACCTAAGGACTGATCGATCACTTAACTGCTTTGTCGCTTCGTCACGGCGCAATTCTCTCGTGCTCCACTTTTCATCCAGCTCCGTGCAAGTCTCCACGTGTACGTTGCTGAGATGATTTTTATCGCGCATATTCTGTACATAGGATGTTCCAGGCCAATCGCCGTTTTTCTCAGTTTGATTTCCAATATCTGTGAGTCTTATAAAGGAGCAAGCGATTACGCCCTGGTTCGTATATTTGTACGGTCTGACTGAAAAGGGGGAACTCAACAGCGACTGGAAAAGAGCGATGGAAGAGAGACATAGTGAAACGCTTCGTGCATTTTTCATGACGACGCAATATCGATGTAGTCGAAAAGCGAATCTCATTTACAACATGTAGTAAAATAGTTAACGACTTGAAGTAACATCGAGCTGTTAAAAGACGCTCGCATTACCATACGGTGTTTCGCACGATGCAAACTTGTCGTCGTATTTCGAGCGTGACTGAGACGTTGCTAATTAGTAAATAGACTTTACTGACAGAATCGTCGCATTTCAAGTCTCTAAAAGTACGGCAATTTCAAAGAATGATTTGCGCAAAAGTTCTAATTGAATGCTAACTCGAACAGAGTATTCGATATATTTTTTTGCGTTTTTGTTATTAATTTACAGTTACGTATAATATCACTAACTGTAAATGCTATGATTTATTATCCAATATATCTGTAAATAATGCCAGATGAACCAGTTTGTCTCATCGTTTCGAATGATTTATTTGGGATGATCATCACGAATCCACTACGTAAATTCGTTTTAAGCTATCGGAAATAGGTGCAACGTGCAACGGGTAAAGTGGAACGTCTGGCCAACTGGGTCACGCGCATTAAAAACAAAGCTACCGCCACTATTTAAAGAGAATCAGGGAAAGTATCTCCGTCTGACGGTAATACATTGTCGGAAAACGCTTGCGGCCACGCCATTGTCTTTAAGTAGGTAATGCATCGGGTGTCCGCTGCATCGTCGTCGTATTTGTCGAATTAAAACTTCGCCTTGCGATGCATTAGCAGAAACGAATAGCCGACGAACTTGCCGGCGAAGTGAAACGTTTAATGGACCGATCTCTGGGAGCGGTTACCGTGCAAGAACTTCGTTAGGCGATTTGCGACTCTGATTGTTCAGCTTTCGTTTTTGTCGAATTAATAGTATGAATAAGACGAATTCAACGATAAAAGTATCTTTTCTCTTCGGCATATTAAATGAATTCACATGATTTTAGAATCTGTTATTAAAAGATAGATCGGGAAGAATTTTTCTCTTAAAATTTACATTGAAAATAGTTGTTGCACAGTATAATATGTATATTAAATTTTATCATGCACTTCAGATTAAGAAAACTATCAAACTTATTTTATATATTTTATTGCAGTTTTATTAGTGAATGGGAGAAATTTACATAAAATTCTTCGAAATATAATTATTCCATGATTATCATATTTTCTGTTAATTTTAAGAGAAAATTCTTCCCGTGTAATTATATTATCACAGTTACATTACAGAAAATCTAATAAGCATTATTCTAGCAGTAGCTAAATCCGTTTATCTATTATTACATATAATATACTTTGTTCGAATTATTCTAAAATTGTGTAACTTTTATATATATTTTCTATTGAGCTAAGCGATACTGAAAGATGAAGCAACCCAAGAGAATTTGTACTTGAACGTCTTAATACTTATAAACATCCTCACACGATAGTAAAACATTAAAAATTAATATAATACTTCTCAATGTTTTGTGACAAGACACCCAGTATATCCCATAGGAGGTGTATCAAAAACTGTCCGCATTCATATTTTCCCACATTCAGCTCACGTTCCACGCTTCGATTATTCATTAGAGCGCTTATGTGCCATTTCGTTCTTCCGATTCCACATTTTGTTTAGCTTATTATTAATGATGATCCCAATCATTACATGTCATATGTTAACCTTTAATTAAATATCGTTCATGAAATAATTAACGATAATTGTTTTAAGATAGAAATTTTAACTTATTGTGAGTTTATTCAAATTTATTTACACGAACTGGATGCGATGAATCAAATTGATCAGTAGATAACATTGATAATAACATTTTAAAAAATAATTGTACCTAATAATAACAGTTTAAAAAATAATTGTACTTTATTTTTAACACAAAGAAATTTACTATTCTAAAATTACAAAATGAAATAATCAGTGATTTTATTACATAATAAATATTACGGGAACTTGTAAAGTTTAAATTATATAATAACTAAAATAATTAAAATTGATCAGGAAGTAATGTTAATAATAACAAATTCCCTATTTTATGGAATAATGATACTTTATTTTATTGCAAAAAAAAATTATTATGCTAAATTACAAAAATAAAATAATCATTGAATTTTTCAACTTAAAGCTTCTTTCACTTATTTAAAAAATACTTTTTTTATCTACGCAATGTTGCAATGCAGCTCTAATTTTTAAACAACATTTTATTAATATTGTTAAATAATGCTTAAAACAAAAAAATCTGCTTGCAACAGCTTGTGCTGTTTTTATCATTTCTTTAAATCTTAAGAATCATGCCAAGGAGGATAGTAAACGTTACTACGTTATTACGCTTCTTCCGTCAATCCGTCAACTTTGCCATTTTTCATGGACTACTCGTCAACAGTGAGCGATAGGGGTGAAAATTCATTTTGCGGCGAATGGCCCAGGCATGCGAACGAACAAGCGAGAGTCCGCGCAGTTGATAGTTTCTTTTTTCTCGGAAAATTGCCACGAATGGCGAAAACAACGAACCAACGAATTTTCAACAAACAAGGCAAAGTTTTATGTAGAAAAATATAACAGATCGCTCCGTCGCATATCAATAGTGATAAATGCGCGCGTTATTCTTCGAGAATGTCTGTCGAAATGTCAAAAACGGATTCATTCGACGACATGATATTTGATGTTGCAGATTTGTTGCTATGCTTAGATTTTATTGTGTTGAAAGTAATAATATAACAAATATTTTTTTAATAATAAGTTATAAATTATGACAATTTTCTACAAATACTGAGAGATAGGCGGATTTCTTTTAATATTTTTAATATTTTAAATTTTAATATTTTTAAATTTTTGATCAAATCAGTGATAAATATCATTGCATATAGATATATCAAAAAAATAAAATATACAATGATATGAATCATAGAAAGTAAAAATGTGAGTAAGATAAAACAATCAATTACACATCAGTAACACACTGGTATAACATAATGAATAAATCGTGATAAAGTTGGAAAATAGGAAGAAATAATAACTTGCAAGTGTAGTAACAGAGTTGCAATCTCACGATAATCTGTAGGTACACTAAAAAAATATACATGAAACAGTAAATTACAAGAAATTCTATGGCGATAAGTTAATTCCATGGATAAGCGCGAATTTCACTGGCTATTTCATAAATGCCATGAATGAAAGTGTATTGGTTTATACATTGTGTAAAGTTGAGTTGCACTAAAAAAACGCTTGAAAATCGAGTTTCTCTTACAAACAATATTTTGTTAGTCGGCATTTTTAAATAAACGCAGTATTCCCAACACTACGTTGGCGATACAAGAGCATTTCCACTGTAACGCGCGGTTAGCTTCGAAAAGCTGCCATGTCGGTATAAATATTTCACACGTTTTACAATAAAAAAATTAACTTTCTCCTACAATCCAGATTACAGGAGTACTACGTACAATCTGAATTAATAAACAGAACAAAAATTTTTTAAAGTACGATAAATTGATTTTACTTACAGAGATGCAAAATTTATTCAATTTTAATCTAAAAATTGAACAAAATTTTTTTTTGTCAACTTTGGTTAGAGATCTTTTTTGGAAATTTTAAATTTATTGGATTTAGAGAGAGAAAGCGAGAGCGAGAGCGAGAGAGAGAGAGAGAGAGAGAGAGAGAGAGAGATTCTACAATAGTTACAAAAATAGAGAATTCTCAACATATGTCGCCTTAACATAAATATTATGTTTGAATAGATAAGCTTATCTATGCATATCTATTGCGTTATGTTAGAGCGTATCAAATATATCTGCAACAGATAAATTATAGTTTGTCATTACGATTTATGTTATTTGAATAATTCCATTGGCATAACGTTCATGGGACAGTACTTTGCTCAGGATAATTCATCGCTGTTTTATTCAAAGATTAATCGCGAGCCGTACGAAATATACATTCTATCTAATGTTCAGCGCGAATACAACCGTGTACTTTATATTCCCGCGTGGAGATCAAAGGAAGAGCGAATAGTTTAGTAGACACATTACTTCCCATACGATCCGTCGTGAATTAATGTTTCAGGCAAATGCATACACGCTACCGCGTTTCCATACTCTGTCGATGACTTCGGGGTATGTGAATTCGCGGAGCATCCGTGTATCTCGCAAGTTCAAGTGCAAATGCAAACCGCTATTCGTGTTCTACGCGAGGAAACGCAACGCTTTGAGCGACATTTCCATTAAAGGAAAATTGTGTGATAATGATATATATGTTACAAGCAAATGAAAATAGGTATATTCTAGCGTTCTTCCTGATACAATGTTAAAAAGATCAGGAACTACCTTAATAGAAATTTCATTATGTTTTGAATAATTACAGTTATATTATCTCTGTTTATATAGTAACTGAGACGTAAAACTACTTAGGACCCTAATTTAGGTGTAACGCTTTTCCTGTAGTTACTAGATATAAAAGATACGAAAAATCTTCTGAACAAAAACAGAGCGATAAATAGATAAGCACATGTCGATGCATTTCCTCAACTTATAACAGATTTCCTTGAATCTGAACAATCGTCAACAATATACAACATAAATATTTCACTTTATGGGACAAAGCGAAGCCTTTGTCTTTCGTTTCATACAAAAAAACACAGCTATAATGAGCATAATTTTATCAATATTGAAGAACTAAGGCCACTAAATTAAATAATTATTTAATTAATTTTATCTAATTGTTGTGCCATCAAGAAAAATCAATAATGTTATAGATAGTAAACTGATTGGATATTCAGTTAAACTACACCTGCTCATAAAATATTATACATTAAAAAATTGATTATACAAGATTTTCTTCTAATATTTATATCACAATCAGAATATTTTTTCAACAAACTATTAACGGATATCAAGTTTCAAATAAAATAAGAAAATCATTTTTTTTTTGTTAATTTCTACTAAACTTTATATTAACAGAATAAAGATTGATGAAATGATAACAAAACAATAAATAATAAAAGTTTGAATAAAACAGATAAAAAATATTTCATTTGAAGCGCGTCATCGAAATATAGAATTAAAGTAAACTAAAAGTATAGTATTACATATTGTCTGACCAAAATCCCGTCTGATCAAAATCCCGTCATACTACTATAACATGTATTTTTTTATGATTCGCGTCATTTATTTTTATAGAATTTTTACTTTGAAATATTTTAGTATTTAATTCTGTTGTTTTACCATTTATTAGTTTAAAAAATATTTTAAAAAATTGTTTATAGATTTATAATGTTCATAGATAATAATGTTTTTTTTTTCAGTGGAAGGATAGGAATTTCTCGAAGTTTAGAAGTTTGATTCCCGATTTAAAAAATATTTTACAAAATATTTTATAGATTTCAAAAAAGGTCCTATAAATATTTTTGATTTTGCAAATACTATCAAAGTACACGTCTTTTTTGTAAGAGAATAATCTAAATGTAAATGCGACTAATTGTGAGAAATGTACTTCTATCATTCAAAGTTTCTTACAACTCTTGATAGTATAACAGAGATAAATCCTTTTAAATACAACTCCGTAGTTGCTAGTAAATCACAGTGATTCATCAAGGGAAAGTTAATTCAGTGGCTACCTATACCATCAATCGGCGATTTACGCGCGTGTTTGGCTAAATGATTTTCATTCTACTTTCACACATGCATTTCTCATCGATTGGCTTTTATATCGATGAGCATTAACGGAAATTGAAAACATAAAGGAATTTAAACAAAACTGTTAAATTATGGAAATCACTAAGCCATGGCAAGAATTAAAAGCTAATATATTAATTTTATATAATTAATTAAAGGAAATACCGACAAAACAAAACATAAGTTCTATCGTTGCCGATTCTTAAAACAAGAAACATTACAAATTTAATCGTATAATCGTATATTACAAAATTCATAACATAAAATGTATCGAACTCTATATTATTTTACAAATTTTTTGAAATTTTTGTAGTAAATTAACGATAAAGAATACTGTGCAAAATTGTTTTGCACAAAAATTCTGTGAGTATTATTTTTACGTCCACTAATTTATTTGTTTCTATATATTCTTTACATAAAAAATAAAAAATTATAACTACTTCTCCTGAAATTATCGACAAATTTATTTCTTCAATACATGTGTGTTTTCTGTGTTTGTTTAATTAAATCATGAGCTGTGATTTTAGAACGTCAAAGTTATACTTCCAAAAGTAGACTGCATTTTGGAAGTAAGAGTTGAAGGACAATTTGAGAGTGTCACCCGCGATAGAACATCTGTTTCTTAGTGCACTTAACAAAATTTCGTGGTCTATGAGTGGGTCCAAATTGTCGTGCCGGCTGACAAAAAAGCGCCTGCTACAGAATGTTTATTCCTCTTAACCCCGAGGTTCCAACACGTCACGACGAGATAAACGGGATTTCTTTATAGAAATTTTATGACCTTCGCACACCGCCCATCATCTATTCTTGCTATAATTAAGTATATTTCACAGCCAGATATCTTCTTTGTAATCCGAAAAATAAGGAAAAAATTTTTTCATAATTTTTAATAATGTAATTAATTTTAAATAAATTCATATATTAATCAGCAGATATCATTTCAATAAATTAATGACATTAATAAAAATTGTTGTAATAATTCGTATTAAAAATGAAATGTTTTTAATGTGTAATTTACTTTAATATTTTTTAAAAATAAAATTAACAATTTAAATATGCATTACATTAATAATTTATATATAAAACGTATTATTTTCAGGATCATAAAAAATTAATTTCAAAATTTTTTCAATAAACATAAGTAATTGCAATATTATATGTAATTTTCTAGTAATAAAGCTAGTTCTTTTTGTAAATAGCATTTGATAGTAGAATAATGGAATACAGGCTGACGTTTCGTGAATGGATGTGCATGCGAAAAAACAATTTTCGACCATTTTCCGGATGGGAATAAGCCGTGATGAGACTGATTCGGATCGCTAGTCGGAGCGGTGAAACAAACGATCCTAAGTATGTTAAGCGCATTTCGTTCGCTTCGATACGGTTCTGGGATCGCCGATAATCGAATCCCTTTGCACAATTTTCCACCTTCCGTCTACTCGCATTTCTCAATTAGACGTTAAAGGGATCCTAAAGTCATTTGTATTATCAACCATATAATTTTTGTATAATAATTACTTTTTTCTCTCTTACTGATTTGAAAATCCTTTTTCAGGATTAAAGTATAGGTATTAATACGTTTGTGAGGTGGAGTCTATGCTGAGAACGACAAAAAATTTCGAAATTGAGATTTTTTTACTATTTCTCAGTCCAATATGACACTCCAGAGTTGTCACGTCGTGATAACATTTGTTTCATATATAACAGCTGTGCAATCTGTACTTACGAAATAGTAGTACACAGATTAGTAGTGTGTAGCATGAACAAACAGCGAGTTGAGTTTTTAAAATTGAACTTAGACATATAATTAAAACGTAGTTGTTATATGAAAATTTAAGTGTATATGTAACATGCGTGAGTGATATTGATGTGATGTGTCATTCATCACGTGTCAATGATACGTAAGTTGTCCGTGTGTAAATACTATTTTCAATATAACTAATCGTCTTCAGGATCCCCTTAATTTCCTTCTCAAGTTGGGAAGATCACGCAAGAAATTCACGCAAATTGAAGAAATATTAATTTATATTTAACATTTTATTTGTATCTAACATTACATTAGATTATATCACGTTATATTACATTACACATAGAAGATTTATTAACATTATTTATTAACATTATATTATTAAACATGATTGTGTTTAATAGAAATTTTATCGATATTATATTACAGTAATAAAAAACAAATATTATTAATATTCGTAATTTAATTTTCCATGAAAATTATTCATAACTTAGCATTTTAAATAATAAACAATATGTTTCATCTTTCACATTAAATCCGATTCCTTTCAAGAAATGACATTAATGTGGATTAAATATTGATAAAATACTGATATTAATTGAAATATTAATTTTGAATATATAAATAACCGATATTTGCGTATGCAAGTTGCTTATCACTTGCCACTTCCTAAGATTCGCTGTCACACAACCGACCACTGAAATTGATTGCTATTCTACGCGAGATGGTCTACAAATTTTAGACCGACCGATCATAGACGCTGCAACGAGGCAAGAGAATGACGGAAGATGGTAAAGGAAAGGAGAATGCTTGTATATGAAAGTGCATATAAAGGAGATATTCGATTAATATAGCATAAATATCATTGAGCTGATATATATATATATATATATATATATATATATATATATATATATATATATGATATGATCCGTTTGAAGTGAGGAAATGAGAGATGAGAGAGAGATAGGAGAAATAGAAATATAGATATATCGAGAGACAGAGAGAAGTTGCAAGAGGAGTGTGATGGTTCGTGCCGCTTAATGCATGACAAAATGAGTTTACACTGGCCGCGAAGGGATTGCAAGGGAGTGGGTACACAAGTGGGAAGTTCGGCAAAATAGATATACTATGATGGCGAACGAGACTGGGAGAGGGAAAAGGAGAGAGTTGGGGGACAGATTTGACTGCATAGGCAACTTGGAACGGTGCCAAAGGCAATATGCATTAGCCATCGCGTATTTTGAATTTCAAGCCAAAGCAGATTAAACTCTATGCCGATCCTCTGTCCGATCCGTCAACGGTTCTTCCATCATTCCTCCGCCATTCTTTTCCTCCGCCAGCCTCTCTTGCAGCTCTCTGTCCATCCTGTCCTGACCGCACGTATCGTGTTTGCCCGATACATAATGAATGTCGATCCACCGACATGCCTAAGCTTTTATGATATCTCAATCGGCGAACACACGCTGGAATGCGGCCGCTAGGTCAGGTTTTGGTTGTGGGTAATGCACGCGTAAATTTGTCAATAGCGCCTAATCAGCCCGATCGAATTAGGTTCGTATTAGAAATTTGTGAGAAAGAGACGCGACCGCAATTAGGAAGATTGACACAAATAGAATAACACAAATAGAACGCAGATATGTGAGTTTCTTTTAAATATTTTCTGCATTTTTTAAATATTTCTAAAATAAATCGCAATTATAAATTAAGAAATTACAAATAAAGAAATTACAACTTTATATAAAAATTAACACTTAGCAATTAAATAAAAAATTAATATTTAAAAGTATATATTAGAAACAAACTGTTATATATCGATCTTTCGGGGAATACTATAAAA
>Ga0157364_1007407_pt1 | contig 11364 bp, 7 predicted proteins | sample AttsexASBM2_FD_111476 | JGI IMG/M metagenome (GOLD analysis project Ga0157364, IMG submission 111476) | Fungus gardens microbial communities from leaf cutter ant in Ribeirão Preto, State of São Paulo, Brazil - Atta sexdens ASBM2 | ecosystem: Host-associated > Fungi > Mycelium > Unclassified ...
AAAATAAACTTTTGTATAAAATTAATTTAATTTATGTAAAATTAAAAATTGTGATCAAAACTGTATTAATCATGACATCAAGTTTTTTAAAAGATACAAATTTATCTCAGATTTTTAAATATTTTAACATAGTCTTTTAATTTAGTCTTCTAATATTTTAAAATATAAAAAATTACGCAATAATTCTGATATTTTCTTTCAACGTAAAATCGATTAATATTCAAGCCTGTGTCTGTCAGTAAAATCTTATCAAATATTAAAAATATATTGCACTTATAAACAAAAGTAAATTATATTAGTATATAATGTTATAATTTTGGAATTATTGATTGTTTACATCATTGTTATATGAGAAATTTGCGTAATTCGTAGATATATTTGGGAAATACGTGACTGACATAGGATAAATGGCATAATTTGGATAGATTAATAGAGATTTTCAAATTGTGTATAAAAGATTAAGATCGTACAGTGTATTCAATCAAACAAAACATACAATATTGAACCAAAGTTTGTTTGGTATGTTTGATTGAATTATACATTATGTGATTTCAATTTTTTATACAATTTTAAAATTTCTGTTAATCTATCCAAATTATCCTGCTTTTTCCTATATCATATATTTCCCAAAATTAACTGCAATTTTATTTTGCGCATCAATTTTTCATCAGCGTGATCGTGATTATGTGGCGCGGAACTTGCCCAGTCGATCCCGTCTCGCGATCGTCAAACCGGTATCTTCTCTATAGTGCATTGAGCGCAGATATCGGTTGTGCTTGCTTGTTCTGTCCCGTCGTCATTTTTGCAATGGGCAATAGCTCATTTGAATGCGAATACCGCGCGCCGCGCTGCGCCGTGCTGCGCTGCGCCGATTGGGGCCGGCGGACGTTAACGATTCTTTTGTTTTACGTGTGTACGGCTCCCTGGACTCGGCTCAAAGTCAGTCAGCAGTCGGGCGGCAGTGGGACTTGATTTAAGACCGGCACGATATCTCGAGGAATCGCGCTGCGCCGCTTAACGAGCGCGGTGTGTATGCGAGCTCGATCAGTCTGGCGTTCTCTTTCTCTCTTTCTTTTTTTCTCTTTCTCTTCTTCTCGTTCGAACGTTTTCAAAAATGCCACCGTATAGAATGTGGGTCGTCGCACCTTGCGCGCTCCCTTTTGATTTCCATCATGATGTAAGAACAGCTTTGCTTTCTGCAACCATTCACGATGTATCGCTGTTAACGAAATAACTGACGTTCTCGTTCCTTTATATGTATTATCTAGCATCCTAGATCATTGCTAGAAGAATCTCTTCTATGGTAGAATCGAAACCATGGCTGATGTTGTCGAAACCGATTATGCGAAGTGATAGAAGTAAGAAACCTTCAATTGTTAGTGATTTGCGTTGACGGCTAATTTCACGGAATTATTGCGGGTCGTGACGCTCGTCTCGAAAATACAAATACGAATCGCCCTTGCGTAATAATCACATTTACGTAATGTATTTCGCCAGAGCATAGATCACTGGTGATTTACGCCTTGAATAGACATAGGCGTGAATGATAAATAGTTGTTAATAATTCCAGCTACGTAGATCACAATGACCGCGTTTCTTAACTCATTTGTTTCACTCTATGTCGTTATTTTCGTAATATATGGGATTCCGTTGTTTTATTCTCATTTCTCGCAAGAAAGAAGTAAGATTCGTATTTTCTATTTTCTTATAATTAAATATAGCCATCTCAATTTACTTGATGATTACATTAAATAGAATCTTCATATTAAAAAGTTAAAAGTCAAAGGAATACGTTTGGACTTAAATATAAATACACATTTAAATATCGTTCAATTTTAATATCACTTAGTTGTGATGTGATAGTGATGTTAAAATAAAAATAAAAATAGTTTTGTGTCTCCAAGAATAAATCGAATATAAAATGCCTACATGAGTTTTCATAATTGTAATATAAGTAAATCATAAGATATAATTTGCAAACAATTGGAATATTTATTAACAAAATTAACTGTAAACGTTCTGGATTTAGATTCCTCAAATACGAACTATTAATTACTGACTATTTAAATATATATGATAATTATTATGATTATATGAAGTTATTGTTAGGTATATGAAATGTTTTAATTGAAATGAATTGAAATTATAGGTATGATCTATTTGATATTCTCATATGTAAGATTGTCCTATTTTATTGTATAATGAATATTAGTATAATGTAACAAATTTTTCTGATTACACTATAATTTTGATATTAATTAAATAATGAATTTTCTCTCTCTCTCTCTGTCAATGAAATGATTTAATTTAAATAACATTTTTTCATGCAACAATGATTGAGACGTTCGTTAATCGAGATAATAAAATGATCCTTCACAGAGGGAGGAAATATCTGTATAAGTGAGAGGAAAGCGCGTGATTTAAGCGATGCGACGAAATTTTACGGCGAGGGAAATGCAAACCCGCGCCTTCGGATGCGCCGTTTATTATATCCGTGTCGCGCTCTGTTGCAATCTTACAATTTATATCTGTAAGTGTGTACCCGCGCGGCCCAGACACCCACAGTTATTATCCCATCTCGAGAGGGGATCCCCCCCGGACGGACATATTAAATTCCTCATAAAACGCTGGATAGACCGTAACAAATGGAAGGACGCGGTCTTTGAACCTGCCGAGCGTCCCGGAGAAAAGTCCGTTTCTGCGTTCCAATATTCGCAAGTAGTTCCCCGCGCCTTTGCCCGCGAATTACATCACCATCCTTGGGACTTTTCTTGTCCGCGTATATCATTATCCACGGAAATCAGGAAAAAGTAGGATTTATTTTAGAAGAAAGAAATTCGTATAATTAAATTGATTTCTAGGGATCTCCATTAATCGTGCTTACATATTTAAGATAATAATTTCAATAAACATCGAATATAAACGCTTTAATTTATATTAATTATTTTTCAAACATTTTAAATGTACAAAATATATTTTAATTTATTATATTATGGTTTTATATTATATTAATATTAAAAGAATTTAAATTTCAATAGTTCCGAGTGAACGATAATTTAAAATTTTTTATGCTTTTTCAACTGATGTATTAAACAGCCAAGTCTTTTATTCGTTGGCAAATGAAATTTGCGTGTTAACCGAGGTCGTTACGAGAATGATCGTGTCGTTTTAAATGTAAATCATTGTGAAAACATTTATGGCTCGTGAAACCTCTCTTCTCTGTTCATACCGGGTGACATCATGAAACACGTGGCAGCTAATCTGATGGTCGGTACAAGACGCTTGGAGAGTCTCTTGACGCTTCTGTCCCGACGGACAAACCAACTACTTATTGGCGAAGGGCTTCTAACCCTCCGGCAAAGTTCACGCCAGAAAACAATAAAAAAAAAGTTAGAAAGTTCAACTCGCGAGGGAGTCGCCTGCGGGATAAACATATTTTCGCGGTTCGTCTATTATTCGGACGCGGCCGAAATGTTATCATTCCGCCTTCTAATTTTTCTCCCGTTTTCATGTATATAATAATTTCAATATAAGAATATTTTGGTTATACAATCTTAGATGAAAGTATCAATCAAGAATTAGCTAAAAAATCTCAATATTAGCTAATATCAGCATATATGTCGTGAATATATTTGAACCCACAGCAAAGAATAAAACGAAAAATAATTTGGCTCTTTAATTTTAGCGTAATTTTTTCTGCAGTTTTAGCTAAAAAATGAGTAAATGTATTTAAATAAATTTTTTCATGATTTCATATTTATTAGAATTTTATTAATATTATATTATAGATATAATATTATAGATATAAAAAATTTGATATAATATTATAGATATAAAAAATTTGATTTAATTTGTAATGCTAGTTTCTGATCAAATTTGCAAATAAATACTACAAATGCGATTTTACATAGGAATTGAGGCAAACAAAAAATTAATTAATTAATGAAATAATAAAAAACAATAAATAATATGATAAAAAAATTAAATAATTTTTAAATCAATAACAGAAATTTTATACATATATTTGGATGTAATAGTGGAACGATCGGTGAAATTTTTATATTTTTGGTAATGTTTAAAGAAGATATGACACATATATTCTAAAAGCTTTAGTATGGAAAGAGAAATTTAAGAACGCATACAATATAGCACAAAATAAATGCCTTATAAATCCAAACATAAAAAATTAGAATTAAAATAACATATATTTAATGTAAATATTACTTTATATGGAGAGAACTTGGGCGAGAAATAATCTCTCTAAATCTGAATCAGTGAAGTTCAACAAAAAAAGGAAAAATGTTTGCATTATATAACTGAAATACTGATATTTACGTTAATTTCAATCTTCCACTACCATATTCATTGAATTTAAGCACTAAAATAAGATTAGTTAGGTCACAAAATAAAGATTAGCTAGGTTAGGGATCTCACATTTAATTCATTGATTATCAATGACATACTTGGCCCTGATATCAGTGATTATCCACTGATTCAGATTTAGAGATATTATGCATGTAAAAATATAATTTAATTTTAATCAAAAAGTTATAAACTTGCACGATTTTGCACGATTTATTTCGTAATAGCCAAAATTTTCTTATAGTATTCTCGTTATGAATGACGATATCTGTTGAGAAAGTCACTTTGCGATATCCATTTGTTTCGGCTCAGTGTGTTTGCACATATTGCGACTTTGTAGAAAAAAAGAGAGAAAAAGGAAGAAGAGAGAGGAAGAGAGACAGTATATGTATATGTCGCGGGTCTCTCTTCGACCATATAAAATTTATTAACCCTCCGTTCGCTCGTCGAAAGGCGCAAAGGGGGGTGCAAAAGGTGACTGCATGCCGGCTTTGGCAGCCGTTGCAACGTGTTTATTTTCCAGTCGTAGGTAGAGTATCAGTTTACGAGAGAAGAGGGAAGGAGAGAATACCGTGCAGATAATATATGGAAAACATAAATCGAGATAGAAGGGCGACGATGACGACGAAGAAGTCTGCATCCTCTCTGCTCGATTCCCACATTTATCAAATAGATTCAACTATCGCACATGTGCCTCTCTTTTCTCTTAGCTTTTATGTATTTTTTGGTTAAATATTGTTTAAATGTTGTTTATGTATGCTTACGCTGCATAAAATTGCGATTTCTTTTATTTATTACCTTTTTAACATTTAAGAAATCAAATTTAATTTTAGTGATAGTCAAATTCATATATTTTCATTCCATATTTATTTTAGAAATAATTTGAGTTAAATGAAATTTTTATTTTTTTATTATTATGAAATTTTTTAATGCATACTGTTACAAACGCATTTTTTATATGTATATCATGTAAAAATCTTAGTTTTATTCATTTGTGTTATATTTTATTTAACAGCACAAAATGTATAGATATATAATATCTTTTATTATAATTAATAAATTATTTTTTATCGTTATAACATTACGAAAATGAAAAGTTATCGAAAATTGACACTTAGTAAAAATTCCAAACGAAAGTAAGTACTTTTGAACATTTCCGTCGTTTTTAAGGTTTCAAACTTTGCTTTGTTGGAACCCTAGCGTTCGGTAACATTGCACAATTTATGAGGAAGAAAATAAATTTCAATGCGTTACCAGCATTTGGAAGCTCGGAGCGGAGTTCCGAGCCAGTCAATTCTGTGTTGTCGCGAATGGCGAAGATATATCTATCGCCTATATCTATCGTGTCCGGCGTTGGGATAATTAAATTATCGGGACTTGATCTCTTCCTCCGCACCTGCCTCTGCACCTCGTTCTCTCGTTCTCTACCTTCCGAATCTCGGCGAAATATACAGTCGGCGCAACCACTCGAACGTATTTGTCCGAACGTGTCAGTTTTCGAATTGATCACAGAGGAGTGCCCTTAGACGGCGTAATGAAACTAATTCCTTGATTGCCGCCTGACGCAATATCCGCTCGTTAACGCCGATTTCTGAATTTCCACGTTCCCGGTATTTTCGATTGGACGCGTAACTACGAGTGCTGCCGTATAAACCGACAAGTCATAATTCCATTTTGGCCGACGCGGCGAACTCGTTGCCCTCGTGAGACAGGGAAGTTGAATCGTCGGTCAAAGAACATTTATTTAATCAGAATTTAGTTAATTTTCCTCTAGCTCTCTTGCACGAAATGCAGATTAATAATACAATAATTTTATGGCGATAATTGTTTTTATAAGGATAATTGATTTATATATTTAACAGTAAACCTATATGAATTTGAGATTATAAAAATATATAATCATTCACAATTTATACAAACTTACATAAAGTTGACAATTAATAATTTTTCAAACAATTTTCTTAAAAATTAAAATTATATTCATATTTTATATCAAGACTTTTGAAGTATAATTAAAATTTATGAGATTCATCTAAATAATTCTAATTGATTATTTATTTTTACATTATACAGTTATTCGAAATATGTAAATAAATTATGTAAAAAGAAAAATGTGATATTGTTTGTATTTGTAGGCAAAAATTTGAAGTATAATTATTGAAGTATAAGTAATGCTTAGACCCTGTGTACATTCAAATATACCTACATCGAATTTAAATGTATCACTCGCTGAAATTTATTCAGTTTTATCGATATCGTCTGAGAACAGAATAATGTATGGGAAGCGCGGGCAGCGCGAACGTGTTAAGGTTGAGAAGAAAAAAATGACACAATTAAAATTGAGATCACAAACCATTTTTATTCTCATAAATCTCTTAAAAGACTAACTTTGAAATAAAATAAAAAAAAATTGAAAAACTTGAACATTAATAGATTTTTAGTTAATTTTTAGTTAAAACATAAAAAAAGAGAAACCATCCGCTTTGTCCGACCCCCCTGGGCAAAGCAAATGGATCACTCGAACAATGCAAATGAAATTTAAAAAATTAGAATCAATCTTGGTAATCGTCACAAAACTAGCTACCAAATCCTCTATATGTAGTGCAGTTTTCATGGGTCGGCTCATTTGGTGCAATGACTGCACTGGATTAATCATAAACAAATCATCATACTGCAAAAAATAAACAAAAATGAGATGTAAAGACACGTGCTTTTCGTACACTCGAAAAGTCGTCTGTCCCTCCGTATTCCCAGTATTTTCATTGTAATTATATATCGAGTAAAGAGGATGGATTCTTTGTCCCCGCTCCTTTATCCAAAGGACCTGGCGCAAAATTTGGAAAGGTTAGAAAGATTAAGTTGAAACACCAAGTGAAAAATTTTAATCTCGAATACACGTTTAAAGACACAGAATTCTTATAAAAAGTCATTCACACTGGGTTAAGATTATCTAAAGAATAATTACAGATAATAATTAAGCTACCTAAGGAAAAATGGCAAGAAAACACTCAATTTTATATATATATATATCTATTAAACACAACGAACGCAATTATATGTTCGTACTTTCATAGCGTCATTGGTCGGTCATTCCTTCAATTATTAGAGACTCATAGCGCAATCTCAGATAGATATGCGAAAATAAAAGGTATTCGCTTTATCAGGGCATCCATTTTGTCTGGACTTCCCCATGTTGGAAAAAATGGTCAAAATTCTTGAAAAAAGATTTTAATATGAATTACTTATTAAAACATCCTTGTTGAATTAAAAAAAATTTATTTAGCTTTTTGATTTCATTAAAATCAGGTCTGAAGGGATAAAAAAAAGAATAATTGCGAATAATTAATCAATTATATTATTTTAATTAAATATTTTTAAACATAAACAAATTTTTTAATTAAATATTTTTATGAGAGCTTGAAATCACTTTTGACTCTCGAAATTTCAGTAAAACAATAACATCCAATGATAGGCTAATAAGAGTAAATAGCGTAATAGCAAATATTTTTAACTATAATTAACCGATATATAGCTATATTCAGAATTGTAAATATAAATTCTCTCATTTTTAATCTTCCAACGATTTTTTTACTGTTTTTAATCCAACCGGGTCACTAGTGCCTGATTGTATTTTTTCAAAGGATTTTTGGCTCTAAAAAATCTGAAAAAATTCTGATACACTCTTTCAACATTTCAAAATACGATTTTACAATGATATGACCCGTTTTTTCCTATTTTTTGTACATGTTCGAATTTGAGGCAGAATAATTCAAAATTGAAAATTCATCTGGGTCTTTCAAATCTCGATTGAACAGAAGGTTAAATTTTCGTAATGAAATTAGAATTTAAAATAGAATGTAAAATTGTTATTGTTATTTAAATTACACTCGAAAGTTAGACATTAATTTTTACTCGAATTTATTTTGATGATATCTGATTTTATATCTTTACGATCTTGATTAAGAGGGCTGAATATACCAGAGGTCTCTATTGCGACTCGTACTACGAAACCTGTCCGTTTGTATGCAGGGGAGCCATGCCCTTACTGACTTCGATGTATGACTGGGCATTGTTAGCAGTGTCTCGTCGGTTGTATGAGAAATTCACACAAAAGTATGATCTTTAAGTGCCCGTTGATGCTCGTAAAATTGTCAGAACGGGAACGCATACTTCTTGCATCTTGATGTTACTCGATACTAGATTTTTTTATGTATAAACACATTCTAAAGTGTTACCTACAATCTTTATATATTAGTATCTTTATATATTATATTTTTTTTTCAAAAAAGCAAGAGGCAGTATTGAACATGTTCTAATTTTCTTTAAGAAGTACAGTCTTTTATTTAACGAATTACATTTTCTGTACTGTTTTCATGTTGGGATTCGTTGGAAAGGACGGCATTTTCATGAGCGACGCCTAATTAGGAGTTGCGAATGGCATGCAATCGTGACTATCGGACGGTCTGCATGGAGCCCTACCTAGTTATTTTTAATTCAATCAATGTCGCGAGACTGCTGCTTGTCTCACGCTGTGTCGTAAATGGTCGCCGAGACGGATTTGAATACGCACATGCCAAATGCTGTGCGCGGGGGACTCGCGAAGGTTCTCTCTCGTCGGGCCATCGATCCGTTTGTCCAGCTCGCTTGAGATCCCGCGGCAATAAATAAGGGGAGACGAGACGAGCAGAGCGGAACGACAGTCGCGATGTCGCGCGGAATGCATCGGCTTCTGTCAAACGGGTGCAGAGAGACGACCATGACGGCGACGACGACGAGGAATTGTTGAATGCACTGGGCAAAACGTACGCTGATCCCAGTCTAGATTGCATTAAGGCTTTTCCAAAATGAGCGATTCCGAGACTTGGGATTTTCTTTCCATCTCTCTCTGTTTGACTTCTCTTCTCTCCTTTTGTCTTTAGCCTTCTCTCTAGATGGAGTATTCTCCACTCGATTACTAACGACTCCCAAATGCGGACAAGTGAAACTCCGACGCCTCTCTCGTGGTCATCCGGACTCAATTGATCCGAGGATGCGGTGCCAAAATTGCGACACTGGTAAAAAAAAATGCCTTTTTGAACTGAATTTCAGCGAAACTGAAATTTCAACGGAACACTGATATTGCTTTTCCGTTTTATGCGAGATTGAAATTTAGAAGAATTTTTTTACTATCTACTTTTTATATGTGAAATACAGAATATATTGAAAAACGTTCAAAATAAAGAAGATAGTTTTCTAAAGCACAATTGAAATAAGTTTGCACGTTATTTCGTAAAAATATCAAGTTTTAATATTTAATTTTTTTTGTAATAATTTTTTTTGATAGTAATTAAATAACAATATCCAGCAAATAAGCTGATTTTAGTTATTTATCATCATTTTGACGTTGAAATGATGAAAAATAACATTAGTTTGTATAGCTTTTCATAATCGTATAATATTTAGTGTTTAGCCAAGTGTTAAATTGCAATTTAAATAGTTTATGTTAAGTATTTTATGTAAATTGATATTGTTTTATGCAAAACTTAAAGGAATTTTTTTACTAGTTACTTTTTATGTTTGAAATAGAAACTTTAATTTTAAAAGAATGGTTGTAATATCTGAAATCAAGTATTCTACAAGTTTTTATAATATTTTGGACAAATAATAGCAATATCTGATTGTATTTTAGCATTTTTCTTATCAAAAAATAGCTATCGACCGCATAACTTCTTGTTGCATCGAGACGACTCGCGCGAGTAACTTTTCGCGGGCACTGCGCTTTCTCGTTCTTTGTGGAGAAATAGCGGCCGGCAGGACTTATCTCGTTTAAGTTTCCCCAGTTACGTGGAATCGCGGATCGCGCCGCTTTGCCCTCACCGTTCTTACCCTCGAGCGTTTTGAGGGTGAAACTCGTTTCGTCCGCTTATATCCTCGAGAGCAAAGTGCCGTAGGGAGAATGTGCGTCTGTGTAAGCGCGCGTACATGTAGAAGGGGGTGGCTCTGATGGGAGTTACGGGTGTCTGGTGAGCTGCTTGATGTCGGCCGATAGTTCATATGCCGAGTGTCATGGACTACGTGACCGGTTTGACAAAAGTTGGCTTGAAAATTCGGAGACGCGCGCATTTATTTCGTGGCCCATTCCCCATGAGATTACACTCTTCGCACGCGTTTTCCTTTACCCCCTTCTCTATCTTTCTACAAAATAGCTCGATCGAACCGAGTATGGAAATTGAATATAAATTGTTGGAGACGCAATTTCAATTTCCTGCTATTATCCATCACCTTCGTAAAAGGCTGTCTTTTGTATTATTTTCAGAAAAATCTTTTCTTGCATTATTCTGTTTATATCTCATCTAAATTTTTACATGTCATCATTGTCTTTATTTAATACAAATACATTTTATATTATTTGGATGAATTCTGAATCCCAAATTCTGCATTTATAATTCTTTAGGAGGAAGAAGTTTCCCTTTATTCTCCCTTTATTTTCTTCATTCCTTTTGGAAGGATGAATTAAGCCGTCGATGATGATGCCGCAGAACCACGACTAAATTATTTTAATTTTACGTCCGCATTCAATGGCCGTTTCTTGGTGGGCTATTCTTTTCGTATAATTGCAGTTTTAATCCGCCCAGCAAACCGGGAAACCCAGTTTCGCTGGGGCATTTTGCGTGCTAATCCTTCTCTCCCCTTCGCTTTCACTCTTCTTGAATTACCAACGATTTTTGCTCACTATGAGAAATTAGAGATCGGATGCAAAATTAGTCATAAAAATTCTGTATTCAAAATTCTGTATTCAAAATTTATTTTGAATAAATTTTGCGATAATAATTCTATAAATCTGAATTAGTGAATATAGTCACTGATTATTCAGTGGCATACTCAGCACTGGTATCACTGATTGTCCATTAATTCGGATTCAGAGAGAACATAAAATCAACAATAGGAAAAGTTTACGAAATGTTGATTATAAAATTATGTTGAATAATTATTTATATAATAATTAAATATATGTAAATAAAT
>Ga0157364_1007408_pt1 | contig 11362 bp, 10 predicted proteins | sample AttsexASBM2_FD_111476 | JGI IMG/M metagenome (GOLD analysis project Ga0157364, IMG submission 111476) | Fungus gardens microbial communities from leaf cutter ant in Ribeirão Preto, State of São Paulo, Brazil - Atta sexdens ASBM2 | ecosystem: Host-associated > Fungi > Mycelium > Unclassified ...
CACGCACGCACGCACGCACACACACACACACACACACACACACACACACACACACACACACACACACACACACACACACGCACGCACACACACACACACGCACGCACGCACACACACACACAATAATAATTTAATCGCATTTCATTGTGGGTTGCGCGACAATGGGCGCATTCATGGACTCAACAATAGAATGAGCTTTCGCTGTATTGTTGTATCTTTTAGTATTGGTGTATTCTTTTAGATTGTCCAATTAGAATTTTAGATCAATTAGAATACATCAATTGCTTACTCAATTATTCAGTCTGCTGAACGCAGCCAATGCGTATATTCAGAATGACATATTCCGTTAGATCTATAAAATATAAATTCTAAAATATAAATCAATCAAATAAAAGAGCTCACTGAGAGCTAAAACGTGATTTACAATGGCTGCGTTCAGCAGAACGTTTATTTTGCAATGTAGGAATTTTTTTTACGCTGATTGGATTATGTTTTTAAATCAAGAGGAATGGTCCTATCTCAACAGAGAATCATAAAACAATTATAAAATTGTTGTGTTCTGCTGAACGCAGCCAATAAGTTGCAAACACTCAGTCGCTAGTCACAATGCTCTGCAACAGCCAATCAAAAACATCAATAATAATTAGTGATGCTTCTGATTGGCTGTCGTGAGCATTGCAACGGTATGTTGTCAATTTATTGTAGACCACGCTTTAGTGGTCTACAATAAATTAATAAAATCAACCAACTACAATCGAGCATTCCTCTGTTCGATTGTAATTGGTTGGTTTGTATATTCTGATCCGATTAAACTCTCGGTGGAAACTAGGCCAGTGAGAAGTTATCGTTCTGAATTCACGTACTGCGACTACTCACAGTATTCACTATTGCGAGATTTAGTTGGATAAGTTGGATTCAGTTTTGAACCGGCGGCCTGATCACTGATCGCGTGATACTTCTAACATGGGCGACAACGTGGTAGCCGATATGCAAAATCTGACCTTGACGGAGGATAAGGCATGAATCTCCCAACTTTACATACGACTTGTACTTCTCACGTTTTTTGAATATCGTTAAACTATGCAAACGAGTTTACGTTTTCACATTTGTAGGACTGTTTATGGTGGTACTAAGTGGACACATGTTCGGGTTGGTTAAGATGTTTTTTTCTTGTCTGTTTGATTCCCTTTCGTGCTATTATTATGCTGTAGCTCTTGAATTCATTGTTACTCTATTGTCTAACAATAAAATTATGTTAAAACATGTTTTTTGTTTGTAACATGTAACCAACCATTGACGTCAAGATCGATAATCTGACGTAACCTATGAGCATTGTTTCACGCCAAGTGTCGCCTGACGTATAACATCATACGCTCATCTGACACGCAACAATCCTTCGCGTCATTGAAAATTGTCATTCAAATTCGAACGGTTTTTTATTTCAAATACTTTGTTTTCAGGCGATATCAATGAAGGCACTGAAAAAGAAACATGCTCCAATAGAGAAATCTGTATTGGAACTTAATCCTTGGCCCTCCTATATTCAGGTAAACTTCATTAATAAAGTAATTATTAAAATTAATATATCAAAAGTTTCAATACTTTTAAGCTTTCTAATATAATTAATTAATTAAATTTTTTAATTTTTTTAATTGTAATATTTGTCTATGCATGTAAATAAATAAATTAAATAAATTTAAGAAATATAAACATAAATATATTAAAAGCTGATCTTTTCTATAATAACTGTTCATTACTTTCAATATACCTTCAGATTTGTTGATTTCTCTGTAAAGGACAAACATCATGTTTTGTATAGAAATAAATCTACTTGTATAGAAATAAATCTATAATTTTTAGCGTGCATTGTATTTATATATTATTTATATAAAAATTTATTTAAATTGTAATTTTTGAAATAATTTACAGTGATGCTAACTGTGTATGTGTTGATGAATTGGTTTCAAAACAGTGAACTGAAAGTGTATTGATAATGAATTAATAAACATTCGAATATTTATTGGTAATTCTTGAATTTAAAATATAATTATTAGATCTTTATTTTAAGATGCAATTTTGTCTATATAGGACCGTATTGAATTATGGGATAAATTGAAAAAGGAATACGAGGAGACAATCGCAGCAAAGACTCCAGTGGATATAACTGTAACTCTTCCGGATGGGAAGAATATATCCGCGCAATCCTGGCGTACAACTCCTTACGACGTTGCGAAAAGTATTAGCCAAGGATTGGCAGATAATACTGTAATCGCAAAAGTTAACAATGAATTATGGGATCTCGACAGACCTCTAGAATTTGATTGCAAACTGCAGCTGCTAAAGTTTGATGATGCAGAAGGTCAGCAAGTGTTTTGGCATTCCAGCGCTCATATTCTCGGGGAAGCTATGGAAAGAGTTTATGGAGGCTGTCTCTGTTATGGTCCTCCTATTGAGAATGGCTTCTATTATGATATGTACTTGGGCGATAAGGGAATTTCCAACACTGATTTTCCATATTTAGAGGGTCTATACAAGAATATAATTAAAGAGAAACAACCGTTTGAACGATTAGAAATGACCAAGGAAGATCTCTTGGAAATGTTCAAGTACAATGAATTCAAAGTACGGATTATAAATGAGAGGATACAAACGCCTACCACTACGGCTTATAGATGCGGTCCGCTGATCGATTTATGTAGGGGACCGCATGTTAGACATACGGGAAAGATTAAGGCCATGAAAATCACGAAGAACTCGTCCACGTATTGGGAGGGAAATGTTAACGCTGAGTCACTGCAGAGATTGTATGGAATAAGTTTTCCAGATACTAAACAATTGAAGGAATGGGAAAAATTTCAGGAGGAAGCGGCAAAACGAGATCATAGGAAAATTGGAAAGGAGCAGGAGCTATATTTTTTCCATGAACTTTCGCCTGGATCTTGTTTCTTCCAACCACGTGGCGCATATATATATAACACCCTAGTCGACTTTATTCGCTCCGAGTATAGAAAGAGAGGATTTCAGGAAGTGATCACCCCGAACATTTTCAATAGCAAATTATGGCAGACTTCGGGACATTGGCAGCATTACGCGGAAAATATGTTTTCTTTTGATGTGGAGAAGGAAACTTTTGCACTCAAGCCCATGAATTGTCCAGGTCATTGCATGATTTTCGACGTTCGATGCAGATCCTGGCGCGAACTACCGATCAGATTTGCAGATTTCGGCGTGTTGCATCGCAACGAATTGTCGGGTGCATTAACGGGTCTTACCAGAGTGAGACGGTTCCAACAGGATGACGCGCACATATTCTGTTCTATAGAGCAAATTAAAGATGAGATAAGTGGCGCTCTCGACTTTCTGTGGCATGTCTATTCCATTCTTGGTTTTACCTTCAATTTATGTCTATCTACGCGACCTGAGAAGTTCTTGGGCGATATAAAAGTCTGGAATGAAGCCGAGAAAGCATTGGAGGAGAGTTTGAACGCATTTGGTCAACCGTGGAGCCTTAATCCTGAGGATGGCGCATTCTATGGACCTAAAATCGACATTACCATCCTGGATGCACTTAAAAGGCCTCATCAGACTGCCACGATACAATTAGATTTCCAGTTGCCAATTAGATTCAATTTATCTTACGTTAAGTAAGTATTCATTATAAACTTAAATTTTGATTTAAAAAATTTGAATATGAATTATTCATTTTCTTGTTGTATATTTATAGCGAAGCTGGAGAAAAAACTAGACCGGTCATCATTCACAGAGCTATTCTGGGCTCTGTAGAGCGCATGATTGCGATCTTAACCGAATCATATGGCGGTAAATGGCCGTATTGGATCTCTCCGCGACAGGCGATGATTGTGCCGGTAGCATCTCAATTCGATGATTATGCCTTTGAAGTGAAACAGAAACTCTGGGATGCTGGCGTTATGGTTGAAATCGACATCGATCCAAGTGATACTCTAAACAAAAAGATTCGTAATGCTCAGCTTGCACAATTTAACTTCATACTCGGTACATACTAAGCTCTTGATAAATTATAAAAGAACTTGTATAGATATATATATATATATTATTTAATTATAGATATATATATATATATATATATATATATTATAATAGATGTATATATATTTGATGTTCTCGTTATCTTCTAGCATAATAACTAATAATGTTTTATTACAGTTGTGGGAGAGAAGGAACGTAATGCTGGCACAGTGAATATAAGAACGAGAGACAACGTAGTACACGGTGAAATGGCAGTGGATGAATTAATTACAAAGTTGAAAATTCTGAAAGTAACGAGAGATTCTAGCGGCGAATTAAAATAAAATCTTGATTCAGCAATTTTTTAAAGCAAATTTATTTATTTTTTGCACAATATTTTGCTAAAGCTATAACAAATTTAATAACGATAAGAATCCATTTTTTTTACAGAATGAATTCTTTTATATTTAAGAAACTGTACATTTTTAATTTTATATGTACAGATTATTCTCTTTCCATAAATATGAAAATTAAGCTAGGGATTATTATTTATGTGCATTTTACGCATTATGCAGCATTTATTATCAATGTAATTTTATTAAATATTTGGTCATTCTTCGTATACATTGTGTTTTATAATATAGTGATTATCAATTACTATGTTTCTACATATTATGTATATATTTATAGGCAAGTGTTTTAATTGATCGCATTATATTGCGCACATGTATTGCTCCACAGAAGCTGCATTTGCGCATGAATTTGCATTGAATTAAAACAAACTTGATTTATTTTATTGTTATGCAATGATAATCATGATTTAACAACATTTAGAAAAATAGTCTATTTCGTGTCTCTCTGATCAATATTATTTATATGTCACAGTTAAAGTATTAATCACTAAATAAATATATATATATAATGCATATATATGTATTATGCATTTAATAAAGTTAATACTTTAACTGTAATATATATACATATATCATGTAAAAAAAGATATCGCTGTATCTTTTTTCTATAAATTACTATAAGATCTTGATCTTTAATTCTTTTAATATACATTTAAGTACAACTAAATATTCATGCAAATATCTGGCTTTCTCCATCTTCATATTCATAATTTGATAAGCTTTTAGACTCTGTAAATTTAATTGCTCTTGTGCAATAAAACTTCGAACGTTGTAATCTCAAAAATTTCGTTTATTTCTGAATTCTCTTTTTGCTGTGAAAAAGAGACTTGCGAAGCTTGAAAAAATCCTCTCTCTCTCTCTCTCTCTCTCTCTTAAAAAGAGAGTGAGTAAACGAATTTTAAGTCTAAATAACGTTGCAACGGTACAACCGGATATATTAATATCATGATAAGCAAGATCAGCAAGATTATTAATTTTTATGCTAACATATGTTGTGAATATTTGAATGGGATGCGCACGCTTCGAAATATCTGCACATTTTACACTGATATAACGATATTATTTATGATAATCACGAATTACGACATCAAGTCGATACACATATGCGCAAAATATTTTCATCGACATTTTCTCTTTTAGCGCAGTAATAATTCTCCGTATCATCAGTAACGTTTATCGCTATTGTTGTTCGCGTTATTATTGAAAAATATATTTTCGCCGCATATATTTATATCATATAGTATAACATTTGATCATCGCGGTAGTATTACTTCCGGGAAGGAACCGGAGCGACATCACGTAGTGTGTGACATTACGGGGCGAGGAAGGTAACGGGAAACAGGACGTGGTGCGTGTGAAGGCGTCGTGGACTAGAACTGTCCGAAAATGACGACGGTGGCGATTTCCCCAGCTATGGCTCATAATAACAGTGGAATAATACAAGTGGTGAACGAAAGTAACCTAAACAAGATCGAGAGGTACGTATTTTTCTGTATTATTCTATCGCGAGTGCAGTTTGTCGGGGAGCGGTCGAAAGATAACTATCGATCCGCTTTGCAGCTTCCTCAACGACACGGCTTACAGAGAAGCCATTGAGAATTCTTCCAATTATAATAGCCGATTATGCCGGGAACGACGTCTTCGCATGCCCTTCCTCGATTCACAAACGGGTAAAATTCACAATCAATTCTTAAATTTTAATCGATTGTAAAATTAATTGATTGACAGATTAATAGTATTTTGATTTTATTAATTTATCAGCCTGATTTATTGATAATTCGAACATCCCACATAAATATTTATTTGAGAAAAATATGAAATGGTTAATAAAATGGTCTTATAATTAGTCTATAAAAGTTTGCTTAAAAAAAAAAATGATTTTTTAAATTACCATATTTAGCAACTCTTATAATTGGACAAAGTATCAATTTTTAATTGAGTTAACTTTAAAATTGACACAATACATAATAATATTTTATAAATAAAAATAAATAAAAAATGTATTTATATTAATTATTATTAATTAATTTTTAATAATTAGTACTTATATTAATTGTATATTATTTACAATTGAAATTATTGCAAATAATTTTCAACAATATGATTTTGTTTTTAAATGATATTATTGAAATTTATTTGAAATCACAGGTGTTGCACAAAATCATTCTGCACTTTTTATGTCCTCGAGAGAAAGATTACCAGGCTTGTTACATGGTCAGATTTATACTTATCCAAGTAAACGATGGCGAAAGAAACGTCGACAATATTTAATGCATTATTTACATCCAAAACGAGGACTAAGAGGAGATACAGAAGATGGAACAGAAGGTGTAGAAACTATTACGCATGTAAATGATGATAGTAAAGATTCAGTAGCACTTAAAGGTAAATAAAATTGAACGTTAAATTATATAAACAAATTATATAAACTTTTATTGGTATTATATTATAATTATTTTATTTAGACATGCAGTTTAATTTTTCTTTTAAATGACAAATTGAATATTTTTAGATGAACACAGTAAAGATGCTTGGTATTATGATGAGCAAGATATGTTAGACATGGATGCCTATGAAGAACCTGATCCTGATAGCGATTATGATTATGAAGAGAGTTACAGCAGTAAACGAAAACGCAGAAAAACACGTGGAGGTGGTCATCATCCAGCTCGTAGTCATCCACCTACCACAGATAGTCCAGGCGGCAAACGTACAAAAGTAAATTATAAATTAAATATAAATTAGATACAATCATAATATAAATAATAGATACTTTAAATGTAAAAGTTTTCGTATAATAAATCAATACAGGATGTCTGATAATTGGGTTTCTGACAGAGTTCATGGACATGTAAAGCGGACTAAACTGAGATGGAAAATCCTTTATCATTTGCAATTTTCGCAACAAGATATCAGTTACTAAAAGTTACCGAAAATCTTTAATAATTTTTTATTCAAATACTCATCAACTTTACAGAAAAATTGCAAAAGACGAAAATTGTTTATTCTTTTCTCATAGAGCTCTAAGAATTTTTTTAGAATTTTTTAATACCATATTTTCTCATGTTGTTAAAAATGAGAAAATGCAGTACTAAAAAGTTGATAAAAAATTCTAAAAATTCGTAATGATTCGTAAAAATTCTTCTATGAGAAGAAAATAAACAATTTTCGTCTGTTACAGTTTTTCTGTAAAGTTGATAGTATTTGAGTAAAAAATTATTGAAGACAAATTTTCGGCAATTTTTAGCAATTAATATCTTGTTAACTATTGCGAAAATGGTAAAATGGTAGAGGACTTTCCATCTCAATTTAGTCTGCTCTACATATTCACGAACTCTGTCAGAACATTTATCAGGTATCCTGTATACATATTTTTTTAAGGCTATAAAAACATAAAAATTACACTTTACGTAAATCTTGTAAATAATCTGTCTTGTAAATAATCTAAATTGTGTGATTTTAATAATATTTTATTTAATATAGGGTGGTGGCCGTGGACGCAAAAAGACCAACTACGATTCTGTTGACACTGATAAACCGTTCGTTTGTGACCGTAAGTTTAATCATAGATACAACTACAAATGACCACTTCCTGTTATTAGTATATTATAAACTATTTCTATTATCGTTATTATTGTTTTGACATTTATTATTATTATTTCAAATAAGTTACAAACGGATGAATTTTTTTGTTAAAAAGTTTGTTAATTTTGTTCACCTATATTCATATCAATATATATTACATCTTAATTATGATATAGAAGAATCTTTATTACCTTGAGTTTTTTATGATATAAAATATGATGAAAATTTGAAATAAATTGTTGAATATTGCAGTTGAATATATGATAATATATATAGTTTTGAATATAATCTTGTGCAATGGGATAATCTCCAGGCAATGATAATTCAGATACGTAACAAACTATAATGCTTTCTAGTCTTATTTTCTCATTATCGCGATGATTTAATATTGTTTGTTCAGAGAGATAATATATATTAGTGAGTATTTGTTTTAAGTCCAAATAGCAACACATATAACGATTTGAACATAAGGATTTTATTTTGCGGAAAATCTATATTATTTTATTTTATTCTTTACTTGAGTATGGGCAGTCATGGTATGATTCTGAGTGCAAGGCAGAGACTAGTCGTTTGTTCCAAATATCCAAAACTTTGTGCATAAAAAGTATACGCTTTTTCATATTTATGCTCTTAAATATTTTTCTAAACTTACTAATTGGATTAAAAATAATTAATTGGATTAAAAATAATGGATATAATCTAAACATTTCATGTAAATAGCTTTATAATTATTTCGTTGTGTTAAGATTGAAGATTTACCATATTGCAGTCTAATTAAACTAATATTTTATCATTCAACTTTTAATAACAATATTTCGTTTTGATTAAAACCGAGCAAATTACTAACATACGGTTATGTCAATTAAAAGCTTGATTTTTACTTGATAATTTACAATCATCACGTAACATTTAAATTCATAATCATAATAAAATTATTAAATCTTGAATTTTACTAACTTTACTTTTGTACAAGACATATGAGAATTTATTAGTATGTCGTTTTTCGAGAAACAGTTCACTTATATACTCATTATGCACAAATTTATGGGATTCGATTATATTTAGCATAAGCAAGCAAAAGAAAAAGATAAAAAAAGAATTAGAATAACTCTTTGAACAATTTCGATATTATTTGGAAGGAGTATAATAGTCATTACTAATTTGGTCAAAGTTTTCCAGACATAAAGTCTATGAATTAACTCGAATGTGCCTGCAATCTGTTTACTTCTTGAAACCACTCCTGTTAGACTAGCAGATAATCTAAAGACATTTGGTCTGGTTATACTACGCTCATGTTCTAGACACAATTTTAACAGAGTATTAAACTCATTTGTTGACTATCGAGCTGATGTTACCGGCCCAAATATCTTCGGACTAGCTCTACCTGCAATAATAACAGAGCAAGAATGTACTGGCTCACACTGTAGCGAGCTCATTCTGTAGGAGTACAAGCATCAAGCCTTGCATCGTATTAGTTTTGCTTCTTGGGCTGGAACTCCTTCACTGCTTGTCCACATATAGACTCGTAGGTGGATAGGGATGTGTACTGGTGCGGAAGGTGTGCAAATGCTATCCCTGACCCCGCCCTATCAGCTTTACTGTCCCGTATTACCTCCCTTGATCGTCCGTTAAACAAAAGGTCTGTCTTATCATTGGACGTTGCATTGGATGGATTGCGGGAAAACAGTATTTGCACTTTTGCAGTATGCAGCGCACGGTATAAGACCAGACCCGGTCTGGTCTACCATTACGGTCATTCCCACTCTACTTCCTCCGGTGATCCTGCTAAGGAACTAAGTCCCAGTCCTGCCGAAGTTGAACCTAGGAGTGTTGCAGACACCGCTGCTTCGAACCAGCCAGGTTGGAGCCAAAATCAGCTCAGTTTTCTCACTTTCCTTTAAATCCGCGTTCCTTACCCTGCCTTCCTTAATCTTTGCCTTTCCTCTTCCCGCCGCCTCCTCCATTTGCCATTCTCTTCAATTTTGTCCTAGTCATGCAACTACTCATCCAATAACTTATCCCAATATAACAATTTAATATATATATATATATATATTTTTTTTTTACATGTACTGCAAATGTGTGTGCATGCATTGCAAATAAGATATCGTGACATTTTTTTCTTCTCTACTTTTTTAAATTTATATTTTTATAAATATGTATGTGTGTGGAATTTATACTTTTTTGCGATGTTTGATTATATATTATGTGTCAAGCTATTTGTATATCATATGGATGATAAGTGATAGTCAAGCCAGTGTGATATAAGCGATTTTATTTTGCATAATTATTTATATAGATCTTTACGTATATACATATAAGATATATTTTACAAATTGGAATGTAAAAATTGGAATGTTTTAATGAACGAAGCGATAATTATTTGTGCTGCATGTATTTTGCAGTAGCATGCTTTTGAGACAGAATAGTGAAATGTTTTTTATCTCCTTTTAATAGAGTATAAGAGAGAAGAAAAAGATCATCCTATAGGTTGGTATTCTTCGGCGCGATTATGACGTCGTGACTCTTGAGCGTTTTGTGCGTGTGTGTATGCGTGTTTCTTTTTCATTCTCTTCTTTTTCTTTTATTAATAGCTCTTTTTTTGTATCCCTATTTAGCATGATTATAGTTTTTACGAATGAGTCTAACAAGTGTAAGAGCCTCTTCTTTTCTTTGCTATTTTGACGCTTTTATTACTCCTAGAGCGATTTTGGCTTCCATTCTCCTATTAATGAATGTTGAGGCTTCGTTGAAAAATCAAATAGGTATCTTTCAAGTTACTAAGTAGTTCCAATATGTTTGAAAAGCCGTTTGTTTATACCTGTCTGTACTTGGAATCGATATATCTCGTCGTTATATCTTGGATTTTGCTGCTGGTGATGGAATGTACTGATTGACATATGCACTTTGTTATACTTACATATAATCAGATTTGTTTTCTTTGTTGTAACAGTCGGTTGAGTCTTGTGAAATTTAAAATAATTGATTCCGTTATATGAAGATTGCGATAAAATGGGCATTACAGACTACTTATGTGTATATTATGTATGTGCACATAAACAGATGTAGAGCAATTAGTCTGACGTTATACAGAGTGTCCTTGTAATTGTTATTTTTATCGATTTTAAGTCGATTTCTTCTACAAATTTTTTACTTTTTACATTATAACTATTAATAACTTCTATATTAAAAAACTATATTAATAATAATATCGAATTAAAATTAACACATTGTCTGCAAGTTGTTATTCGGTTTCTTTCAATTTGAATAATATCTGAAAAAAAAAATGAATATACAAAATGTATATACAAAAAATGAATATATTCTTCTGATTTTTATCTGCGTCTCTTATTGTGAGATGTGATAATGGAGTTAAG
>Ga0157364_1007409_pt1 | contig 11361 bp, 6 predicted proteins | sample AttsexASBM2_FD_111476 | JGI IMG/M metagenome (GOLD analysis project Ga0157364, IMG submission 111476) | Fungus gardens microbial communities from leaf cutter ant in Ribeirão Preto, State of São Paulo, Brazil - Atta sexdens ASBM2 | ecosystem: Host-associated > Fungi > Mycelium > Unclassified ...
ATGCTTTTAAAATTTGCTTACAAATTGTGTCAGTATCTATCTTTTATGTTTTTTAAATATAATATTTATATTATAATATTTTCTTAACATATTCATTTTATGTTAAATTAGCACAAAAATTTGGGTGAACTTTTTGGGACATGTAAAATGTATTAAATTTAATACAAATTTTCCAACTGTGTAATAGTGTACGGCAATCGATCGTGCAAAATTCTGCCAATTCTAAAACTATTTCGGTGATAAAGGGTGTCTTCTTTCAATTTATTCACTCACACCTTTTCTCTATGTAAGAAATTTGCAGTATCAAAGGGCGATGGATAAAGACGGTGACTTGAACAAATTAATTGGAACATAGAGTAATTACTCCATTGGGATGGAGTGTACACTGCAGAGACATAATTATAAGCGAAAAGTTTATCCTAAAAAAATAATAGTAATTGTAATAATGAAATTGTTTGATGGACTTAAAGCATATTAAGGTCTCGAATTATTTTGCAGAGAATATAAAAAATAATTTTGACAAATCAATATCACATTTTTTGCTCTGATATGACAAAAGATGTCATAAAGCACAAATTATTTATTTTTTCTAATTACGATACATGTTTTGTCGAAAGTTAAATATAGACATTTATATATCGCACATTTGACATTGCATTGATAATTGTAGCTTTACAAAGAAATTTTTAATTAAAAAAATTTGTTAAAAAATTACAAAGCGTTTATTATAACTATTTCATTACGTGTTTATTTATCTTTTTTACAAAATTTTTATTTATATTTTTTACAAAATCACATAATTTACACTATTAAATTCATAATGTCAAATTACGTAACGTGAATTTATTTTTAATCATTTTTATAGGCCTTCACTGCCATTATTAATTTATAATATGTCATTAATTTAACTAACAATGAAGTTAAACAATTTAGATCAAGAAAATGAATTAAATTTGACTCAAATTTAGTTTATTATTTATTATAAGTGTATACATTAATATACATTGTTCACTTTGAGACTATCTACAGAAATGGATTTATTTACATTTTGACACACATAAAAACTAAAAATAATAAAATATTATTTATCTCAAAGAATAGAGTTACTATTACATTTTTTATTTTATCTGACATTATTTCTTCTTATTTTTACGGCTGAAAACGTCGCAATAACAGATAAGTTGACTTTACATCGGAATTTCATACAAATTCGTACAGACAACAACATTTTGTAAAAAAAACTGATGTCTTTTGTTGCCAACAAAAAATTTTCTAGCGTCTATCACTTTGATAAAATTATCTCAGTGTTGAATTAGAATAAGAGTGAATCGCGCGGCGGAGTGACGTAAAAGAGAAAGAAACGTGATGACCGAAGCAACGTGCTACAAAGTAAGATTCAATCTTCTGACTTTTCAGACACGGTTGGCAGGATGGCAGGCAGTGCCTTTTGAGAACCATCTGCGAGCTCGCGGAGACGCCGCTCCACAGGACTCAGCAGGACGTCCTCGGGGAAGTGATCCACCTAATTTTAACGTAAGTCAATTCCAACGTTTCGGCACTCGCGCTTTGAACATGAACTAAACCTATGTACGTTGGCGCACTTCCGGAAACGAGATTTATCGCCGGAGAGTCGTGAGTAATGAATTCCTTTGGAAGTTTCTAACAGCTGACGGATTTGTTAGAAATAATGTAGAGAGAGAGGCTTCGCCGAGAATATTCGTACGCAAATATACAGCTCGTAAAATGTGGGTTAGCGGGGCAAAAATTCTCATCCTATTGTAGCGAATTCGTCTAGTAATAAAACTGAAGTTTGTCTCTTTATAAGTTATCGGAACTTTCGAACAAAGTTCTACCGAGTTTTATTTTTGTCTGTCTCTTTTTCTTTTTTACAATCTCCTTACAAATTATTCATTATATATAAAATTAAATAATACAATAATACATTTTTTTTTTCAATATAGAAGATACGTATTTGATTATTATTATATATACTATATTATTATATATTATTATATATACTATATAATATCAAAGATAATTTTCAGAAATGTTAAACAGCGGTGCAGATTAGATTGAATATACACACAGAAAGAATGGTTTTGCTGATATTTAAAAATAGATATTTAAAAATTTAGTTAGATACAAATCTAAAAATTTTGTTAGACTAAATAGTTATGTATGAATCTCAAACTCTTCTTCTCTCTCTCTCTCTAATTGCTGTAGTGTCAAAATTTTATCCAGCATTGTGTTCATCACGCTTTAATTTCCTATATATTCTTTTGATAGCCCAATAAAATTATTTTCAGATCTATATCTTATAGCTAAATTTTAGCAAAACTATTCTTTCCATACGAATAAATTTCTTTTTATTAATTTATGGAATTCGCGAATGAAATTCGTTTTTCCTGTATAAAAACATTGCCGAAATGTCAGTTTTGGATTTTGCTGTTTGAACAGGATTGCAGAGTATGATAGGGAAAAAATTCATAAAACATGAATATATACGTAGGCAGAGTTTACAATTTTGACACGTGATTGCGTGGTTACGCGTACACACAGTTGCCTGGACGACCATAAAATCCGACCTCACGTTTGGCAGAATTCTAATTGAGCGTCGGTCGAGTAGCAGATGGCTGTTACATCATGTAAAATATTCGCTCGTCCGTCGGCCGGCTACAAGCCGTCCTGTAACCAGAAGCCACGAATTTGCTATTCCAAACGCGCCCACGCCCGCGTATGTTCGAAGGAAATTGCGCCCGAGCTAACACCGGCGCGGTAATTGCACGACTAAGTCTGGCGCGTACATTAAGTTCCGGAAGTGTTTCGTCCAAGTTTTCATCAGACATTGCCTTATAATATTTCTTCCCTGATCTCTCCGGCCCTCGGAAATCTCTTTTAAAATAATCTAACAAAACACCAATGCACTCCACCACATACCCGAGAGATTTCACGAGTAAGCTTCCGTTGTCAAGTATATTTCACAAATTAATGCCGACGAGCCATTAATTGTCGAGTATGCAAATTTCTGAGACTTTCGATAAATATCCGAAATATCCATATAGATTCATGATCGGTTCAATAATTATTATAATGTATGGGAAACGATAACGAGATAAATTAAGGCATTTTACGCAAATGTGGTCAAAGATTTATTAAATATTATAAAGCGGCAGAAATTATAATTTTAATGTATAGTAATAGCGGTAACTATATTATTTACATTATTAATATTATTTATATGAATAATATAATTTATGATAATAATATTATTTTTTATTACTATTTGTATATACATTCCGTAAATGATATAAACTATGTTTCTAAAATTCACGCGATAATCAATTTATAGTTTCGATTTTATGTTACATTAATTAGAAAATATGTCGATATATGTATTATATAAATATTGCGAATTCTAAATGAAAGGAAAATTAATATAATAATTCTGAGTTGTCAAAACAATGAGCGTTTAAATTACAAGATGCTTCAGAAGATATTGGATAACACCCGGTGTCGAATAGTCTTAAGCTTGACAGGAAGTAAAAGCTCGAAACGATTTAATCTGAATCTCCTTCGCAGGCCCACGGAGGACTTGCCGGTAGCGATTAATTCCAATCACCGGAGCGCCAACAAATTGTATCAGGAAGCCGAACGATTGGGTAGATCTGGCGGTGATTGCATCCTTATGTATCCCGACTGTATCGAGTCACCGTTAGAATCATTTACAGAGATTGTGTTCCCTTAATCGAATTGTCGAAATCGTCTTCGTTTCTTCCAGAATTAAAATATACTCGAATCTTGTTGCGAATTACTCATTTAATTATAACATATGTCATTTCTGTCAGAAAGAATCTTAAGGATTGAAAGTGAAATTATACATATTGGGAACTTCCGTCAAAAATGGATTTCTTTATGTTAAAATTACTGCAAAAATGAGAAAATCGCATGTAACTGCAATATTTGTAATCAGAAAATTTGAGACGTATGGAGCGACTTTTTGAAAAGTAAAATAAACAAAATAAAAATAAAATAAAAATTTGTTTTCATAATCTTAATTTCATATCTCAATTTATAGTTGAGGTAGATAATTTTAGTCATTAAAATATTTTAAGAACCAAATTACAAAAACCGATTCTGCGTACGTGCTTTCGTAACTTTATAAAAAAAAAAATCAAAAGATCTTACTTCTAGAAGATAAAATATAAAGACATGTAACTGCACCGCAAATAAGGATAGTTTCATCTATTATAATTATTTAAGAGCCAAATTGCACAACATCTGGCTCTGTAAGAATTTTTGTAGGTTCATAAAAGAAAAAATAAAAAAATATCTCATGGCATAATATTTCTTCGAGACAAAATATGATAAAGTACAGATATGTATCGCGAACGAAGTACAAATGATTTGGTCGTCACTTTTGCCGATCCTTTAAAACAAGCAACGCAGTCTTTCTCGCGAAATAGCACTTTCAGAGGACAGATATAGGATGAATAAGATACTTTGTTATGAGATAAATTTGATCTGTGGGTTCGTACGAAAGTGGATAACAATGAAAATCTTCAGCTTGTGAAAAGTTTCATTCTCTCGTCGTAACTAAAGTTTACTTAAAAAAGAGCTTTAAATATAACAGAAATAATTCATTGTTATTCTTGCTTTTGTGAAAACGACAAATATATATTTCGATCTGTTCGCATAGATATTTCAGCTTAAGGGAATTTAAACCAAAGCTAGAAAAATCTACAGTGATTTAAAAGATGAAATATCTATAAAATATAAAATGTAATAAATGCAAGAACTGTACGGAAGTTTTTAATATTTTATTTTCCCAGTTTCATCTATTTTTATCTATTTGTTTCATCTATTTGTTTATGAAATAAATGAATATCGATATATATTTGGTGAAAACTATTTGAAGACATATGCAGAATCCATTTATTTGAACAAATTAATTACAGGATGTTTTCAGGATGAATACATTTTTGCGAACATTATTGCGATTAATATTCAAACAAATACATTTTTTTATAAAACATAGAACGGTATTAATATTTGTCTTTTGATAATTTCATATATATTTACACATATATAATATAAACGAATATATCTGTGCACGGAAAGAACGGCGAAAATAATTTTGTTAGATTATTAAAATTTTTAGATGGGACACTCAAATTGATTGCTAGAGTGTTAAAAAGTTTTGACATTTTAGCAATCAGTTTGAGTGTCCTACTTAAAAATTTTGATGGTCTAACAAAATTATTTTTATTATCTGTATGTATCTATAAATTTTTAGACAGATACTGCAGCAAATCGTTCTCTCCGTGTATATATATATGTACATGTGTAAGAAATTCTTACTCAAGAAGCTGCAGCTATATGAATAACGTCCATTGGCTCGGTGCATGCGACAATCGAGTGACCCTGTTCTGTTGTAGCCTCGCAAAACGAGGGATGGAGAGGGTGTTAAGTAAATTTCGCTGTCGGGTCTCGCCGTAAGATAGCTTGAAGAGCGATATACGACGCCCGATTTCTCCTCTCCTGCGTGTCTGCCGGGGCTCTTTATCTGGATTCGTAAATATCGCGCATCCCACCCCGCTTTCAGTTCCTTTCGTTCTCCGCAGCCACCACCTTATCCTCCCTTCCTCTTCCGCCCTCTCTCATGCTCCATATCTTTCTCGATGTCTCTTCCTTCCGCGTGTCTCGCATCATCAAAAAAGTTACGTGTCTGGAACTTCATGCACGGGTACGGAGGCACCTTCGAGAGACCAATCCACAGAGCGAATGGCGATAGCTCTTGGACGATGATGAAGCACGCCTGGTCACGCACTTTCGCATGTCGGTCGCGCACGTGTACCTAGTGCCCTAGAACAGAAGGAAAATGGACTTATAATGTTATCTCTTGCGAGATTCAGCCGATTTTTATTGGCAAATATTTGTCTAAAGGATTTATAGTTAGTTTTTGAGTTAGTTTTATGGACTTTTCAAAAGATAAAGAGAAATTCTTCGATTAATTTCAGACAAACTTTGTAACTGTAACAGGATCTTTGTTTCATGCTTAGTCATATAGATATATTGAAAATTGGAAATTTGATTAATGACGATTGTGATTCAAATTTTTGTTAAAAACAAATAATCCCACACGATTTTGCTTTTGAACGGATTCATCATCAACGGAACATTTTATTATTATTCTGAAATTTGTAAAAGAAGTTTTTAATTAAATGATTTAAAATAATTAACCTCGAAACGTGAGCTTACTTATTGCGAAAATGCGAGAACAGTTCAACGTTGCTTAATTTTGCGTTTATCCTCTGTGTTTTCGGAGATCGCGTTGCGTTCCTGGTGTTAAACACATTGTATTACACTCCTGGGATTAATGGTTGCACGTGCGATAATAGCATAATGTTACAATAGAATTACGCGCTAGAGGATTACGTGGCTTAATTAATTAAACAATCAACTATATTTGCAGGTAACGATATGTTACAATTTTCTGGAAAAGAATGGATTGTGAGCTACACATTCATCTTACTCGGTGCTTCCTGCAGAAGGAATAGACTTTTTCCCTGTTTGTACTATTCAATTTTGCTCAACCACTTTATTGTATCACGTTTCAATCTTCATTTATCTTCTTTTCTCAACTGTCTCTCTCCCTTTAATTTTCATTCGTTCGCGTTCAAAAATTTCGTTCCGGTGCCCTGAAAACCTCAAGTGTGAAGTATCGGAAATAAGATTACTCGGGTTATTTCGCGCAGCGCAGCGCATTAGGTACATAGTTTCATTACAGCGCATCAATTAAAACTTCGCAAGTCATTAACTCACGGAGATTTACCCTCGACGTAGAATAACGATCCTCCTTCTCTGTTTAGTCCTATCGATTTACGCTTTTCTTTTCTTTTCGATCTCATCTTCATTTATCTTATATGTTTTCTCCCTTCCCCCTCTCTCTCTCTCTCTCTCTCTCTCTCTCTCTTTCTCTCTCTTCATAACATCGCTTAATATAGTTTATCTTCATTATATTTTATCTTATTTTTTGTAATTATATTACTTTTGTGTTTAAATTACCTTTCTTTTTATTTCTGTTATGGCTTGTCATGTCCGTTATTTTATAACACTACTCGGCGTATTTTATTTTTATATCATATTTTATTTTGTATTTTTTGTGATGACTTATGATACTTTTATTACATCACTTCAGTTATTTTGTATATCCTTGTTCTATCATTTTTCTTTCGCTTTTATGCTTTTTACGCTTTTCCTTCGAAGACTTGCCCTAGGATAATAATAAACGCCTTTGTCTCTCTCTCTCTCTCTCTCTCTCTCTCTCTCTCTTTCTCCCCTTACATAGGTTACATCCTCAATATACATATATCCTACATTTCTTCTCTTTCTCGAACCTCTTTTGCTTTCTTGAGGCTTTAAAGCTCGAGACTTGTAATCTTCTTGTTCCAAAACTTATTCCACGCGACGCCTCTTATCCGGAACTTGTCGCAGGCATTCTCACTTGAGGGAAAGGTAGTGACAACTTTCTGCAAACAGTGATTACAAAGGCAGAACTGACAAACATTCGTAGCAAGAAGGGATGAAGGGTGATTGTCATCTATTTCGCGACATTATCTGACTGCTACTTTCCGCGCGCGTTTTCACCTCTATTGTGCAGATTGTTCATGGCTTGTCATTAACTTTAACCGTTACAATTTTACGAAGCGTATTATATTCCGCGCTATTACGTTACACGCATTGCATCACTTGATACGTGATAAGAGAGAGAAGATTTAATTAAAATATCAAGCGAAAAAAAGGAGAGTGCATAAAGTAATCTACATAAAGATGATTAATTATGTCTGACATTATGAGTGTTATTTGAACAACGTTTGTACACGTGAAAAAGCGGAATTAAATTCAGCGTAGATAAAATATAATTCGGGTAGAAGATTTATTCGTCCACAGTGAAGACAGTAATCCAAGTTTAAACGTAACAACGAAAAATAAAATACTTTATATTATACATATAATAATATGAGTAATTAGGGAGTAAAGGAAATATATATCGATATTATGCAAGAAATTGCATAATAATAAATTGTTAATCTAATTTTTATTTCAAAAATCTCTGCTTATTTTTAATTATTAAAATAGAAAAAAGAATTATATATATTTTTCTTGTAAAATGTATTTTTAAAAAGTATATTTATTATAAAGATAATGTGGTAAATAACATAAACACAATTTTTTTTAAACTGCAATTTTTAAACTGCATAATTATCAATTTTTATTTGCAAATATATAAATAGTACTATTTGCAAGACCGAATTTTTGATAGAAGAGAAGTCTATAAATCTGCTTTTATATTAAGTGAACGAATCGACCAAATTTCAGGGACGTTAACCGTTAATTTCAAGAACGTCTCCGAGCTTCTTCCGGTCGCGAGCACCACTCTCTACAAGCACCAAGTTATTTGAGCGTGCTTGACCATAATTCATCGCAGGTGTCGACTCGCTGAGCAAGCAATTCGTGTAGCTCTACGAATTTACGTTAATTTTCACGAGCGGGCCACGTGCGCCGACAGGAGTTCCGAAAGGGACAAGTAGAAACGACCAGTTAAAGTCAGACAAGCGTGCGTATGCACCATTCCTGCAACGAGTTTACTGTGCTCTCAATCGTAAGATTAAAGGTATGCTTGCGCTAGATGAAACATATGTCGCTACGAATTCGCTATAAATTCGATTTGATCTTAATATTCATACCTCTTTACGTTATTTTCGAAATTAATATTAACTAAATTTGTACATACTTGTAAACACTTACTCTGTTTTATAAGTGTCGATTAACTGTGCGTCAAATTCCTAGGATTTACATGAAATAAAATTTATTAATTGAACAGAATATCGTAGCGTTTTGAAGCGCTGAAAATATAAGATTACTATTTTCCTGCTAAATTTCTCTTAAGAAATATGAGATTATAATTTTCCTGCTAAATCTCTCTTAGGGAATATGTTAGAAGATTCACTCTTTGTGAGACGGTATGCGATTTGAATTTACGTATTCGGGTGCAAATAAACGTAAGTAAGGTTTTGATGCGATGTGACGTATTACTCAACGTGAGTTCAAAAGGAAAACGCGGAGACGACGTAGGTCTTCCTTCGGGTGATACCAGAAAACTTTTCCGGGTGCCAAGCATTAGAGTTATTTACCGCGGGAAGCTCCATTTTCGGCGGCTACTCACCACGGCGCAAAATGCGAAGGCAACGCGATACTTATATACAGGACGAGCGGCCATAAAGGCCGCTATAAATTATACCCTTGATAAAAGTAGCCATATTTAATGCCGGCCACCCGCGGTACACCTGAATACGAATTCATTCGTCCTGACAGTGACAGCGTACATTTTATCCATACAATACGATGCGAGTTCAAGAATCGCGCGCACTTTTCGGCTCGGAATTACGGTATATTTGTGTTTCCGGGCATTTCGCTTCTTATTCTCCATGAAATCCAGTGGAGTCAACTTGGATAAGCACAGTCGTGAAATATAAAAATTATCATAAGCCTAATCCTTTTCAATTTTTATTTACCGTATCTTCAGTATTAAAAGATTCTTCCGCGATTAATGCGAAGTTTGTCGTTTGTAAACAAACTTGATTTAATTGCCGTAATAGAGTCAAATGAATAATAGGATTGCTAATTGCAATAATATATTTTTATAATTTGTATGAATGTAATTCTCGGCTACTTTCTTCCGTAATCAGCTCAGCGATCAGCAATGATATGTTTTTCTGTAGACAATAATTAAAAGCGTGTTGTTTAGATAAATAAAAAAGACGCATGATTTATATTTAAATTATCGTTTTCTTAATTAACAATAGCAATTTTGGTATAAACTGCAAAATCTAAACAAAAATACAACAAAACGACTATGCGTAATAAAATAGTGAAATTTTGCTTTTTTTGCTACGTTATATTCTGCCACTGTAAAGTAATATTATTTTACTATTTGTGTACGAATGATGAATATATATGCAATATGGATTTTTAATAAGTCATCTACACGTCTAAAAGAGACAAAATGAGGCTAATGTTTAGGACAATAAGGTAATTCTGAATAACAATGTTTTCTATATTTGATATAAAAAAAATGGCCAGTTTTTTGGATGAAAGCCACACGATAAATGACGAATGTGAAACTCTGAACAGGCTTTTTGATGAGAACGTGCGGCAGTTCTCGTCTAAACCGTTCTAAATCGCCAAAAAAACTGTTATTGAAAACTGCTTCGTGTACAATATTGTGTGTCCCTGTTTCTCTTGCTTAAACTGTTTTTTTTTTCGAGTATACTCGTATTACTATTGAAACTAGTAAACAAGATCAATATATAAAGAAAAGCATGGGCAAAAACATACAATTAGGTAATTTGCCATAATAAATCAAGATGAAGAATCTGGAACATATGCATTAAATTTATAATATCAAATTATAGCGCAAATGTAGTAATCATGGATCCAATTATGAGTCTGTAAAACTTAAACTTTCTTTAGAGACTTATGGATTCCATGATTGAATTTAACAAAAATACATGCTGTCGCAAGTTACCTGCATTGTCCCAAGTCACATTTACGGTATTAGTACTTAATTTGAGTTATTTTTAATTATTTCTATAAGTCGCCACTGCTTCTACTTAATATATTCTTAATTTAATTAAAATAATGGAATTGAATAATTTAATTCAAGCAAATGTATTAAAGAGTGCAAGATGTGTCCTCAATTCAATAAAATTAGGAGTTAAAATAGATATCAAATGAAGGATCTTATTGAACTGAATACAAATATATATTTTTATTTTGCACCAATTTTCTGTTTCAAAGTTATAGGGTATACATTTACTATATATAATATTAGTGTATATAATGTGTACAAATATTGCACATGGAATTACGTTTTAAGATTTGGATATATTGCACACGGATGTACATTTTAAGAAAGTGTCAGTTTAGTCATTTATTAATTGTGCCGAGTACGATTGATGGACATGATTTCCAAATCTTCATTTAGAATGCAACCATGGCTGTGACACCATATAATATATAATAATAGTCTCATATAATAATAGTCATAATATGACTGCAATATTCAACAATGCGCGTGCCAGATTCGCAGTTAATACGCCACGATAGCTTCTCAACCTATCTTGGAATAACTATCCGTAAGAATAAATTGGTACTGATCGACTCCACTTCGATATCTGGATTTCATTAAACTGCACAGTCTATCCTTATTTGTTTACTCTCTGTCTCGTTCTATCGGAGCAAGGAGATAGATGGAAGCACTTTAGATTGCGAGTCGAGTTTTAGACAGGACTGATCTAC
>Ga0157364_1007410_pt1 | contig 11361 bp, 3 predicted proteins | sample AttsexASBM2_FD_111476 | JGI IMG/M metagenome (GOLD analysis project Ga0157364, IMG submission 111476) | Fungus gardens microbial communities from leaf cutter ant in Ribeirão Preto, State of São Paulo, Brazil - Atta sexdens ASBM2 | ecosystem: Host-associated > Fungi > Mycelium > Unclassified ...
AGGTCGCCTTATAACGAAATCTTGATCACGTTATAGTTTATTTTCTTTTCTCTGATTTTGAAACACAATTCTTCGAGATTCATGAGAGTGCGCGCGCGCGCGTATGTATGTGTGTGTATATATATATATATATATATGTGTGTGAGTGTGTGTGTCGATGACGGTTCGGAAGTATCGGTCCAACGCGGATGTAGGTCAAACTTCACCATTGCCGGTCGGAAACTTTTCGTCGAGTTGATAGAAATACAAGGTGCAAAAGTCGTATATCGATTTGCTCATGTATAAGATTCCATTCGTTCGTGTATCGACGATCAATTAAGAAAAGTCATACGGGAAAATGTAGAAGTTCTGAAAGCCTTTTAAATTAAATAAAAGCCATTGTGTTTAAAGTATTCAGCTAAATAAACTCATGACTGCTCGCTTTTTGAGAGTGGCGCTCAAATTAATCGCGCTTTAGAAAAGAAAGAAGGAGACCAGTAGAAAGCATTTTACCGTTGCATTATTGACAATTCTCGTTTCTTGTTAATATATCATAATTTCCGGCTAAAGTAGCTGTGAAATTATGACATGTTTGTGCCATTTTCATTTGTGGATACAAAATATACATAACAACGATGCAATTTGGCATTTTGGCGTCTTTTGTTGCCAGTACATTTAATAAAATTAACGTACGACCCAATAACGACGATGTTTATACAAACATATAAATTTGTCCAGTTTTGCAAATTAATATATTTAACATGTTATTTTAATATAATTTTACTTAAAATATTTGGCTTGTATAAAATTCTTTTTCTTTTTAAATATTATATAAAAATAATTTTTAATAAAGCATCTCACTAATATGATTTATTTTTTACTTAATGCACTATAATGCATTATAATATTTCAAATTATTTGGAATTGATTTATTGCTTGTTAGATGTTCAATTTCAATACATTTTTTTCTCGGAACAAATTAATATGCTTTCACCTATTATTATATACTTTGTATCAACTTCGTCTGTTGGAGTATACTTTCCTGCGACGACGTATTAGAATCAAGAATCTGTCGAGCGTGTAATGGCATGCAATTTTCGTGATTGGCAGATGGAAGCCTCGCGTAATGGCTTTTGTATTGGGCGCGATTCCTTTCTTTCTCTTTGCGTTTGGTCAGAGAGGCGTCGAACCAGCGGTGGCAATCCTACGGGTGTGATCCGTCTATGTCCCTGGCATCGACAAGCTTTCACAAACCCGCACTATTCCTCGGAGATTTAGGAGGGACATTTCGGGAAGAGAGAACGCGCGTGAGAGACGTCTGCGTGGAAAAATGTCGGCTGCGAGACACGCCGATAATGCGACGTGCGATTTGTTTCCGCCGAGCGGAATGACAGCGTATCAAAAAGACTGACTTGCGATATTTTCATCAAAACATTTCTTCGTCGGTACATAACTTGCAGATACAAGTGTTTGATTTCGTTACGAAGCAAAGAACGTTATCAGTTCATTCGTGCGTGCGTGTGATGACAGGATCAGACCACAATTCACATGATTAAACAGGGATAAATAAAATTATTAATTGCTTGTTAAAATTAATTACTATTGATTACTTGTATTGTAGCGAATAATCTAATACAAAATTATATTTTGATTTTTTAAAAAAATAGTGTAATCATGTTGAAAGTATATAAAAAGAGTTAAATTACAAATAATGCTACGATGCTCGAAAACTTTCAATTATTAATGTTAATTATTAATTTTAAAAGAATCGTTATTTAATGTTATTATATATGTTATAATACGATTAAAGAAAAGATTTTGATCACAATTAAAAAAATTGGAGACTAGATGGTTCTCCGCGTAATACAGGTTTTTAATTTTGTAAAACCCAGCATTTAAAGGTCTTACTACCGGTTTGATGGAAATTACTCTTAATAACTGAATCATTAACAAGAAGCTAAAAAGACTCACGACATTAAAATTAAATACGCATTAGACATAGTCGCTACAATTTGAAAAGAAAAGTGCTCATGGATAAAAGTGACTTTAAATTTAACTATTATAAGTATAATTAATGTAGGTATTACTAACTTATGGCGTTATAACTGACGAGAACGTTTTAATTACTACTGACCTTCAGTAATTCTGCATTATGTTGTTCTAAGAACTAGAGAAAAAAAAAATCTCATATTTTTATTATCTTCATATCTTTTTTTTTTTCGCTTCTTATTACGATTAATTATTTAAGGATACATTTTATTGTCAATATTTCTGATATTATAATACTAGGCTTAGACCGTAAGATCTGTGAAAATAACACATTTGAAAAAAATAGTGATATTTTATATTAAAGAATTAAAAAATGAAAGTATGATGTGGCTAATTTTAGTTTTTTTGTTATCATAAAAAGTGCGGAATGTTTTTTTTTTATTTTTATAAGGAACTATGAAAAGCGCTACTCATTATTTTTTTCATATTAATAGAACGTACTAACTTCACAGATTCTTTATCGTGATCGACATTTAGTTTATATAAAAATATAAAAAAATAAAAGATATATCGATTTATATCACAAAAGATATTTTCTATCGAGGATTTACGTTCTTCGACGTTATTGATACTAGAACGCGATGGAAAATGATGGAAATCGATAGTTACAGCATCGTGAGCAAAGGGATAACATTCTCGTTGCGCTAATGCCCACGAAGATGGTAGCATAACCATTAATGGATAAATGGCCCGGCGGGCAAAGGAGAGTAGGAAGGTCAGTAGTTCGGAGTGATTCGTATTTTCTATGTTAATGCACGGACATAAACTACAGCCCGTACTAGACGCGATGTTTCTCTCAACTGGCTTCTTCGGTTGGAGCAGCTGTAACCAATGTCGAAATCGATTACCGTGAGCATAAATTTATGAAAATATACGTCTGTGATGTTGTGTGGAAAAAAATATTATCTTCAAAGCACCAACTCTCCGATATTCATCGTGTAATATCCTTGTTTTGATGATGATGTAACATGAAGTTTGACGTCTCTGAGTTATTGATGCGATTCACTTTTCTTTTCACATCGTATCCATTATATCTGTAAAATTGCTTCTCATCAGGCAAGTTTGCTAAACTCGTTACGTTATATTGTTAGATATAAAAATATATTTTGATTATTGTATATAATTTTTGCGCGAAAATAAATAATCAAACCACTTGTTAGTCGAAATAAATAGCAAAAGTGATGAGAAACTGATGTTAAAGGTATATTATTTTCTCTGCCCTCCCCCCCCCGGTAATTATAGAAATAAACTTTAAAAAATAGCGATGTCTATAATTTTCATTGTGTTAGTGTTAATATTAACATTATTAATACTAATGTGATGTGGATTTAACACCATTGATTTTAAATCTACATTAGAGGTTTAAAATCCACATCACGTTAATGTTAATATTAACACTAACATGAGAATTATGTAGACATAGGTATTAAATCCATACTGATATTTTTTAGAGTGTATCCTCATCATTCACGTAATGCAAAATTCGTTAATTCTCATCGCGTATTTCGATCTCGCTCGACCCTAGAATTCATCTTCAGTTCTCGCTATATTCCACGGCTACTCTTCAATTTACATCCTCTTTATCAGAGCTAACTTCCCACCGCGTAACATTATATCCACCGACGTTGCTGGTTAAACTTTTTATACGTTTACAAGATTAAACTTTGGCCCCGTGGGTACAAAGAGTCCGCTTCCCCTCCTATTTTTCCCTCTGTCTTATCTTTTCTTTCTCTCTCTCTCTCTCTCTCTCTCTCCCCCCCCCTTCTCTCATTTTCTCTCTATTTATCTATCTCTTTAGCGTTCTAGTGCAGTTTTCACATAGTTGGTTAACGGAATGAGGCGTTTACTATAAGCGTAGACTAAACGAGTTCTCGAGACTACATTATCGTTTGTTTTTTTCCCATTTCTACAATGTTAGAAATATGATATAAATGTAACGACATTCTCCAATTTTCTTGGAAAAAATTCCGGAATATTGTACAATTAGCATTATATATATATATATATATATTCTAATTTTGTATTTTTGTAATTGTATTAGGTTTTCGGGAAATTTCATGCCGATTTTGAAGGAAAATTGAAACGCAGAAGATTTAAATTTTAGTATACATTTATTAAATTATATAGGTTAGTTGGCACGAACTTTCCGGACAACCCAATATCTTGTTTTTATCACGTTTTTGTTACGCACGTTACATACAGCTTTCAAAATGAGCATTTAACCGAAATATTTAGCAACATACTTCAAATATAAAATATATAATCAAACATCTTTTCTCAAGTAGCGGTAATAATTTCTTTTAATAATTTACGTAATTAATTAAAATCCTAATCCTAATAAACAATAGAGAGCTCTTCTTCAAAAATATCAAAGAAATAATTTTTAAACTTGTTAATTCAAAATAGTAATAAATAGTTTAAATAATGTTACACGACCTGTTGCATTACATTTTTCACGATCTAGTCGTTTGTAAATATATATTTATATAGTATTCAAACGAATGATAATCTTAATTTCCTGATATAAAAAATATAATTATAATATAACTCAAGTTTATTATAATTATATTTATGAAAATGTAACACGTGTATAAATTATGCCAAATTATTTAACAATAATCGTAGTAAATATCTCACAATACTTAATATTTTGAAGACAGATTCATATTTTCCTGCTGGCAAATTATGACATCGTGATCCGTAACTCACGCGGGGATTGGGTTTCGTTTAAATTCACCCTCGATGATGGGCCACCGGCCGCAGGCTCTAAGAGTTCCTGAGGAGAGAAAAACGAGCGCAGGAGGGCCCCGGTTCTTAACCCAATTCCGGAGATAAATGCTAAGTAGAGGCAGAGATTTCTGAGATACGAGAATCCGGCTCAGAGAGTGATGCCTTAGGGTAGGGCAATGTCGTGCCCCTTAAATTTCACGCTCATTACTTCGCACACATAACTTAATGCGTATATGGAAGATAAGGAGTATATATTTGTATATATACATTCTCCAATGTGTTTATTTTATGTCGTCGTTTCTATATAAAAAACTAACGTTTCTTCTACAAAAAAATTAACGCTTCTTTTTTTATGCAAAAAAGAAGTTGCATGTCATCTTTTTTTTTGCATTTTATGTAAATATATTAATATACGACATATATACTAATTAATGTCTACATTATCACAATAACTTTATTGAGATATTTAATATTTGTATTATATTTTTTACGTAAAAGTTTTTCCACATTTTCCAAGCATAGATTTTCCAATCAGAAAGTTCAAATTTATTATGAACAGGTATATCAAATTGTAATATTAATTGAGAAATTGGAAGTATGTGTTTTTTGTTTGTGATAAACAATACGGGAATATTTTATTATGATTATTACGTGTAATCATATGGCAATTTTTTTTTCTACCTACGCATGTATATTGTTCTCATAACAAAGGATTTGTTAGACAAAAATTGCAGGAGCTATGCCGAGTATTCCTCAACGTGATTAAAATCTGCAATCGCAATTCCCTGCAATACATTGTAACCGCTGGCTTTTAGAGTGCACTTTCGTTCCTTCCATTAATTAACGCTTTGCATTTTTCCGCTCGTTGGTTAGCGGTTTGTGCCTCACCAATGATACACGCCGGCTTATTGTTTCTCTCACATTGCTCAATTGTCCAATAGTTTGCGGTGCAAGGGCGCATAGGTGAGAGCGACAGCCGTGCCGCACAGTATTATATAAATGCTATACTGTGTCACTGTATACATATGTATATGTATATGCATATGCGTACACGTCGTCTATATCATTTCGTCGTTCCACAAAAGCGGTGCCACCGCATTTATCCGACTGACCATAAATGCGAATTTAGTTGTGGTCATCGCGGTGCATCAATATGTTCTTCTATCACTTTGAACACCGTTATAAGTTGAAATCACCCAAATCTACTTTATAGTTATGAATAAAGGTAATTATCTCGATACGTTAAGGAAAAAGCGAAAATCGCGAGTAAAGAGATTCGGAAATAAATAAATGAACGCTTTTTAATGTAATATAAAAAGTTTTAAATACGTAAATATTATAAAATTTTAATATAAAATAAACTGAAAAATTCTCTCACACAAAAATATTATTAGGCATCTAGAATTTTGACCGAATATGATTTTCTTTTTGCTTAATTATGTTGAACATTCTTTTTGTTGATTTTCATTTAATATTGTTTATATAAAAAAATTTAATATAAAAAAAATAAATAAAAAGAATTTTTGCAGCGATATTATAAATTTTGTTTCTGAACTCAATAATATCTTTTTGCCTTTGGTGTCGTTTATATCTATGTGTATAAACATTAAGGAAATAGGAAAGATTCTTTGTGGAAGTAATATGTCGAATTAACATAACATAAGACTTTTAAAACTTAGCGTTAAAAGTCCTCTTTACCGACTAGCTATGTACACGAACTTATCGGCAATGTTATACAGCTGTGTTGATACAGGTTTTTTTCATTAAACGCGAAAGGAAAATTTTAATTTTCTTTGATGGGTATGAGGGAAATCATAAGTTCCTTCACAAGAGACACCCTTTCTTTTTATTACTAATATTCATATTGTTACAAGAATACATAGACTCTACTCTAACTGAATTTTCTGAATGCCTGAACTGAGTGTATGAATTTATTTTCGAAATGCTATTAAAACGTATTACAAATATACAGCGGGAACGCGACGTTGTTACGTGACCTCCCGTTTAAATATTTTTTTCTCGCACGCGAACCAAAGAAGCGTCGGCGCATTTGCATAATAACTAAGAATTTGCATAATGGGAAAGAATGTATAATGCGAAGTTATACGAGCATGTGTGCACTGGTGCTTCTATTACCGTTGTCCCACAGGATACAGGACAGTCTGCGATGTTAATGAAACTAACCGAAGAAGATTTTGCTTGAATTACATTCCGACTAAAATGTAAGCGTCCGCATGCCTGCCTGCGATCATTACATGCAACTGTGATCGATTTTCACATGCTTCAGTAATTCGACGAGAGAACTCCATTGAAATTCCAGGACTATTGATTACTCAATCGGTGATCGCTGATCGCTATTTTCAAATACTCGACAGCAATTTTCATTTCATCATTTCATTTGCGTGAAATTCGCACTACATTAATTATTTAAGTCTTTATTTCTCTTTATATGTCAATAATCAAAATATGATTTTTATTTATTTATTCGATACTATATTAGTACTTGAATAAGTGACAAATTATTTTCTTAATTTATTATTGACTTTTGTTTGAATTTTTTAATCCTGATTAATTTTAAATTATTTTATTCTTTATTAATTATCAACCTTTAGTTTAATAAAAGATGTTTAGATCGGATCTCGAAGTTTCATGTATTTTAGATACATAATTTTACAATACCTAATTTGTCTACACTGAAAAAAAATATAGTCAATTTTAATAAATTAATTTAATAAATTTAGTGGAATACTGCCAACTAAATATTTATTAAATATAAAGATATATTTATTTGATACAAAAAATTTGATTTAACAATCTTTTTTTTTATTGAATAAATACTTACTTACTGTAAGTAAATGTTTAGTTGGCAGTATTGAACTAAATATTTATTAAAATTACTATATTTTTTTCTCAGTGTAGCATAAATTATTTAATAAAGAATTTTAAAAAATTTCAAATGTGCAACTGGAGTGTAGCTTCCCATTAGAGGAAATTTGAAGTAAAAACGGTAAAAATTGCAAAGAGGAAGTAGTAAAAAGATGATTGATGTTCTCTTCAACGCATCAAGATCACGATCGTCATTAACTCATCATATTTGAGGCGATGCATAACAACAGCAAAGTAAACACCGGCATGGTATTCCGATCTATCTACCTCATTGGCGAATTGTTGGCTCATGCAAAGATCGATGTTCCTTCAGAGATGTTATTTGAACGCCACCGGAAACTACTCCCGGAAATGTCGGCGCTGTTGAATAGTGGTCGTGTTTTGGCCCACTCTGTACATGTCGGTCGATTGTATAGGTGTTTTACACGTTAATACATACAGAGACTTGCACGCACACGCAAGGATCCCACAACGAGTGTCTTCCTTCCTCGTTCGTCGTCTTCAGTTGGTATACAGGATTTAAGGGAGGAAGGTACTTTATTTGGCTGCCAGGTACCGCCCACCTCGTTTATGCGCCCTGCCTGACTCAGCAAGGTCGTAAAAGACCTTCTTATTCGCGGAAACGATTTCTCGCAGAGGATCTTGTTTGCTGCCAATATCATTCCTGCGAAATCCTACCTACCTCCGACTCTCTTTCTCGGATTTTAGATCCCCTTTAAAACGCGTCGTGCTGTCGGCATAATTTTCAAACTGCAACGAGCATTTCTGCATTTCAACTGCACGAAGCCGAGCTGAAGATATATCGCTATTACTAAAAATAGACTTTCATATACTTGCTGCTTTAATATCATTCGCTTATATGAAAATTATTCATAATGGGAAAGAACTTCTTATTTAATGTTAATTTAATCGCAATAATAGGTTATAGGTACATTATTTCTCATGTGTGTAGGAATGCTTTTTAATTTAAAATTGTAATAATTACTCCATTCTGGATTAGATAAATTGATTTCCTGGATGATACCAAACAAAACAGTTTATCTTTAAAATGTCATTTTTTGGATATATTCAAAAACTAATATTCCGGCTTATTAATTTTCTCTCTTGGCATATCCACCTCGCATAATGCCACAAATATGCCGAATCCCTCGACCAGTTCGCAAAATGCAGTACCGTGTGATCTTCTACAGCTGACAACAGTCAGTTACCGGTCGCAAAAACGTCAGGCATGAGGCGATGGTGCTTTAATGTAATCCCGCGATGGAGAAAAAATAATATTATTCTAGTCCCGGCCCGTCCAAAGTTGTCGGACTATGGGAAAGTTGCCACGCGTCCGTGACAAAGTTACTTTTGCATTATCCTTTGCCCGCCGAGAGGAGTTCCTCCTATCTAAGGTATAAGTAGATTCTCCGATAAAGGAGTCGCATTTCTTTCGAAAATCCTTTGGTGAGCGGCATGGCCATCGGAGATATATAAGTTACTGTCTGTGTATTCATTTATGGAGTTGCAATTTTTCTTTTTTATTTTATAATCAGGAAATTAGATTTAACTCGATCGCTTTATCCGAATATCGTCTTTCATCTTTTCACGTGACTAAAATTCGGATAGATTCTAAAATAGCAATGTGATTCCAAGTTATTAAAGTTCCAAATTAAATTCCGCAAAAGACCGTAATACGCCAATACTTGGGAGGGGAAATAGTTTACCGGTGCTTGCAGGCTACCGGATAGGCTAAGTCAGAAGAGTTGACATTAATTGGACCGTCTTGACAACTTTCATTCATCTCCTAACAAGCTACATTCGTCCCCATCCGTATTACCGGTTTCCTCGCCCGCTTGCTGCAGACGCGGCTTTAGCTACTTCCACGTTTCAAGAGCGATTGCGTATTGGAGCTTACTCTCTCTGAAAGCTCGTTCCAATTTCTGAGCGAAGTACTTTAGTCCCTACAAGGTAGAATAGCTTGCTTAACAATTTTTTACTATATACACGTCTTTTTATAATTAATATATAGAAGTTGGAAATGTATGTGTATTTGCATTATTATTTATTTTTCATTTCTTATTTATTTATTTTTTCTATCTTATTATTTAATCTTTTCATTTCTATTTTTTTTATTCTTTTCTTATATAAATTTCTAGATTTTATCGATCACTGTGAAAATTGTTATATCTAAGTCGTGAAAACTTTATGTGAACTATAATGTGATAATTTTATACAAACATTTTTTTAAAAAAGATTTTGCGAGGATTTGTTTATTCGGCTTTATAACTCGATAGGTAACGATGTTACTGCGAGTGTTTATACATATTTATTATGATATATATGAATATTTGTACTGATTTTCCATTGCCGAGACAATTTGGTACACTGCATCCCTCATTACCCCAACTGCATATAGCAATGAATTTAACCGTCAACGAAATGCATTCACAACGGAGACAGGCACTGTCAGCGCATGCGACTGGCGCTGAAGCATCGGAGAATTCCATATGCAGGTTTGTTATACCGGGGTTTAACTTGTGTTATTACTGCCCCAACAAGTCAAACAATAGGGAGAGCACACCGCCGCTCCTTCCTGAAGTTCGTGATAGGTACGTTGTTCCATAAGCCAGCTCCCGAAACCAGGAACGTTGGGCTATCGCAGGGAAATTGGAGAGAATTCGGTGGAAAATTCGTGTTTGTGGTCTGGCTCTTACACGTACCGCATTTCCGAGTCTTCCATCGTTGCCCCTCCTGGTACGAGTTCGTTCGCGATTTCCCGCGCGTCTAATTATATTACGCGCCGGTAACGAATGTTTGCTTCGCGTGATTTCGTTTCTGCCACGCTTTTTTTTTCTCTCCCGTCGATCTCACTCCGAGAACTTCCGAATAACGAACGCACAAACATCACGTACAACCGCAATCGTAGAATTTATTGAATCTAACATTGACCGATCTCTGGAAATTTGCAATCTCTATTGATCGATATCGATATATATTATAATGTATATAATAATTATAATAATATCCGTAATATGGAAATAATAAAAGTAATTTTTTTTCAGTGTCAGAAACGAATTTAATAATAAAATATTGTATAAACTCTCTTTTTTATTTTATAAAAGAATTACATAAATATAGCAGGGATTATACAAAAATAGATTTTGTTGACGTAGTTTATGTATGAGATATATATTTGCATTGAAATAGCGAAGATATTGAGAGAAAAATGTCCTGAATTTTAATAAATAATTATTTAAGTATCAATGTAACATTTATTTATGGATAATAAATATTTATCAAATAAAAAAATAATCGTTAAATCAAATTAATAGTTCTTGTATCAAATAAATACATGTTCACATTCAGTAAATATTCAGCTGGCATTATTTCAACAAATATTTATTAAAATTTAGTACATTTTTCCTCTCAGTGTATAGTACAGTAAAAATACGCACAGTTGGAATTTCGGAATCAATATTGGAAAATAATATCTTTTAACAAAAAAAAATGTTGCAGCGAATCCTGTTGTGGTCAACATCACGATAACGATGTAATCGAGATGGACGCAATTTGTGTGGGTGTGTGCGTGTGTGTGCGCGCGCATGTGTGTGTGTGTGTGTGTGTGTGTGTGTGTGTGTGTGTGTGTGTGTGTGTGTGTGTGTGTGTGTGTAAAAGACAGGACACAATATTTTTTTCTATTTATAGAGAGATGCGCTCTCGCATCGTGTTATCGAT
>Ga0157364_1007411_pt1 | contig 11361 bp, 5 predicted proteins | sample AttsexASBM2_FD_111476 | JGI IMG/M metagenome (GOLD analysis project Ga0157364, IMG submission 111476) | Fungus gardens microbial communities from leaf cutter ant in Ribeirão Preto, State of São Paulo, Brazil - Atta sexdens ASBM2 | ecosystem: Host-associated > Fungi > Mycelium > Unclassified ...
CACACACACACACACACACACACACACACACACACACACACACACACACACACACATACACACATGCCGATCGTTTTCTCATCGCCACCTTCACGCATGATCTATTCGCAGCCAACGTTTTCCGAATTGAAATCCCGGTAGAGCTTCGGTGATCATGAACGCGTGAGAAGTAATTAAAATACATTCTAATCGGTGACAATTCTTTTTGCGTATGTATGTTGTATTATAGTAGCTATTTCAACGAAATTAGCAAATCCAACACTGTCAAGGATGTCGCAGACATTGTTTGCTGAATCAGTTTCGTGTATAGTACATAAATGAAAATTTTTAAATTAGACGTAGTACGCAGGCAAATAAAACAGTTAAATAGTAGAGCGCAGAAAAGATTACATATTGCGCTTCAACTTTTTGAAATATACCTATATTTACTCAAATAATACAAAGTCTAAAATTGTGACATAAACCGTCTTTAAGTCGCTTTTTAGATGCAAAAAATCTCCTTATGATCGATTCGATCTTAGACACTTTTTGTTGTCTGTACGTGCTTATCTCGCACATAGCATATATACATAATTTTATACTTATAACTCTTAACTTATGACTCATTCTTGCAATGTTTTAAAACTATGTCTTCAAATTGTATTTTCTAATTTGTTTTTAGTAGTTGAAATAATTTTTAATAATTTTATACATATAAAAATATAAAATAATGTATGGTATATGTATTTTTTAAGATTTTAATATTTTATCCAAATTTTGAATTTTTTTTTAATCAAAAGGGTTTTCTTTTTTTTCATGAGAATTAGAAATTTAGTCATAAAGCATTCGAGAAATTTTAAGATTTTTCTTATATTTTTCAAGTTTTATATCCCCCTTTTTTTTAGTTCTTGTGGTTTGGGAATGTTAAAAAAAACGACGCATAATTGAGATTGAAATGTATTTAATTTCTTATTGAGTGAAACATACCATGGGGCAATTTCGGCGACATCTCATCGATTCTATCTCTTGATGAGCAATTTAAAATTTGTTCTCTAAAGTTTATTCAAGCCCATTTTAGACAATCTGTAATTCGCGACAGAATTTGGGACAAAATTCTATATATATTATTCTATATATCTCATAATACAAAAGATCTATAGAGAATCAAAATTCAATTGCTAATAAGATTGAAGTATATAAATTCCTAATAGAAAGTATATAAGTATATAAGTATATATATATATATATATATATATATATATATAAGTAAAATAACAGACTTAATAATTATAATTAACAATTTAAATTAACAATTTAAATTGTTTTACAATAACTTTATTTTTACACAGAAAACATATAATATTAATGTAAAGATCTAAATAATTTTTGCAAGATTTAAATAATATATGTAATTATAATTTGAGATATGATATTGAATGAAGATTTCTCTTATCCATAATTATATTTACAATTTGACACATGAAAATATTAGGCATGTTTTATATATATATATATAAAGAATTATTTTCCTCTGTTCCAAATTATATATGTGATCTAAAATGGGCTTATATATCGAGATTGTCGGCAGTATCAGTTCCCGATGTAAAGTCGTAACTAGTGAATTTCCCTTCTGTCTATTTTCTTGGAGCACACAGACAGGTTTTCGGAGCACAGAGAGTTGTCCATTGCGATTGTTATACGCTTAAAGGACTACTCGGAAAAATTGCACGAAGAAAGAAAAGATCGATGTAATGCGATTACGCGCGGCCGTTGGGCGATCTGCCTCGTGAGGGTGAAGCAGACGGGGACGGATCCGGGCTGCATCCGTTACTGCTACCGCGGCGACTTCCGGTACCACCGGTCTTCAGGCGTACCATGGTGTCCAAGTGGCGGAATCTGTGCGTGTGAAAACCAAGATAAAAATAATGACAAAAAACGGAAATAGAATATTGGACAATGTTTGCAGCGGTAACATTGTTGAACAAAATATAATTTCTTTTACGTAAAAATAAAGGTAATTTGCTTAGAGATAAAAAAAATATCCGCGCGCGAATTTCTATACATGTTCACACATATGTGTTTTTATATGAATTGCAGATTGGAAATGTGGTCCCTGTAATCAAATTTTGCAGTGACTGCAAATCACTTTCCAATTCAAAATATTGTATTTTTATGAAGATCTATGTATATAAGTTTTTTGTACATAATTTAATTTTTTTATGTATGTTGTAAACAACTTTGCTAAAATACTCGACTGCTTGATTTATTATTATAGTATATATTTATTATTATAGTATATATTCTTTTTTTTTAATTCTAATGTCGGAAAGTATGATTTTTATCTTATAATTATATTTTTTTTCCATGCAATATTTCCTAGTGAAATCATTTATCATATTTATTAATAACATTCTTTAAATTAAAAGGAAAGATGTCTAAATGAAAATGCACACTGAGAGAAAACATTTTGTTAATTTCGCAAGCCTCCAGTACCTTTAATCGGTGATCGGTAAATATGTGACAACGAATTTTGTTGTTGTGTTTGCTGCTAGTCTTGCTATACCAATCAATTATTAGTAACAGAAGCAAATTATATACAATCTAATCTATCTAGATGATCGTGAAGTCTTAAGTCGTAGGAAATTGACTAAGCGCAGTCAAATGTAGGAAGAATACTTTAGAATTGGTCAATTTCTTGATTTGAGATTCTGCAATCGTTTACGATTTATATATATATTTATATATATATGTATATATATATATATATATATATATATATATATATATATATATGAACCTCTTACTTGCTAGCGACACTATTTATTATTTATTACATTGACAAATTAATTTGCAATCATAACAAATCTATCAGTTTTTTAACAAATATCACATTTGCTTTCCCTTCATTTGTTCCTATAACAAAATCATTTCTCTCAATGCAAGTAATGAATTTTGACAGACATATTGCAGCTTATATTTTTATATAATACTTTTATATATCAAAAGATCATTGGCTATATTTTCATAAATTGAGCCGTTAAGATACTTGCACTTACGTAAACATGTTTTGCATACTATTTTAGAAATAAGTCTTTTTTTTTGCATTGCAGATCGACCGGAGCGAAATTGATAAGTTTCTTTCAGTTTTGAAGAAATAGTTCTTCTTTGACTTTTTATCGCATACATAACAGAATAAGTCTCAAGAATTTTTACATATTCGTGTCTTTTAGAAAATAGAAGAATAAGATAAGTAATATAAGAAATCAAACAAATTTGCAGTAAGTAACTTAAATATTGTAAGTTTATACTTTCTCGTCAAAAGTGCTTATATAAATTGTTTATTGTTTTTTAGCTGCTTATTTAAATAGATACTTAGCGCAAAATTAGCCTTTTTGTTGTGTGTATTTTATATTTGTATGTCTTATCACTTTGCTTCGGTAAATATATAAATAATGTAGAAAAGTCTTTCTCTAATATTAATCATGGAAAAAAGATATGTAAGTCGATAAAGATCATATTTTTTGACTTTTGTTGGAGTTCAAAAAAAAAAGCATCTATATTACGTTATTATAATCGTAAATCAATCAAACGAACATTTTAGGAAAGTTGTTTATAACATAAAAAATTACATATGCAAAAAAAGAGAGATACAAACTTAAACACATCTTCATAAAAATATAACATTTTGAATTGGAAAGTAGTTCGCATGAGTCATTAAATACTTCAAAATTACTTTTGTTAGTTTATTTAAGTTTATTTTGTACTTTTATCTACGATGCTCTTTCTAACGAATTCGTGAGATTAAAAGACAAACAAGAAACAAATAAAATTCGCTCTGATTGACGGGGAAGAAAAGTTGACCGTATGCAAAGATAGCAGATAACGATATGTTTCGTGTACCAGTGCTCTTTCGTATGGATCATTCTGAAATGAACTCGTATATTCAATGGAGTCAGATGTCATTATGTTAGTGGTCGATATAATGGTGATGATAAGAGAAAAGACACTATTTGTCCCTATAAATAATAGCGGCACGTGATATCGGAACTGCTGTACACAAGTATAGTGTTACATTGCATTACGTTGTCGTCTGTACAATAACGGTGTTCCCAGTACACGTCGCAACAAAATTTTCTACATAACTCTAAATGCGGCAAGAAATAAATTTCATCTGTATCCGATCGATCAAACTGTATAACGAAAAATTACTTTTTTAAATTATTATTTTTAAATATTCTTCTTTAAAAAAAATCAATTTGGAATTAGTCTTAAAATAAACATTAAAATTGCGAATTGTATCTTTATGTAAAAAATAACTAAGAGCAAAAAATTATTATATATTTTTATGAATGTGTTAAATCTTTGAAAACATGAATAGTTTCTAAGATCTTGTCTATTCATTTTAGAAATAATGTAAGTTAATAATAAATATTCAAATTAGAATAAGTAGAAGAATACCTGAGCGATAATTCACTTGTATCAGCAGCTTCTTTCGCCTGCATGAGATAAGCAAGTGGCCAAGATATCCAAGATTTCCTAAATAAAAAAATTGTATATATTTATATTAATTATATATGCTAGAGTTTAATTTTAATAAATTAATTATATTAATTGTATTAATTTATATTGATCATATTAATTATATGATTAATAGTTTTATAATAATTAAAATCGTCTTACGTTCCGGAATGAGTATTCGATCCGATACCACCAATTGTTGCTTGCGTGTCGAGTTTGGCTCCTGTCCTGTTCGGAGTTTTCGTGAATCCTGGCTGTATCGCAGGATCAGACACCATGCGCACAAAGAAAGATCTCCTTTGCTCCAAAGTAGCCTTCCTCTTCTTCTCGCGAATGTCCGCTAACTCGTCCATTACGTCCTGTGCAAATATTCGACTATATACAAACATTCTTTTTTAACATTTTAAAGTAATAATTATGTTCCAACTTACATTGAATTCCAATAATTCACTTAGATAATCCGTTATAATGCTCCACGCCGTGTCTTAAACGTCACAGAATTAATTCAAGACGATACATATATATATATTTTTTATACAACATGGAAATGAAGAAAATTTATAATTATAGAATATGTAATAATATTAGATAAAAATAATATATTTTTATTATGTTTATCTAATATTTTGTACACATGATGCTAGTTATAGATAGAAATGATGAGCTGAACTATAATTATCACAAAACCTTCAATGAAGTATTCAAGAAAAGTTGTGATGCATTGAGAAAGTTAAATATCGTATATTATTTTAAGCATCAATTCAGGAAGACGAGTCTCTTTTTGAATAAATTATAAAATTAAAAAAATAATTTACCAACATCTCTGGCAGTAGCATGAGGTGCGGATAATGCGAAACGTATTGTGTAACGCTGATTTACTCGCGCCGGGATCATGTGTATCTTTCCTGAATCGTTAATAGTGCTCAATAATTTCTGATTCAATTTATCGCTACCTTTAGCGCGAAAGCACACCAAGCCCAGCTGTAATGAGCGTAATAAATAAATGATGACAGAAACAATACAGGAGAGTAAATATACGAGAAATTCTCTTACCACAACGTCATTGCAAACTTCAAATCTAGAATCCTTTCTGACGAGTGCCTCGAATCTTTTAGCAAGTTTGACATGATTTCGGATATAAGCTTGTAGCCCGGATATCCCGTAGCTTCTCATTACAAACCACAGTTTTAATGAGCGAAATCGCCTGCTCAACGCTATACTCCAATGCCTAAAGAACGTTTCATTTTTTCAACTTGAAATTACTTATATAAAATATTAGTCTAGTGTTTTTTTAATGCATTTGCATGAATTAATATTTTTTGCCAGTATTTTATAAAATTATTATTAGTTATAAAATTATATAATAAATTCATCAAAATTATATAATAACTAAATTCGATGGCAAATGTTGGAAGTTGATAAACAATGCGGAATAAGAAATTACTATAATAAAATAAAAGATTTTTCTAGAATCTTATCTAAAAGTGCAATTTTAAAATTCTGTTAAATGAATTGAATTAGAGTGGGATCTTTGGTAAATTAGATTTTTTATTTTGATTATTATATAATTTATTTGTCTTTTTTAGAAAAATTAATTACTTTAAGTGATTGTTTGTTAGGAGTTTTAAGAACGAGGGCAGTAAGCTATAAGAAAGTTTTTAAAATTATATTATTATATATATTTTTTTAGGTTTATATGATTTTTGGGTAAATTCTACAGATGAATTTATAAACCTGTTAATGTGTGTGGATTAATAGTTTCAGAATTAGTTAAAGTTGGGTAGAATTTATGAATAATGAATAATTTATGAATAAAATTTTTTGATAATAGAATTTTTTATTGATTGACTAACCGATAATCTATGGCCGTGTCCGCGTGTGTATGTTGCAAATACAGCGGATCCACAACGAGTGCGCTGGTAAGCTTAAATCTGTCACGAACCCAGAGGCAGGAGCAATCAAAATTTGTCAGTAAAAATTTATTGGTATTGGTATTGAAGGAGTCGGCGTATTCAACCCCATTCATCAAGTATTTCAATTCTGGACAAATGAAAGCGTTTCCTGCATAAGCGGCGTCCACGTGAAGCCAAATCTGCATGCGATAAAGATTTCAATTAAAAAAAAAAATTAAACAATACCCATATTTTAAATCTTACTTACATATACATCTTTTATCTAATATATTTAAATCTCTTATATATACTTACCCCTGGATATTTTTTACAAACCGGACCTATTTCTCTAAGGTTATCGAACGAACAGCAGGCGGTTGTGCCGAGGGTCGTTGAGACAAAAAAGGGAACATAGCCTTCAGCTGTGTCACTCTCGATCGCCTATCATTTAATCAAATCATGTTGAATATTGTAACAAGAATCGAGCGGAAAAATGACGAAGATTTTTGCAATATTATACAAATTTATAGAATTTTTTTTGCAATTCTAATATTTTATTACGGTTAAATATTATAACATCAACATTTCGTGATTAAAAATAATATGATAATTTGTTTAACTGTTTAGTTTTTAATATCAACAAAATATATAAACGTATAAATGATATTAATTTTAATTAATCCTTAGTATGATTTGAATATTCATGTCGTGCATTATTTTTTCGAAAAATCAGAAGCATTTAGTAAGTATTGTAGTTATATTTATATACAATTTTTTAAAATAGGAGACTCTAAATGTTTTTTGAATTTGCTAAAGTATATAAGAATTACTTAATAATTTTTAAATATTTGATAAAGTCAAAAAAATTAACTTAGGACACGAATGTTCGTGTGTAGCGAAGGACCTGAGAATCATCGTGAGTACTAAGTAAATTAATTTATGTCACTAATATGAATCTTTGAAATAGTCGTGTCAACTTGTAGCAATAATATATAGACGCACCTGCCGCAAAGTCTCCCCACGAAGTACGCTTTTCTCGTCGGGCTCAAGGATACGCAGCTTTACGAAGCATATCATTGCGTCCTTCTCGACGGAACTATGACTTTCCCGGCTGCAATATGCCATTAGTTTGCCGAGCAGTGCGGTCTCGTCCAAGTGTGCATGTGCAGGAGATTCCTTGAGTCTCGCAATTGCTTGTGCTCGAGCTGCCAGCATGCACACGAGAATGCATTCCGATGCTGAACCCTACGTACAGGGTGGTCCACATAAAGTGTTATAAACAGTTCGTTTGAAAATTATTAAAGTGACAAAGCTCTTGCTTATTTGAAAATTCCTGTGACTCTTTACGGGACAAATAAGATATTGCTGTTGGACCCTGGAGAACGACAGAGCAACGATTTATTTTTTAAGTAAACTATAGTTCTTTTTTTATATAGATCGATTCTTCTTATCTACATCATTTTACATGTAAAAGTATTTAAATGAAATAATCAGAAAGTGAACACTTTCTTGTGAGATATTTCATACTTTATCCTAATATTTTGATAAAAAATATGAAGTATTCATATATTCAAATATTCACTTTCCGATAACCTTATTGTAATTCTTTCATATATAATGTAATGAGAAATATCATTTCTTGATATATTTTTAAAAATGTCGACTTTTTCCGAATATCGCAGATTCCAGACTTCTATGAGGAAGAAACTAGAATTCTGTCAACTTGTTAAAATTCGAAAAATTGAAATTGGAGATGGATGTGGATTCGAAGATGCTGGTTTAGGATAATTTATATCATTATTTTAAATATTCATCAATTTCATATAAAATCTTTCACACCTGTATAACGCCTCCGCCTTTACTGCCTTCGCTAAAGTATAAGAAATCCGTAGGCAGTCCAATCGCCTTGCCTATAATTCAGAAAGATGATGAATCACTTCGTAAATCAATCGCTCGCAAAGTTGCACTATTGATCTGATAAAATATAAAAGCGGAAAAGAATTACCAAACCAATCGCAGACTATCGTTTCCAGTTCTGTGCAGGCCGGGCTGGCCGCCTAAAACAAATAAGATTTCATTTTGGAAACGGTCAAGTAAATAATTGCATATAATCCATCACTTAAATTCGACGCGAAATAAAAATTGTGATTTTCAATGTCAGTGAGAAAATCGAAGTGGTTTTAAAGCGTTGTTTTATCACCACGTTAAACTGCGACTTGAATAAGTATAGTTTTGCATAATATTTACTCAGCTTCTTAGACTGCTTGAGAAAATTTCTCACTCACCCAAGAAAATCCAATGCAGCCTATCGCATCAGATAGCATATCACCAAGAATAGAAGGAAAGGAATTTCCGGCCGGGAAGTAGGCGTGGAACCTTGGATGCTGCCAATGCGTGATCTGGAAAGAAGTTCATCTGATTGGTAGAAGCGCCATTTTTCCTTACAGTCGATATAACTTTTCTTACGCTATTTAGAAGTACTTCTTAATACAAGAAATAATTATATAATAAAATTACAATTACTTAACAAAATGCAATAAATCTAATAGATTTAATATAAAAAAAAAAAACCATTCAAATTAATTTTGTAAATGAGTTTAATCGAAACTGATTTTTATAATAATTTATCAAATATTTCTGACATAAAACTTAATATTATTGATTTCTTCCCGCTCTCGCGAATACTCACGCCCGGCATGATCTTTGATTCCACATCCTTCATAATGTCATCCCAAGATTCCGGATCATTCGGCGGTCCCGACGGTAGCAGAGGTCTGAGATAGCCGGGACCAATATCTGGGGTGACCCTTCTGTTATGAATGTTGCTCATAAATTCGCAAATGTAATCCACCATCTCCTTCCCGCGAACGCGGAATTCTTCGATATCCATGATGACTTATTACAAGTTCAATTCAGCAACCTTTGCTTCAGTTTAAAAATATTAAAATTCATTTTTTTATCACTAAATAATATAAATATATTATATATTTTATCGAGATATTTTGTGTTGTTTTGGCATATATATTATCGATATAATTTTCTAATATTCTGTAAGATTTACTTTTATTATAGTCGTTTATTATAGTCGATGCAACTCTTGTCTATTTTGAGATACTATTTAATATAAGAGATAATCGCTTAATTTATACTATTCTATGATAATTTAGACTTATAAGAATGAATAAAATAAGAGAAAGAATCCTATTTTTGATTGATCTTGGTGCTTATAGCATATAATATATATGATATTATATAATATTCACATGTAAAGTTTACAATATAAATATATTTTACAATTCGATTAAGCACCAAGATTTCAACTTATATAGAATTCTTTCTCTTATTTGTTCTAATTCTGTGTATACACCTCTTTACAATGATCTTTTTTTTGCTTCTTCACTTTATTAATTGCAAGCATTACATCTCGTTCGTTTTTCATTTATTAATATATTTATTAAGTCCTACGTGTTTTAATTATTTATCAAGTTGTGTTTCTTTAAATTTAAATCATTATACATTCATTGTATTTGCCTTATTTATCATTTTTTAATTTATTTTTAAAAGTTTCTCTACGCGTATTATTTCTTTAAGTAATAATTTGTTTCTAACAATAAGTATTAGTATTACAGACAAGAAATAACATTGCGCCATAACTTGCTTTGTCATATGTTGTATTTTGATATTTATTTGTTCTGTATAGACTTATTTTTATAAATATTTTAATATACTATAATCTTATATTATATTTCGAATATTCTTATATATTTTTCATGGACATGAATTTTCTCTTCCGCTGACGCAAAAATATTTATAGCTTTTAATATTTTCTTATAAATAAATATTTATAAAAATCAATTATTTACACTAACCACGATTTTTGCGACACTTTTTATTTACACCATATACCCAATATTTTTGCAATTTTTATTCTTCTATAAAATAGAATCAATCTTTTATTTTTGCAAAAACGAATTAAATATTTAAGATACTGAATTTTGTTTGATCTCTAAATCTTGTTTAGAGTTCAAGCATCTATAACGCAAAAAGTTTAACACCTCTGAATTTTACATGTTTACACATATTATGACAATAATGATAATCTTAGATTAAAGAAAAAATTTAATTGTTATTTTTGCACAAAATGTATTTAATGTATAAGGCGAATCGCGATTTCGCGACTATCACTTCGCGCATCACTCGTAATTTCAATTTTCTCAAAATTCGCGGTTGCCTCGTGCGGACGCCTTTTGCATTATCCTACCTGTTGCTGCTGACGTGATGATACGGTGTGATAGAATCAAGATGCAATACACCAACTTGGATCGGATGACGACTGAACTGAACTGAACAATCCGGGGCAGTTTGCTATCCACCACGGATATATGTCGGGGAGTTTCCAGGTCGCAAAATTCCGTCGGCGAGTCCTGCGCAAACGCATCCTTCTTCGGCAGGACTTCTTCTCCAATTCGTGAAAAAGACACGCGTCGCACATCGACTTCCCGCACACCCACCCCCCCCAATACAATTCGTGCATGTGCTTGTATACGTACAGCGTATCTCCAGTTCGAGCAAAAAGATTATAGGGTCAAATTATTGCTCCAAAGGAATTTTTATACGAAGATTATGCAAATTGACTTGCAAATTAAAGCCACGTGCGCGCAAAGAGAAGGAAGTATTGCTTTCTTTAATGTTCTATGAAATGTTTTGCAACGATCATTTCATCAAAAAAAAGCGAATGTCAAGAAATGATATTTATTTCTTATCCTAGTCACAAATTTTATTTTTCTGATGTATCCTCATTAGAGACGGGGTATACGACGGGGTATATCCTCATTAGAGACGGGGTATACGACGGAGTATATAGAGTAAACGACGGAAAAATACTAGAATTTTAGGGTAAAAAACTCCGAAAAATTAATTATTTTTTTCCTTCGGTTTGAATAATTTTTTATTCGAATATTTTTTTTAAGTC
>Ga0157364_1007412_pt1 | contig 11360 bp, 3 predicted proteins | sample AttsexASBM2_FD_111476 | JGI IMG/M metagenome (GOLD analysis project Ga0157364, IMG submission 111476) | Fungus gardens microbial communities from leaf cutter ant in Ribeirão Preto, State of São Paulo, Brazil - Atta sexdens ASBM2 | ecosystem: Host-associated > Fungi > Mycelium > Unclassified ...
GCAATGAACTACACGTATCGATGAGACAAAAGATTCGCCGAAGGCGAGAGATAACGATGCTATTGGTTTATTCGTCGCTGCCTTTGCACGACGATTCATCGGCGAGCAACATTGATAAAAAAACTAATGATTTTTTCGGTACTGAAATGAATTGTTTTTAGAATGATGTAATAATATAATAATTGTGTTATTTTGAATCAGAATATATGTTCAAATATGTTCAGAAATAATAAATGAGTTACGCAAAGTGAGATAGTATTTCTGATAACGTAGAGAGATTTGATATTGATCTGTCGTTGTTTCGAGTATCTATTTCCTCTCGTGATATATTAGGATATTTTTAGAGTCCAGTTGCTTGGCTCCCACGGTATTTCGTCGAGTGTAAAGAAAATCATGATTAGCATTTTCTGAGATAACAACGCGCTCTGATTTCCGTAACACTTTGTATTAAAGTCATTGAGGTCTTTTTAAAGAAAGATAGGGACGAGAAAAACGTACCGTGTGCAAGGTAAGAAAGCAAAGATGAATCGAAGAACGAACTGACAATGTATGGTGGACTATTCTTTTCGAAGAAGGAAACGGAGGAGAAGGAGGCAGGCAGAGCAGGCGCGAGATGTGCCGCTGGGTGCATAAACAACGTTGTAAGTCGACGAAGCACGCGTGGCTCGCATAAAATCTCATAATGCTCTTGTCCAAACAAACGCACGGTGGCGGTGTTATGCTGTTCGAGAATTTACCACTTCGGGATCTCTTCTTCGAGAGTCCGGGAGAATGGCCCGGTAGAGGGTTCCCGTGCGTGCGTGCGTGCGTAGGAGAGCAACACATCTCGAATATCTGACCATTTAAATGTATAAAACGTGTGTAAACTGCACCTTCCCGATCGAGAGTCGCGTCCGGTCGAAGACGCCGCGGCATCTCTGCTGCTTCTCTCATCCGCGGGCTTAATCCGATTGTCGAGCTTGTAACATGGCGCGTCCCTTCGACGAAGGTACGGGATTACAAGCGACAGATTAACGTCTCTTCTGTAGAACACACTGTCCGGGATTATCCGAATTCGGGCGCGTACCATTATGCAGGTTTAGTGAAGTAAGATAATTCGCATGGGAATGAGTTGTCATTTCTACATCTTTTGACTATTTTATTTTTATCCACTTATCTATTTTTTTTTATTTGTCACATCTACATATTTGATCTATGCAATAGGATTTATTATTTATGTATAATTAATGTATAAGTATAATAATTATAACACTGTTAGCTATCAAAAGAGCAATGATATCATCTTCCTTAAACATTAAAATGATATCTCGTTAGTGTCAAAATAGAAATCAATTCATTTTTGTAGTTTGTTTTAAAGTAAACAATCATATTATTGTATGCAGCTTTGAGTCAAATTTAATTCATTTTTGAACAAATTTTTTATTGAAAATACAATTTATTTTAACTTAAATTAGGTAAAATTAGGTATTTGACACTATAAATTTAACAGTATATATAAATCATTGAAACATTGATTATATAATGTTTTCATCTTAAGACATACATTTTTGAATTTTCGTGCAATTTCATTTAATTGGAAAGGTTTTAAGTTTGTCGAGATACACATTATATAAACGATGCGTAATTATTGGATCTCCAAAGAAAGAAAAAAAGTGTGTACGCAGGTTGGAGCGATCCTGGAGAGAGCGAGATGAGCGAACGCGCGTGGTACCAAAGCGTGAAACGAAAAGCGCGGAGAAACACGGAGATGGTGAGAGGGAAGGCGAGAATCTTCTTAGAAACGGCATAAAGATAACCGCTCTATCCGCGATGAGCACCAACCGACTCGTAATCCCTGTATAGGCCGACCATATAGATCCGTCCGCGCGCCGGGTCGAATGCCGCCGTTGACTTTCTGTCCACTGTCAAGTTAACGACGCGTAATGACAGCTGACAGAGGCGGCGGACATGATTTTCCAGTTAGACTTTCTTTTTCGTTGTCGCGGGTATCCGTGCCGCGGAAACTATAAAGCCGGACTCCTCGGTCGACTTTAATGCCAGCCGCCGACGGGTGCGAGGATGTCGTTTTTCGGTTTTATCATCAATTCGCCGGGGCGCGAGATCGTTAAGATCGGCTTTCTGCAAGCAGAATCGCGTCATGCTATCGCACAAATGGCACTGATCTTTTCTTTCTCTGCCAACGAGCACGCGGCGCCTACGTCAAATCCATAAACCCGGCTAAAGTCGAGTAGCCAAGCAATTTCGTAGCGAAAATCGGCATTGCCTGGAACGACGATATTCTCGGACGATAAACTTTGGAGTTATCGTCCAACGTGCGTTTATTCGCCAGATAGAAAAATGCGCAGGCGAACGTCCTCCTGCCTCACGTTTTATTAGCGCTTCGGGTTTCTTCCGAATAATGTCGCAAACGATCATTAATATTTTACGATGAATATTAATATGTGGATAGAGTACAAGTATCCTTTTCGAAAAAGAGATTTTAGCTATATATTATGTATTGAAAAACATTTATTATATTATCAAAATATATGTGTTTATGGCAATTAAAAAACTCACACGTAAAGGACGATTTTGCTGAAATATTTATTATTTAATTTAGGTACAAATTTGAAAATAATTATTTAATCGTTGAATCATCAAAATAATTATGTATGATGCTCAAACTAGTTGCTAGAATGACTTTTTTGATTGTTCATCATGCTTGAATTTCTTTATGTAATTATTTTGATGATCCAACAAAATTATTTCCAGATCCGTATATCTTAGCTAAAATTTTCTTTCAACAAAATTGCTCTTTCTATATAAAATATTATTTTAGAATATAATTTAAGTAGCTTGTAAAACGATAGCAATTATTTGAAGAGAGATTCATTGTCTCTTCTGACGAGAGATATTCGAAGATTTAAAAAAATTCATCAGATTTTCCCGCGCGTGAAATTCGAGAGTTCCTAGCCGCCTCGTGAGTTTTTCCGTCCAAGTTCCATTCTGTGTTTTGCTGCCTGCCAGCCGCGCTAATTGAGCCATTAACTCCGCCCTTTAATCTTTCGGTTCTTCCCCCGACATTCGACTTCCTCCGTTCTCGGAAGGAGAGGAGGAAACTTCGAGAGATCCAAATCGAATCTTTGTATAGGGGAACGAGCAGCAAAGGCAAAATACTTGGTATTTCCTCATCAAAGTAAAAGCCATTAATTCGTAGACAATACGTTATTATAAATAAAAGTAATATAGATATGTATACAAATTTCAACATTAAAAATTGTTTCAATTATTAATGATATATAATTATTAATGATATAATCTTTTTATTTTGTATTACTTCTAAATAACATAAATGGAAAATTTCATGAGTCTATACATGCAAAGAACGGTTTTTCTGAAGTATCTAAAATAAAATTTAACTAGATGCAGATCTGAAAATAACTTTGACTATTAATTTAATTGTAAGATATACAGCAAAATTATTTTTAGATTTGTATCTATGTACAAATTTTTAAATATTTTAGTAAAGTTTCGTTCTTTCCGTTTCGTGTTACTTACTCTGCTTTTATCGATAATTAAATAAATTTTTTATCGTTTATTTTTAGAAACATAGATTACGTGTCTAAATTCGCACATACTTCAGCTGACATCTCATGGATCAGTGTTTATTATCTCACGCTTTGACGATCGTCTTAAATGAGAGCTGAAGTAAAACATTTTTATATATACAGAGAAAACACGAGTACCGGCTATATCTTTCTCTTTATTAGATCCCACGACACGCGGGTGTGCCCCGACTCTCGGATCGAGATCGAGGCGATTCATGATTTTCTAAGCGGGCGAGAGGGAGCTGCGATGCCGCGAGGGGCACGCCTCGGAAATGCGTGTGTGTCCTAAACCAACATCTTTATGGACTCAATGTTTCTCCCGAAGTCCGACTTATTACGTTGATTTATCGCTTTTGTATGCTGCCGAGCCCATCTGCCCCCGTCGCGTTTCATAACCGCCTTAACCGTGCGAAGATCTCTATAGATCTCTTCGAATTCATAGTCGGAATCTTTCGAGAGGCATTCGCGGATTAAAAAGAATCAAGATATCAAAATCTCTGGAATTTAAACGGAATCCGCCGCGGATCGAAAGTATAAATTTCCAAAATCTCAGCTTGTTCATAATTTAATTGTTTTTTTTAATTAAAATTCAAAATTGATTATTAAATCGTTTCAAAGCACGAAATAATAAATACCGATCTAAGTGATGTTGCGATTTCGATATCTATGTTACAAAAAACACTAAAAATAAACATTTAAAAATTTATGTTTAACCTTTTTAATTTTATAATTATATTTTTACTAGTATATTATGTTATAATAATACTAATTATATTTTTATAATATTTTAATAATATTTTTATAAGATAGAGGAATGTAAAAACAATGAACTTTCCATAGCAAATGTCAACTGTTGATATTATAATATATCAATGTTATAATTTCTCATTCAACAATATAATTATTATGCATAACATGTGTTATATTTACATTTATATTGTTGAGGGAAATTAACATTAATATGTTATTGTTAATTTGCTGAAGTATAGTAAGTCTTTTATTCATCTGGGCAATACTTTTTTATTTTCCTTTTTCAAAATAAATTTTTAAAGAAAACTGGATGCTGTAACTATTTCACCTCTTCACTTAAAAGTTAATTGACATATTAAAAAATACAATTACATTAGAAAAATATAAATTAATCGCCTATGGATATACATGAAATCTTCCGTTTATATTATTTTAGTAATGTCTCCTCCGTTATGTAAGCTGAAAAATTAACACTGCCTATTCCTTACACGTGAATTGAAGAAGAAATCAATCGTTTCTTCAGTAGCGGCGTTGATTATCTTTAATGATTATCTCATCAGCGTCCGCGGAGTGTATATCACGCTGATGTAACGGCGATCGATCGGCCATCGACGCGATGTAAACAAAGTAGCCTGGGATCTTCTTAAAACTTCTATCCTACCGAAGAGGCGCGGTACTCGGGGTCATCGACGAAGGGTATCTCGAGAGGAGGAATTCAACTCTCGCGTTGTGAACCGCGCCTAAAAGATATCGGGATGCGTGGTCGTGCGAATGGGCGTGCATCCGATTATCTTGGTAACTCAATCTCTCCTCTCGAGTCTGGCTCTCCTAGCTCGAGCATTGCGATCTCGTCGATCCGGTGCGTCAAAGAGAATCATAAGGTGCCGCGGTGCGATAACGCGACGATAAATTATTTTGAAAAATGTTTTTCATTCTGGGATATATAATAGTTTCGTAACTGCTGACGCATTTCATGTGTTCGATAATATGAGTAACATGAGTCTAGGATATTAGCTTTATCCTTTCTCCGTACCTCACGATAAAAAAGTGCGAGAAATAATTGAGAAATTTATCACTCACCCAATTATTATAGACAAGCAGCGATTATCTCTCTTTCCATAGAAGTCTCCATCAGCGATCCTCGAACATTTTGATGCTGTTCCTCCATGCATCGACGATATACTTGCAAGAAAGTCGATACGATACATTACTGTCTACGAAATCGATTAGACATCTCAGAATGATCATCCATATATTTATCCCCTTCTGTACCGCGATGCATTTCCGACGGCAGGAAAGTTGAAGAAGTAACGTTCTGTCATAGCGAACACGCATGGACCACCGTTACGCAAATATCATAGGCAAGCGTGATCACCTTTCTCAATTAATCCGTCACGACGGTGTTCCACTCGATGTTTCTCGATGATCCTCGACACTCCGGATACTGGATGACGTGACGACCAGTGATTTTCGTCGAACGAGCTGTAAAATACGCAATGACAGATGCATATTAGAAAACGATACTCGGTGCAATGGAGCACAGTTGATCGTAATCGCGCCGATCGGCGATCACGCGAACCGATTAGTACATCTCCGAGATCTCATTAGACAAAGGCTGCTTTTAATTATTCACAGCGAGTACTAAAAATCTATAGTATATATAACGTGTATAATGTATTGATTTTCAGTGAATAACGGCCAAAATTCATGTGGGGACGGATAAAAAAACGTAGGAATGATGGCGGGTCTACGTAATAAAATATGGCATTTCATTAAAATGTTAATAAGAATACTTATATATCTCGTTAAAATAATTTATTGATTGAATAATAGAAAAAAAAGTTAATCAAGTTTGCTAGACGATGTTTTCTTCGGTCTGTCACTGCAGTGAAAAAAATGCAGCATAATTATTCTAGAAATAGCGACATAAAAATCGATGATTTTATCTCTATATTACCTATATTACCTTTTACATCCAGAGAAAGATTTTTTGGATTTAAAAAAATGTTTCTTTGCTATAGTTAAAGAAAAAATTCTTTGATTTATGAACGTCATTTCTTTGATTTAAATATTATTTTTTTAAATCAAATAAAATTTATTTGATTTAGAGAAATTATGGTTAAATCCAAGAAATGACGTTCAAACTATAATTTGCACAAAACATTCACAAATCAAAGAAATTTTTTCCATAATAAATTTTAATCGTATAGCAAAGAAACATTTTTTTAAATCGAAGATATCTTTTTTCTCTGGATGTAAAATTTCCGATATCATTTTTTTTTATTAAAAAATGATTTTTATCTGTATTTAAGGTATTTTTCATGCAGAGAAATTGCAAAAATTAATCGCAATAATTCGCAATAATTATGCAATTATTGTGACGTTTTTCAGAAATAATCCTTGTCTTTTTAATTACTTTGTGTATTGCTTTTATGTATTACTAATATATATTATACATCATTGAAAAATATTGCTATTGAATTATTATCATTATTATAACTGTTATTAAACTATTATCACACCACTATGATTGATCTCAACACATAGATGCGAAGATTTATGATTAAATGAATAATCGTATTTGTTTCAATCGCCTTACATACACTTGTCATGTGTAGTAGCGAAGGTTATTTACAGTGTCGTTACTCGTGTTAAGAGCGTACAATCGCAGTAACTTTCTCGATATCGTATCCTTCCTATGAGCGAGTAATCTAGCGCACGTCGGGAATTATGCAAAACGCCGGATGAGTAAACGCGGAACGGTGTCGAAAGGCGCAGATCGCGTTTAATCCGCGCCGCTCGTAAATCATGGGGCGCACGCCAATTACGCCACGTGGCGCGATCTTGCCACGTGCGATCTTCCACCATGAAATTATTGCGTATCTGCGTGCAAGTTCACCTAGGTTGCGTGCAAGATCGCGCGCGAGTTGGAGCAATTGCTAGGAGTACATACTACCCACTTCCTGTACGCTTTCAGAGAGTTGATAACGATTATACGGAGGACTTAGCGATGGAAACCCGTGGTAACTTACACATGCACTTGTGCGTTCCATGAATCTATTTAGATCTTCTTACCGAGAAGATTTTCACGCGAAGTGCTCCGACACGAAACACGCGCGGTCGATGAATACAAGAGCGGTACTTCTTTCGGGCTTGACCTAAAAACTTAGGCCGCCCACGCCGGTCAACAGGCTCTTCTTTCTATATAAATCGAGTCTTGCGAGCTGATCGAAAAAAACTTACGTGCTCTCCAGCAGATCCAGCGGATCTGCCTTACGTGGGACACGTCATGCACTAATGCGTGATTGCACTAATTAACACATCGACAATTAACGCCATCACAATTTTTGCGAGAGAGCTGGCTAATAGAACTCGAATGTTATTGGCTCGTAAATTACGTTACGACACGTAATACGTCACTCATTTACACGCGTGTAATTATGATCGTAGAAATTTTATAGTTATATGATTGTACATGTAACACGATGAAATAATTAATAATGAAGTAATTAATAAATACTTTTTCAAGAAATGTTTGGAATATGAAAATCAATATCAAGATCGACTTAATAAAAAGAGGACATGTAAACATTTTGCATTGCGACATGCACAGAATGGTTTTGCTAAAATATTTAAAAATTTAAGTAGATACAGATTTAAAAATAATTGTGGCCATAAAAATAATTATGTATAGAAAATTCATATACAGAGAGCAATGCTGCAAAAAATTTTGATATTCTGGCAACAAACCTGAGCGTCCTACATAATTAATTTGATGTTCAACAAAATTATTTTGAAATCTATTCAGGTAAATTTTTAGATACTTCAGCAAAATCGTTCTTTCCAAGTAGGCATTTTCTATTCACACCTGAGTTTCCGTTCTTCGGAGAAACACGATGCCACGTGGGCAGAAGATTCCTCTTAATCAAAAGAGCAAACGTTCCTCTCGCGTGCAAACGAAAGATAATATCCCGCAACGTTTACCGAACGTTCGAGTGGATGTCCAAATGATCGAGAATGCTTCCTTGTGTATCAGTCTCAACTTTCTCGAAGAACCTACGCCAATACGCGTCAGACGATCTCTCCTCCTTTCGCGGAGAAGCAATTTCCACGAGCGAAAGCAGAACATCCGTTTCATCGGAATTCTTGTGGGAAATTTCACAGTCTCAAACATGTTTTTCAATTCCAGCGAACGTCATTGCTGGGAGCGTTCCACGTGTATCGAATTCATTGCAATGTTTGCAATGGCTCGAGAATCAGAAGCGAACGCGGTTCTTCATCCACTTGAAGCCGCCCCTTGATTTTCTCGCGCGCTCGTAAAATCGATTGGTCGATTGGCTCGTCGGGCATTTCGCTCGATTGCAGTGAGCGAAACGTGATCACATTACCGTCCAATCCACGGCAGGTATCAAGCATTCGTTCGCTCGTGCGATTCGACTTGCTTGCCTTCGATTCGTCGACAACAAATCATTGTCGGGGGCACGCGCGATGGTTCTCCAAATGGCTCCTTCACCCTATCAGTCTTTCTTGTGGCAGAATGAAGACCGTTATAAATCATCGGGCCATTTATCAAATTATCGAATAATGCAAATTTTAAGAAATTTTTTTCATTTCTTTATTATAGATCCCGCGAATTAGCTTAAATCTAGTTTAAAAAAATGTATGCATAATTAAATGTATGCATAAAATGTATCCTTTATTTAATCCGTTTTTTTATTGTTACGTCGTTTAAGGAATTACAATTATAACTGTTTGTTAATTAAAGCGTGAACAAAAAACTTACGAATGGATAATACCATAAGTGCTGTATTTTATCACATATTTGACATGGAAAGTGCTACAACTCAATCATTTTTAATTAAACTTACAATGTTTTAAAATTTTTATTACTTTAACTAGATTTTTTAAAATTCAAACTTAATGAAAAAGTTTTTCAAAGACTGATTGCTCATATCTTTAGTTATTGCAGTAATTTTTGTAGAATTTTTGAAGTGATTTTAAGAAAATGACTGTTCCCTTTTTCCGAAAAAAATTAAAAAATGGCACCTGCAATGTTTTGTTTTGGCAATTATTTTATATGTATATAATTTTTTTAACAATCTTTTTGAATCGATAAGGCACGCGGACTCTGTTATCGGTCGCATACAACAACATAAGCTCATAAATGAGGATAAACGAGAACAAGTTTTGTCGTGATTCTTCAAGATGCGTCGCTCCGTGAACACGATAGCGGACGATAACGAACGGTAATGCCGTTTCGAGGCGCGCATTTATATGAGTGTAGAACCGAGCTTGCTTGGCCAAGGAATAAGAAGGACGTCGGATGTATCCCGGGTAACGACTAATACGTCTCGCAGCGGGAACTCTCGATCGGTATGTCTTCATCCTTCTTCACGGCAGGTGCGAGATTCGCGACGGAGAAACAGTCAGAGAGCACGACAAAATAAAAGTGAAACCAAGGACGATGAAAAGAAGAGGGATATTTTGCATGGTGATTCTAATTAACAATAAAATGTTATCAAAATATAGGATGATTTTCATCGTGGAAAGACAACTTAAATATCATATTGAGAATGCTGTATTCGTTCATTTAAAAATATTTTAAGTCATTACATCACAGGTTTAAATCATTCAATTTTTGTTTTCTAAACTTTCTAGACTTTCTCAAGTCTAGACATGCATCGATTGGTGAAAAGAAATTGAGGCTCCTATGCGCGAATATTACAGGAGAACGTTGGAAGATATGGGGTGAGTAAGCGGAATAGCATCAAAGATGAAGTTCGCAGAGGAGTAGCACGACCGAGTCGTTGGTACCATGCATCATCGACCTGGACAGCTCACTGCCCTCTCCTCGGTCTCTTCTGCACCGTGTTCCGCTCCGTTTCGTTCCTCCCTGTGCCTTCTTTGGTTGGCCTCTTACCTTCGAGATCGTCCTACCGCGAATACCTACCTATCTGCTCGGCTTAACCTCTCCCAGCCCTCGGCAGCTTGCAGCAAAAAGAATAAAGATCGCGGAGCGGCTGTTCCATGAGATCACCCAGAATCTATCGATTGATCGCACGTACATCTTTCGCCTTGATAAACAGATACAATATTTGTCCTAAATAATAGCATAAACTCTCAACTCTTTACGACTTGTTATCAAAGAGATGCTCATCAAAACTCGACAATTGTTATATTATAAACAAGTCGATATATCGTGAATATACGGTTTTGTTAAAGAATCTAAAAATTAGCTAGATATAGATCTGAAATAATTTCATTTAATCTAAACAAATAATTTTAATTAAAATAAGAAAATGTTTTAATTGAAAAGTGAGAAAGTTTTATAAGTCACAAAAACGTTTCTCTTAAAGTGACTATCACGTTATTAAAATACTCTAAGTCTATTGAGAAGATTACTAAGTAGAAGACTGAAAGTCGTTCGTTTTAAATTTTATATTTGCAAATATTCCAAAAAAATCTTTTCGTTGGCAATATGTTGTGCAGATGCATATGGCTATATATTAAATGCATTTCCCGCAGAAAGACGTGAATAATCGCGTGGCAATTACGAGTTTCGCAAGATAAACTGGAATATTTGCGGTCCGCGGATAACCAAACAAATAATCATTCTGATATCGATGACGTTCGCTGATACCGATTACCGGAGAATTTAACGTGCCGACGTCTAACAAAACGAACCGCGTTCCGTTCCTCCATATCTACCCGAGGCCCGTGACTTCGTCCTCCTCTTACCACAAGAATGCCGACGATAAACGATGATCGTTTCACTCGGCCTGGCTGAGTAAACCTAGGCACAACCCTCTCCTCTTGGATAAGATCGCGGCACGGTCCCGAGTAGACGGTGGAGTTAAAGGATAATTTAGTAATTACGGCCAGATGCTTGCCCCCCGGGCAATCTCTCCACCACTCCTACGTCCGTAATCGCACTCTTGGGACGCGTGGTACGTATTTATTCCGTGCTCGTCTCAAAAATTGACGTGACGCGTATTTCGATCGACCGCGTCGAAGATTTTGCGA
>Ga0157364_1007413_pt1 | contig 11360 bp, 10 predicted proteins | sample AttsexASBM2_FD_111476 | JGI IMG/M metagenome (GOLD analysis project Ga0157364, IMG submission 111476) | Fungus gardens microbial communities from leaf cutter ant in Ribeirão Preto, State of São Paulo, Brazil - Atta sexdens ASBM2 | ecosystem: Host-associated > Fungi > Mycelium > Unclassified ...
AATATTCCACGCAAAATCGGATAAGGGGGAGTCTATTTTCCCTGCTAAAACACAATAGCCATAAAAGAGGACGTATAATGTACCGCCAGCCGTGGCAAGCATCGCCATATCAGACATATAGGTAGACTGCAATCCATCGGTTGCAGTGTTTACGGCTTGTTCTAACTGATTTCCTAATGTAGCAAATATAGTGATTGCCATAACAATACTCCTAACTCTTTACTACCCTAGATTAGAGGCTCTGAAAGCGTGGCTGCAATTTGTACTGTTTGCGTTTAGCTCACCACTGTGACATTTTTTAATTGTTTCATTCATCAGATTTTTATCCTTTAAAAAATCATCAACTGAATAAGTCTTATCTCCGCAAGCTGATAATGTAAAAGTTGTCACCAGTAAAATAATAATTTTTTTCATTAGTTAGTACCCCATGATTTATCGAAAGTTATTGTGCTTAAATCTTTATCTATAATATCGTTCTTCTCGCTCCTTTTCTGCTTCTGAGCAAGCGAGTCTGCTTGTATATCATTGTCTCTTTGAATATCAAGCTTAGTTTTATCCGCTTGCATCATTGCTAATTCAACCTGAATCGCATTTTGATAATCCGTTGATTCCTTTTGCGTTTTCGCTGCTTTCATCCGATTGGCAATATCCTGAATCTTCTGATAGTGACTTTTTACTTCTGCAAATGCTTCATTATTACGCTGCTGGCGTAATACATCTATAATAATTTGACCTTGACAGGTTTTCTGTTCTCTTTCTACTGTCTGCTGACAGACATTATCGACGCCATAGCTTTTATAAATCGCCTGTAATTTCGGTGTTAATGAATTATACCCTTGATTTAAAATAGCTTGCGGATTTGATAACGCTGATTGAATATCATCAAGATTACCAACTAAATCCTGCGTATTAGAAATTAAACTAGAGATATCAGTAATTCCAGTTTGTGCGGCAAGTTGCTGAACCTGATTTTTATAATCAGTTTCAAATTGTTTAACCTGTTCTGTCCAACGCGTTGCAGTTGTGACATACTCATTAGCAGTCTGAGCGATACTAGCAGCATCCGTAACGGGAATGACTGCCAGTGCATTACCTGTTATAGCGGTGAAACTCACCGCCAACAACGATTTTAATAACGTTTTCTTCATAATAAGCCCCTTAGACACAACGTTCTTTAAAGATAGGTAGCCACTCTTTCGGGTCTTCTCCGACTTCCTCGACGATCTTATCAAGAATGGCGACATTATCCATGCTACCGCTTAACACTTTCATGTTTTCGCGTCCTATACCGCTTAAATCGAGCTTGGCAATACTTACGTTCCCTCTGCTGTCGCCCTCGTCAGCATTACCTTTTTTGATTAGAAATTCTCGGCTATCCGCTTCAAGAGATTTGATAATTGAAAACTCTTTTTCACTAAAGCCCAACACACCAACATAATCACTTTCTTGTGCTTTGTTATTCGGCAGCATGATGAATGTTTCAGTTTGTTCGATAATCGCCCGTGCAATATCCGATTTTAATACTTCTTCGGGTGATTGTGTTGCGCCAACGATAAAGGCATTACGTTTACGCATCGTTTTTAAGCCATCATAAATAAATTCTTCGAAGGCTTTACCTTTAAGCCACTTCCAGAATTCATCCATAATTAATACTAAACGTCTACCATCTGCAATCTGCATGATACGGTGTAACAGATAAAAGGTAATCGGTGCGGTCAATTCCTCATTATTAAGAATTTCTGTACCATCGAACCCATAGACAGGCGCATCATTAAAATCTAGGTAATCATCAGCATTATCAAACATCCATCCATAGGCTTTGCCGTCAGTATAGATTTCAAGTCTTGATTTTACTGTACCCATATTTATTGCATTATGGATCATCGTTATTCCGAAAGTTCGTAGTTCTTTCGGGTTACGCATAACAGACTCAACAGCACTGTCAATATCGGCAATATCAGCATCACTAAGCGTTTCGCCGTGGCTTGTTACCAATAGCCCCACAAACTTTTTAAGGAACGCGATATTATCGACGGTAGCATCCATCATAAATGGATTGAATCCGGTCGGGTGCCCGATTAGCAAGCGGTTATATTTACCGCCTAATGCTCTAATCCCAATCTCTGCGCCGTAGTCTTTATCAAAGTAAATTCCGGTGAATTTTTTATTTTCAGAGTTTTTAGGAAATGAAAGTGTTTCCCTAAATTTTTGCATCTGCATGAGAATAAACATCAGAAAAGCCGTTTTACCCGTACCAGCCTGACCAATGACAAGTCCGTGCGCGAGGCGCATTTCACCGAAATCATTACGCCCTAAACGTGTTTGGTGGAAATTGAAAGCGAACGGCGTATTGCTACGCGTTTTTAAGACGGTGACGCACTCGCCCCACGCATTATCATCCACCTTACCTGATGGGTTATTATGAAGCGATATAAGTCCTGCAAAATTAAGACTCGACACCAGACTAACGCGAGGACGAAAACGAAAATTAGCGGGCAGTTGAGCAAAAAAAGCCTCATCAAAGGCAATATTACTAAGTGTAGGTTGAAAACCGACATCCTCTAAACGGCTTAACACCATATTGGAATATTGGGAGAGTTCTTGCAGCGTATCGGCATATAGCATAATCGTAAAATGATGCTCACCAAAAACTAAATTACCTGACGCGAGTTCATCCCTTGCCAACTCTAAGTCCGCAAGTTGACTTATCCCATCATCAGAGGTCGATTTTAAGCGTTTTTGCTGACGGTCAATGAGTTTACGCGCCTCATTTTTAGGTAGCACAGCAAAGGACTGTGTGATCACATAGCGGCAGGGTAGGAATAGTAAATCATCCAGTAATCCGGATTCTGTTGCACTTACCCAATCCTTAATCTCGATACCTCGGCAAAAGGTTTTTCCCTTAGCCGTTCTAAGTTCGCAAGTATCCTTACCAAAGATGTAATCAACATTACCGAACCATGTATTAATTGGTGCATCGAGTAAGCGAATACGTTGATGCTTACCCGAAATCAGGTAGTTGTAAAACTCTAGCTGTTGTGAGTACGCTACATCATTAATAAGATAAGCGGTTAAACGCTCGGCACTAAATTTAAGTAACGAGCTTTCAAGCCTGTCGCAAATTTCAGAAAAACGCTCTAATCGTAATTCAATATCGGTTTTTTTCTCTTTAACAGACTTCATTTTCTGAGCGACTTTTTCGGCACCAGAAAAGCGATAAACTATCGTAAAATAGAGTTTATTTTCCATAAACTCCATTCCTTTGAATGATGAAAAATATTTTTCATTCAATTCACGGGGATAATCATCAGCAAATTCACTTTTATTCTGATAGGTATTGTGATCCCGTAAATCATGGTAGTAAACAGCGAGGTTATCACCTGAAAGCGTTCTTAAAATGTTATTGAGAGAGTATTTGAAACGATCTAAATCTTCATCATTTCGGGTTACAAAAGAGATCCCCTCAACAAACCATGTTGCCAACATAAATCCATCGGTCGTGATGATAACACCATCAGTAATCTGTGAAGAAAAGGGAATGATTTTATTTGTCTGAATCGCTTTATCTAAATCAAGCATAGTAATCTCACTCTGATTGTTATCATTCTTGCGCGTGAATTGGTCGGTAACATTCTTTTGCGAGGAATAATAATTACCTGAAAACTCCTTTTTATACTTTGCATTTTTAAGCCTATCACTGAATAAAAAACGCCGTGTTCCTAGTAACTGGAAAACCTTTTCATCAATCTTTGTAATAAGGCTCAAAACTAGCCATGCAATAGGCAACAAAACGAGTATCAAAAGATTAAACCAAAAAGCCAGTAACGTGATTGCGCCACAAACAATAAATAATGGCGCAAGCGGTACGCCTAAAAACATAGTCGGGCGCGTGAGTGCCTTATATAAGGTGTCCTGTACTCGATATGTTGCCATTGCGAGATCCTTAGTAGCTGATAAACATTGCGGCGATTTGCGCGGCGGCTCCGATTAAAATACCGCCGATTACAATAGGGGAAACTTCGCGGAACGTCTGTCCACCGAAAAGAATTTTATAACCCGCCCATAAAATCGCGCATGTAACCGTTACCAAAGCGACACCAGTTAAAACACCTTGTACCGAATCCATTAAAGAGTTGATCTGAGATAACCCCCCTGCGGCGTTAGCGGTAGTCATAAAACCAACGGTAGAGCCTACAGCAGCGATTTTAGATAATGTTTTTTTGATATTCATACTATCATTCCTTACTTAAATATTTGTTTGTTTGATTGTTCATTACTTGCCAAAACATCGTTGGTAATACCCTGCTTTACATCATAGATATGTCCATTTTTTACTATTGCTGTGATTTGAACAGCCTCTTTTTTCTCCTTCAATTCGTGAGATTTAACCTTAGCAACGCTACGTTGCGTAGCACCACTTTTTGGCGCACTATTACGCTGCTTGATATAATCAAGTTCACTACCGATACTCGGTACAGTAATTTGATTTTCTGGTACAAAATTATTTGCTACGCGCTGAGTGTAAGAAGAGTTTATACCTGATTCCTGTTTAAATCCGAAAGTGAAATTACCAGCATAATAACAACTCAACGCCTCAGACACTTTATGATTGGGCGATGCTATAAAGCATTTTTTTAAAATATTTTGTGAAACAGTCAGATTGGTACAAGGATCTAAAAGCTGTGCTCCCGTAACGTTATACGCTTTAAAATTACCTCGATTTACCTGCCCTAATCCCACTGAGTAATTGGCATTAATTTTATCAAGTAAACCGATGATTTCAACAGCTTGCGGCTGACTTGATAAAGCCAATGACCTATTATCCCATGCAATATTTAAACGAGTAACATTCTTACCAGAGTCGAAAGCATCCATTAATTCATTCATGCTATTAATAACTCGTGATTGATCTGCAAAACCTATAGTGATAACTGGTTTGATAACATTACTCTTTATAATCTCATTAATCAGTAAACTAGATTTCAGTTTATCACCTATATCTAAGTCTTTATTTCCTTTAATCAAGGCGATAGCATTAGGATTATAATCACTCTCTGTTTTTATTAGGGCATTAATCGTTTCAGGGTGAATCTGCCCTGAACATGATGCTAGTAATGGTAAAATTGAAGTAATCATAATCCTTTCTAAAATTTCCTTACGAAACCTAAACGAATTTTAAACGTAAATGGATTAAAAAAAAAGCATTGTTTTGAAATAAATAAGCCCACTGCAAGTACAGGATACAACTTAGGAGTTGTCAGACAATTAGCAGCGCGTTGTCTGACAAAATGCTACAGTTGTACTATCCTGCATGTGTTGATTTTGATTTAGTGTGATTATATGGCTTCCTTGCCGTATTCGGTATTAAAAAATACTACAACCCAAGTTTTTGTTTATCATAACCTTGTGATTGCTTTTGCACTTGTTCTTGACTGATTTTCTCTCGCGCCTTATTTACTTCAACACCAAAACACTCTTTGAGTTCATCCTGTATGCTTATTCCCTTATGGGCAGCATTGATAGCAATTGAAACGGCGTTACCGTGTCGAGGAGGATCATTAGAATCAAATAGGTGTTGTTTATCGTGTTCAACGATAAATTGATCCGTGAGCTTTTCCTCATAAATATGCTCTGCACCATTAGCCATACGATTAACCGTTTCACTAGTTTTAATCTGTGTAGCTAACGATTGTGGCTTATTTCCATTAACATAACCAATAACGCTATAAGCAGCTTGATTAAGATCTTTAATCATTTCAGTTGGAGTTTCAGGATTTTCGAAACCCTGTTCTATGGCTAAGTTTAACCTTTTATTGATAGCATCTTCGATTAAAATATCTTGTGCTTGCTGCCCGAAATCATTTTTTTGCTTTTTGAGTTCGTCAGGGTTTTCTTTGAATGAATCATAATCAGGGTGAAGTTTTACAAGTTCGTTACGATCAACAACTCTAACGTTTCCATTAAGCTTAGTAGTAATCGCTTGCTCTGCTGATTTTAAACCCTCTTGATTTAATGCGTCATAAATCACGGCGGTAGGATTATCTGATCTAGTTAGATTATCATTCTTATAAGGTTCTAAAACTTTATTAACAAAAGAATCATCTGGATTTTGTATATGCGAATTATAATTATGTTTTGTTAAGAATTCATTTAATCTCCCACCCTCAATGTTTTTATTATCTTTAATGTCAATATACTCAAGATTAGATTTTATAAATTTAGCCCTTAGTTTAAAAGAGTCTGTATTATCATATACACGCAAGCTATCAACGATTTTCACTAATGATTCTAAGTTATTGTATGAATCATCGTATCTTCGGCGTATTATGTTTTCTGGTATATTATGCCCTCCATTAGCTACTCTTTGCTTAACTCGCTTTATATTTTCATCAACATTAGATAAACCGACATAGTAACAATCCACATCAAACCCAGCATCTTTTGATTGTTGTATTTTTTTTAAAGAGGTTTTACCTGTTAACGTACTTTCCATCAAAAAATCTTTCTTTTCATGTATAGCATCGTGAAAGGTTTTAGAGGCTAGCCTACCTGCTGAAAGTTCATTAAGTGAGTTTTCCCTTTGAATCTTATCAGGGTCAATAATTAGGATATTATCAGGCATACTGACGACATCCCTAATAGTAGATTTACCGCTACCATTTAATCCAACAATGAATATAGCTTTAGGCATAATAAATATCCTAATAAAAGTTATCTGGATTTATCTGATTGTAGTTTTTAATACCATAAAAATAAATTACTGATTTTCATTTTCATCATTTGTTTGTATTTTACGTTGTTTTTCTAAATGTTTAGGTAAGCGCCTTTTAACCAGTAATGAAAAATCTTCATCTGATACCCAGCCGTGATCAGTCAGTACCCTTCCTTGTGAATCTGTCATTTTGTCATAAGGTATAGCTCTTGAAAGTATGTCTTGGTACATTTCTTTTTTCATACAGTCCTCATTTTGGTAATTTAATATAAAATATATAATATCATAAATAACTATTATATCTTATGATGTAAGCTAAACATAAAATCTAGTTGATTTTATTTAAAATTTTATTTTCAATCAGTGAAAATTTGTCTTTAGTGAGCTTTATTTGATTAGATAATGATTTAAAATCTACTTCTGATGGGTCAATGCTATAAATATCTCGTTTTAATTTACCTAGAGAACGATAATCATCAGGTAACTCATAAATACCGTTATCAAAATTAAAATCTTGATATTTCGGATTAGATGCAACCCTAAATATTAATGCTTGCGCCCCTGCAATATATTCAATCAATATATCTTTTTGCATTAAAGTAGCCATAATTTATCCTTATTGATTTCCTTCGGGTGGGAATAGTTTATCAAATTCATCTAAAAATTTATCGCCTTCACTTTTAAATGAATTTTTGAATTTATCTTCATCAACATTATATGTAAATCTTAAATCACTAACTTTTCTACCAATTTTACCAGAAACCTCAAATGTAAGATTATTAATTTCTGTTTTTTCGCTTATTTCTTTAATCGCTTTATTTAAAACATCTCTTTTAAAGATAGGGTATTCAGGCCATGTTAACTCGCCATTTTCATCAACTAAACCCATTTCTCGCCTTAAATCGTTAATGCTAATTGAAAATGAATTACCATAACGATGAATAGATAAACCGATCATTTTTCTAATTAATTGGTATAATGTTGTTGAATGTGTTGTTGAAAGCATAACAACTGATATTAATGCTTGTGTTGTGTATTTTCTTTCAGTACCTATTATTGAGCTTATATAATGAGCAGCAGCAGAAGAAAATCTTATTGCAACCCTGCCTTCATCTGGAAGATAAGCGCAATAATCCATCAAACTTAATCTAATATGACTTGGCTCACCTTTTAAACCTATCATTTTTTGGATAGATTTCACTTCTTCTTTTTCTAGTCTTAAACCGATACTAGCTAAAATATCCGCACCATCTTTTAAATGTCTATATGAATTTTTTATATCTGTACCAGTAATAGAAGAATATTCTGATGCTGATATATAAATTGCATCATTTATTTTAATTTCTTTAGTCGAATTTATCTGGCTTAAAGCAAGAAAAAGCACCCTTTTTGCAGATATAGGGATAGATGAAAGAGTTGCATTCAACTCATTTGTATGCCTCACTTTTTTTAATGACTTCACCTTATTTTCCCCGATTATAATTTTCATATTCACCCTGTGTAATTAAAAATACATCAACAAACATGAGGTTACAACAATATTCACTCATGTTAAACCGTAAATCTACTCATGTTTCGTATGACACTGAAACCAGTACCATTTTACCCGCTAGACTGCATCATCATTGGATTTGCTGTTTTTAACAAAAGCATAACGAAAATCACCGTTTTTCTTATCCTAGCCTGTGGATAATACCGTAAATCTACTCATGTTAAACCGTAAATCTACTCATGTTAAACCGTAAATCTACTCATGTTTAACCGTAAATCTACTCATGTTTAACCGTAAATCTACTCATGTTAAACCGTAAATCTACTCATGTTTAAACAAAAAAAACTTTCTAAATCAGAATCATAATCGATTCCTAAGTCTTTAAGTTTTTAAGAAAGATAAGAAAGATAAGACCTTCAAGGGAAAAGCTCTGTGAAAAACTCCCGCGCTGCGCTTGGGCAACACCTCAAAGTAATCGTCAGACTTCGCTAGACGATCACTTTTCGCCGTTCACTGGTAAATATCAATAGATTGGTATTGGTTTTAGTTAGGTACAAGATTTTTAGCGCCTCAGAGCCACGCTAAGCGAATTTTTATATACTACCAATAGGATTGGATGACTTGTTGGTAATAATGCAATAGAGAGCCATACAGGAAGGATTTAGGGTGGTATAGATTCTGGTAGGGGAAAAGGGATGATAGTAATTAGCCACAGCGTATCATAACTTTATGAAAAACATACAAAAAATAACATAACTATAGTCATAACCTGTAATCGTTCCGTGTGTAGTGCCGGACATCTTTAATCATCAAAAAGGTGAATTATGACCTCACTCATTATTAATAAACTCCCTGAGATAATCACATCACTATCCGCGCTAATTACTTCTCTAGCATTTTTAATTAAAGCTATTAGAAAATAGGTAATAAATAAACATTGCTGAAACCTTAAAATCTTTTCTATAGGGTTGTAAGGTGTCAGTATTAATAGGAAATCCATAAAAATGATTATTTAGCGTAGTCTGATAATCGTTTTTATGGATTGAACAAGCCCTTTGGGCGCGTTAGGACTCTTGATAAGAGTTATCCACAATTTTAGTGGATAACTCTTTGTATAACACTGTATTAAACTTTCATTTTCTCGACTTGCTTAACTTCCTGCTTTTCTGACTGCTCTATTTTATTTGCAATTAACAGATTTTGACCAGTAATAGCGTTAGTTGAGCGTTTCGCCTCGATAACAGCTTTTGAAATATCTGAGTCATTCAAATCGCCTTCCTCAATCCAGTTTTTTAAGTAGGCAGCTGAGTTCTGTGTTAAATCTGATATTTTTTCATTATCAGGGTCAACGAACGAATTAATGCCATAATGCTGACATAGTAATAATGCGCCGACTTCCGCGACTAATTCTTCACGGACATAGTTTTGTGATCCGAATTCATTACCAGTAGGTAAATCGGTTTCAAAGCCCTGCCGTGAGTTTTCTAAAAGTTTCGTACTATGAGTTAGTTCATGGAAAAGTGTTGCGTAGTAAGCATCTTGGTTATCTCCGAATTGTTCTTTTAACGGTACAACTACCACATTTGAATTACCGCCATTACTAAAAAATGCACGTTCGCTTGTCATTTCCTGTAAACGTAATCCGTTGTTTTCAATGTATGCCGCAACATCGTGATCAATTTTCGCATAATCTGGTAACTGTGGCTCGTTAGGGGTATCGCTATTAGTTAAGGCAGTGTCACCACCATTAAACCCCAATAATGCCTGTTCTTGTTTCTGCTCAAGCAGTGCAATCGCTTCATTTTTTTCGGCTTGCGGTAAGCCATCAAAGTTATTTAACCAATCAGTAATATCAATAGCCTCGGCTTCTGTTGGAACTGTGCCGATAGTTTCCTGTGCGTTACCGTCTTGACGTTGGATTTCATAGCCATCATCGGACTTTAGCCATTGATAAAGGTTATGTAATAAACGCTGCTCTACTAAATCGAGCCCAACTGGTTGGTATTCTTCAACCTTGGCCCGTTTTCGTTCCTGTTCTTCTTCCTTCTCAGCAATATTAGTTTTGAGCTTGTTGAGATCTTCGTTGTCCAGCTCGTTTAGCAGCTCGTTTAAGCGGTCAAAATCAATACCATTGGTTTCAGTCTTTAATTCGGTGAAGTGCATACCGCCGTTTTCGTCAATGATGTTAACTAACGTGCGTTCTCCCATCTTCGCTATTTCACCGCCCCAATTATCAGGCATGGCTTTAACGGCTTCAAAAATGGCGGGTTCCGCTTCAATAGTTATGCCGTCTTTACGCTCCACATAGGCTGATAATGGTCGTTCACGCTCTAAATACTCGCCTGTGATCGGCTGGTAAGCCTCGATTAATGCTGATAACTCGTTGTTGGTATGTAAGTCACTTAATATTTTTTCAGCGTTTCTCTGGTCTACATTCGAGGCATCTGTTAAGGCAAGTGAAAGCGTTTCGCTCTCTGTTCTAGCGTAAAGCTCACCTGTGTCTGAGTGCATAAACGTTACATTATCGCGAGCCGCTACTTGTTGTAATGTTACGATATCTAGCGTCGAGTATAGTTCTTTAATCTCGCTAATGGCTTCTTCTTTGCGCTGCCGTGCAAACTCTGCAAGCTGCGCAGGGGTCATTACATCATCACGTTTTAGACTATCTTGGTGGGTTGCAAATTCACGAATATCTTTCGGGTTAATAACGGCTAGTTGCGTATAAATTTCTTTAGTCTGAAAATCATTTAATCCGGTTAGCACTTTGGCTTCACTGCCTGATCCCCCTATTGCATGAATAGAGCTACGTTTTTCATCACCTCTCATTTCAAAGTGATCAAAATCGCTTGGTAGATTATCAATGCTAAATCGGGCGGCTGTGCCTCGACTATTTGCATCTTCACCGATTTCAGACAATAAAGAGGCTGTATTACTAACTCGATCTATGTCTTCTTGTTGGTTGTTGTTATCGCCTCTGGCAAAGCGAATAAGCGCATCTTTATCAATAGTTTCTAATTCATTTGAAAGAGTTTGCGCTAAACCTAAACTCTTTACGGTTGCTATGATTGTATCGTTACCACTTTCAGATTTAGCAATAAAATCGTATCTATCATTAATGCTAAGAAAGTTACGAGTTAATGAGTAATCAGAAACAAT